>ERZ773263.2022-NODE-2022-length-11455-cov-18.379912_pt1 | contig 11455 bp, 10 predicted proteins | sample MGYA00511076_ERZ773263 | MGnify/ENA primary metagenome ERZ773263 (study PRJEB29015, sample SAMEA2738155) | human oral metagenome | biome: human oral; feature: human-associated habitat; material: saliva | place: China | collected 2195 ... | reverse complement strand
AGTGGACGGCGGTGTTCTTGGCGAGAATGGTGATGCCCTTCTCGCGCTCGAGGTCACCGGAGTCCATGACGCGCTCACCTGTCTTTTCGACCGTGTCACGCTCGGAGAACGCTCCGGATTGCCAGAGCATTGCGTCAACCAGCGTGGTCTTTCCGTGATCGACGTGTGCGACGATCGCGACGTTTCGCAGGTCGGGACGCGTGGGCATATCTGGACTCCTCACATGTGGACACCTATTATTGCGTGTGATGGGGCACAGAAGCCCGGTTGACAATCGGACGGCTGACCGATTCCACGCACATACCTCTCCAGAATATCGGCATACGGAGGGCCTATGCGCATGCCATCCTGCGAAATCCACCACGTCACCACCCCACCCAGCTGGACCGATTGGTCTATTTGCTGAGAAACAACCCCTCCACTTAACTGATAGATATGAGCGACATCGCCACCTTCTCTGCCACTGTCCCCTCAGCCTCGGCACAGATCACCCCTTTCGGGGCACACCTCCTGTCCTGGCATCCAACCAACGATGATGACGTCCTATGGCTTTCCTCCCGCGCCGTGCTCGACGGCACGACAGCAATCCGCGGTGGCGTCCCCCTCTGTCTTCCCTGGTTCGGGGGCCCTGATGACTCCCCATCACGACCAGGGCCGGGCGCGGGGGCTCACGGATTTGCCCGCACCTCCATGTGGAAGCTCCGCTCCTCGTCCCACCCCACGAACGACGCCCCGGCCTCGTTCTCTTTCGAGCTGCACCACACGGGCGAGACCTCCATGCTCTACCCCCATTCCTTCTGCGCGCGCCTCGATGTGAGCGCGGGTGACGAGCTGAGCATGAGCCTGACCCTGACGAACGAGGACGATCACCCCTTCGCGATTGAGGCCGCCATGCACACCTACCTGCGCGTCGGGGACGTCAAGGACGTGAGCATCGAGGGCTTGGACGGCGAGCGCTACTTCGACAAGGTGCGCGGCCGCTACGCCACTCAGTGCGGGGACCTGAGCTTCGTGGGTTTCACTGACCGCATCTACACGACGACGCAGCAGGTCAGCGTCATCGACCCCAAGCTGGACCGACGCATCATCGTGGATAAGAACGGCTCCGGCTCCACCATCGTGTGGAACCCCTGGTCACAGGGTGCGGCCACCATGAGCGATATCGGCGAGGGCGAGTGGCAGCACTTCGTGTGCGTAGAGACCGCGGCGGTGCGCGAGAGGGCGCTGACGCTGTGGCCGGGCCACCCTCACATCATGACGCAGACCCTCGCCGTGGAGACGCTGGACTGAGCGGCCCGCGGGTAGGATTGAGGGCAGCTACGACCAGAAAGGCCACCATGGCTCTCACCTCCGCGATTGCGTCCGCCTACCTGTCTGTTTCCCGGTGGAAGCTGTCTACGCAGCCCCTGCCGGATAAGGTCATCGTTATCGGTGCCCCGCACACCTCGAATTGGGACGGCGTCTTCATGGCGATTTCCATGTGGAAGTCGGGGCGCACGTTCTCGTTCCTGGTGAAGGATTCCGTGGTGAAGGCCCCGGTGCTGGGCTGGTTCGTCAAGAAGATCGGCGCGGTTCCCGTGGAGCGCAGCGCGGCCCACGGCCTCGTCGAGCAGGTCGCCCAGCGTATCCGCGAGTCCGACTCATTCACGCTGTGCATCACCCCGAAGGGGACGCGTTCGCCGCGTGAGTTCTGGAAGTCGGGCTTCTACCGCATCGCCATGGAGGCGGATGTGCCGATCCAGCTGGGCTTCATCGACCGCAACACCCGCACCTTCGGGTGGGGGCCGACGTACCGTCTGACGGGTGATGTGCGGGCCGACATGGACGTGATTCGCGCATTTTACGCGGGCAAGGTGGGCGTCAAGCCCGCCAAGACCTCGGTCCCGCGTCTGCGTTCCGAGGACGAGGCGTCGTGAGGGGTGCACGCGCAATGGCCTGCGCCGGTGGGGCGCTGGCGCTGTGTGCGCTCGGTGCGCCCGCTGTCGCGGATGATCCGACGCCGATTCACCTGGCTGAGGTCTACGACATCACTCCGGGGGTGTCCGCCACCCACGAGGTGACGCTCTCGACGGATCATCCGCTCATCGGCGAGCAGTGCCAATCGATGGGGACGGGCGCGCAAGCGTCCTCCGCCGTGCTGGTTGATGTCAACGGTATCGACGGCTGCCGCTTCACGTGGGTGCTACCCAGTGCGGGGTCGGAGGTCGTGACGGTCGACTCTGGCGGCGTTTTCCGCTTTCATTCGGAATCCGCCCGCCTTCTCGAGGGGTTTTCCACGCCCGAGGCGGTCGCCACCATCGACTCTGTCACGCTGGTCGCGCATGCCTCCGAGATCGTCGAGGCCTCGGAAGGTGGTGCCGTCACGTCTGCGGGCGTCTCAACGAAGACGGACGCGAGCACGGTCACGTGGACGAATGTGCGCGACGATGTGACCGCGACGGGCACGGTGGACGCCGATGCGGCGGCCGCGTCCCCCGCGCCTTCCGTTTCTCCCACGCCGTCACCGTCGCCGTCGCCGAGCCGGGAACGAGGCGGGGGGTCCTCACGCTCGTCCCTGACCCCGATCCTTGCGATCACCGGCGGCGTCCTCGCGCTGGTTCTCGTGGGCGCGTTCATTCGGTGGATTCGCCGGTCGCGTCAGGCGACGGCCGACGCCCAATTCGATTGGGATGCATCCGTGCGAGCGTCGCAGCGCGAGGCCGCCTTGGAGGCGAAGACGGGAGCAGCGCCCTACGCGTCCCCCACGCCTGGGTCCGCGCTGTCGGCGCTCACGCCTGCGCCGCCCGCACCGGAGGCCGATTCGTCTCGCGAAGACCCCACGGATATGCCGCCCACCCCGGAGTCCAGCGAGCGCTTCGCTCCCCCGACGGGCGACTGATCATTCGAGCGATGCTCGGGTGTTCTAGCCGATGTGGAAGTAACGCTCGACGAGTTCTTCGACGGACACCCGCGAGTCGGCCAGGTCGTCTCGCAGGTGCATGTCGCCCAGCTCGACCAGGCGCGCGGCCCACGAGTCAATGAGACCGACCGGGAACACACCGCCTTCCTCGTAGTCTTCGCGCTGCGTGAGAAGGCGGCCCGCGGCCTCGAAACACGACGAGGGCAGCTGGTCGAGGCCGGGGGTCTGTGAGGCGTCACCGTCAACTTTGCGCTTGCGCGCGTAATCGGCCATGCCGGGCCGTGTCAGCCCTATGCGCGCGGCAACCACGATACCTGCCAGGAGCAGATGGATGGCCGCCGACCCGTCCGGGCTGCGCAGCTCGATGGTCTGCGAGTCGTTAGGAAGTCCTGCGATGGGCGGCTCGTTCGGGTTCGCGTCCCGGAACATCGAGTCGTCGATATTCTGCCACCCGAGGGGCACGCGCACGAGGACCGAGCGGTTACGGTCACCCCAGCAGATCGCGGTCGGCGCCTCCTGATGAGGCACGAGGCGCAGGAACGAGGTAGGCACGGTGTTCCCGAAAGCCGTCAGCGACGCGGCGTGCGACAGGTAGCCGCCGATGACTTTCAGGGCCGCCTCCGTGAGGCCCGATCCCGTAGAGAACTGGTTGACGCCGTCCTTGACCAGGCGGGTGTGGAAGTGCATGCCGGATCCGGCCTGACCCACCGCAATCTTGGGCGAGAAGGACACTTCGATGCCGTATGAGTGGGCGACCTCGCGCAGCACCCACTTGGCCAGCACCATCTGATCGGCCGCGGCGCACGCGTCTACGGGCAGGAACTCGATCTCCTGCTGGATCATCTGACGCCCATCCGACACGAAGTTACCGACCTCGGAGTGAGCGTATTTGACGGCGCACCCCATGCTCACCAGGTGGAGCAGGGTCTCGGTACGTACGTCCTCCCACTTCGAGAACGGCCCAGACTCGTGGTAGCCACGCTGGGGTTCGACCCGGAACAGCGGGTCCTCCGGGGAGAAGAGGTAGTACTCGAGTTCGCCGAGGGCCTCGAGGGTGCAGCCTGTCTCCGCTTCGAGGGCGCGCTGAGCCTTGCGCAGGATCTCCTGCGGGGCCGAGGCCAGGGGCGCTCCGCTCACATCGTAGAAACCGCACAGGAACTCCACCGTGGGGATCGCGGAGAAAGGGTTGAGGAACGCGGTGGCCAGGCGCGGTACCACGTACAGGTCGGAGGACGTTGCCTCGACGAAGGAGAAGAGCGAGGATCCGTCGACGCGCTCACCGAGGGTGAGGACACGGTCGAGATGCGCCTTGGATTGAATCGCAAAGTTAAGGGTCTTCAGCCGACCATCTCCGCCGACGTAGCGAAGGTTGAGCATCGAGATCCGATTGTCTTCGATGTATCCGATGATGTCGGCCTTCGTGAACTCTTGCGCGGGCTTCCCTAAGGCTTGCACGAGGGGATTCGGGCTGAGGGAGACGGTGTCAGTCGAGAGCATCTCAAACTCCTCTTTGAGCATGACTTGTTTCACACGATCACCCCACACGTTACCACCACACGACTACCCCAACACCCGCACGCCACCATCCGATGTCCACTTTTTCGCGACCATTCCCCGTCAAACAAATACAGTGTCTTAGTGACGCTTGTTACACTTTTACTAGCCGCACATGAGGAGATTTAACGGCGATCGCAGCTTTATCCGTCCCCCACGATCCCACAATGCGCCCCGCGTGTTCCTGGCGCAGTGTCTTCATCGACTCAGCGCACACGTTCTGGCCAGTGCCCCACGTGGAGCTTCTCCTCATCATCATGGCCAGGTATCATCTCAACGTCCTGCACTGGCGACTCGCCAACGACACGGCATGGCGCATCCCGATCCCCAGCTTCCACCTTCTCACCGGCGCAGGAGCACAAGCGCCCCGCCCGGCAACCGATGGGCACGCGACCTCCCTCCGATTAGGAGGCGGCCTCGCACACCCACCCCACTGCGCACACGGCTTTTACTCCGAGGCCGACATCCGCCACCTCGTCACCTACGCGGCGGCTCGCGACATTCGCATCATCCCCGAAATCTCCTTCCCCCCACGTACAGATGCCCCGATCCGCGCCTACCCCACGTACAGATGCCCCGATCCGCGCCTATCCCACGATGAGCAACCCGAGCCTCGTCCGCTCCCCCACACACACGGGCGAGACGGCCCCACGGCCACATACGACTCCACACCGTTCGAGCAGGCGCACCAGCTCCACTCACGACTGCCGGAGGCCATGTCAACCGAACGATTACGAGGAGTCGAAGCCCTCATCCACCCCACCAGGATCACGAGTTCAGACCCGGCCTTCCTCCACCTACTCCCCCACCTCCTCGTCACCGCCGAGGCCGCATGGCATGGATCAGTCACACTACCGTGGAAGCAGCTCTCCCCTCTGATCGACAACGAGCTCACTTACCTGCGCCACACCGTTGCCTACTGGAAGACACCGCGGACATAAGTGAGGGCCGCGCGCCAATTCAGACACGCGGCCCTGTGCCCCCTAGCGGGGCGAGGTCCGGAGCATGCATGGAACCCCACCCCGCCAGGCTCCTATGAGCGCGGCGACCACGATTTCAAGCGCTCAGCAAGTTCACGCGCGCAAGTATCCAAGCGCTCAGCTTCTAGCGCGTCCTCACGTTTGACTGCACGCCAATACTCGACCTTTGTGTGCAAGAACTCACGGCGCAATTCGATGATCTGCGCTTCCTCCTGAAGGCGCGCATCCTGCTGCTCAAGGAGGGAAATAAACTCGGAAATATCACGGTCTACACCCAAACCCGAGCGCACATAGTCCCGCATATCAGCAATCGACATACCCGACGCCGACAGACACGCGACCCAGGTGAGCAGCTCCAGGTCACCTTCCGTGTAGATACGATGCCCACTCGAGGGATCGCGCGCAATGGCAGGAATAACGCTGACATCCTCGTAATAGCGCAGGGTGGATGGGGGCAAGCCAACGAGCGCCGCTACCTCCTTAATAGAGTACGTGCGCCCGGAGCCTGTTCCTGCCATGACCTCACCCTAAAAGACCTCAAGCCCTTGAAGTCAAGCGGAATTGGGGGACGTGCATCACGCGGCGCGACCTGCACAAAGATCGCGTCCGCGTGACCGTGCGGCCACTCACGACCGCGACGGGAGTTCGACCGCTAGACCACCATCATCGGAGAAGCTCCGCTCGATGCTGGAAGGCCCAAATCGAGAAGGGTTCATCTCGCATTTTCTTCTCCGCACGCCCCAGCAGCTCGCAGCCACCATTCGTATAAAAGCGAGCATTGGATTCCGTACACGTCACCAGTCCGTACGCGCGCCCACCCCGCTTGGCCACAAAGTCGGGAAGGACTTTGGCAACGAGCCATCGGCCTACTCCCCGACCCTGCATCCGCTTATCGACCGACAAAATCTCGAGATACCAGTCAAAATCGCCATTATCGATAGCGACCTGATCTCCGTCGTAGGCCGCCTGGGCAAAGTCAGCCACCAAGAGCGGAGATGCGTAGCGGAAGAGGCGATACCCGCCGCTGACCACGTTACGCCAGAAGCCGATTGGCCGATCATGCATGAGTGCAACGGCGATAACCTGTCCCTCATGTTCAACGACGAGAGCGTTCCTGGAGGCCAGGTAGGCTTTTGCCATCATCTCATTGAGGACAGCCAGACATTGTGGGTAACGGTCCGTCTGGTAGACATACGGCTTGAGCGTGAGATGAAATGGATAGTCAAGAAATCCTTCCGTGATAATGCGTGTCATTTCAGGAATATCTGCACTCGTTGCGGGCCGACACTTCACAGCACCCCTCCTCTGTTAGACCGGATAGCACCTCGTAATAAGGTCGAAAACCTGACGTCAGGTAGACGGTTGTCATACTACGCGATGATTTCTCAGGAGACCTTGTCAGTTAGAGGATTTTTTCTTTGACATGCGAGGCACATCAACTTGACGTTCGGTCAGACATTCTCGGGCATCGTCCCCTCCATTGCTTTGCGCGCGCGAACAGACGATAATCGAGTGACCTAGATCCAGGAGGATTGCATGCGACTTTTCCGCACCCTGTGCGCAACGCTCGGGACCCTATTCATCGTGTCGACCCCGTCGTTAGGGGCCTACGCAGCCGCGATCCCGCCTTTGTCGGAGACGTCCGTCCTGGCTACGGACGTCCACCTCACTGACGCGGCATCGGCCCTTTCTGTGGAGAACAAGGGCAGCGCCACCGTGGCCGCACCGTTGCGTGCCGCCGCTGAGGAGGCATCGTCGACTCCATCTTTGTGGCTATTGACCGCCCTGATCATCAGCATCATCATCCTTGTTCTGGTGGTCGTCTTCATCGTCTACGCCTTGCGTTCACAGAAGGCCAAGAAGAAGTCACAGGCTCAGCGTGTGCCCCCCTCAGGCCAGGGAAGCGTTCCTTTCCCGGCGCGGCCTGGCATGCCCGAGGCCTCGGCATACACTGGTGGTCCCGCTCAGTTCGGTCAGGGAGCAACGTACAACCCCTACCCTGCGCAGGATGCGACACCCGGTGTCCCGACGCCGCGCGAAACGGGCTTCGTCTGGCAACGACAGACGGGACCCACCCCGGCTGCTTCTCCGCAGCCCATCTACGCTCCCACAGCTGGCGGCACTCCCGGCCAGCCTCTCGGCGCTCCCATGGGCATGTCCCCCTCCGATCAGCGCGGTCCCAACCCTGCGACACCCCAGCACGAGCCGCAGCAGCCCACGATGGGTGGTGCCGCGGCGGTCCGCGGTACTGCTTCCATGTCGGGTGAGAAGACAGAACTGCTCACGACATTTGGCGGTTCAGATCCCGATGCGAAGACGCAGTTGTTCGGCACCTACGACGACCAAGCCGACCCCGACGCCAAGACACAGCTATTCGGCACCTACGACGACCAAGCCGCACCTGTCGCGGCTCCCGCTCCTGAGCCGGTCGAGGCACCCAAGCCGGACCCGGTCGCGGCGTCCCATGGAGCAGCACCCGCAGCCACCATCCCTGCGCCTGCACCTGAGACCGCCCCTGCGACGCCCGAAGACCCCGGCGTGCTCACCGTCAAGCTCCCGCGCTACAAGCCCGAGGCGCAGTCCCAGCCCGCACCCGCACAAGAACCCCAGCCCGAGCAACCCGCACCCGCTGAGCCAGCTGCGACGCCCGAAGACCCCGGCATGCTCACCGTCAAGCTCCCACGCTTCAAGCCCGAAGCACAGACACAACCCGCACCCGAAGCCGAGTCCGCCGCAGCACCCGAAGACCCCGGCGTACTCACCGTCAAGCTCCCACGCTACAAGCCCGAAGCACAGACACAACCCGCACCCGCACAAGAACCCCAACCCGAGCAGCCTGCCCCCGTTCAGTCCGCCGCGCAGCCGGAGCAGGTCGACGCGCCCGCTCCCGAGCAAGCGCCGGCCGAGGCACCTCAGTACGTTGACGTCCCGACCGTCAAGCTGCTGCGGGTCCCCACCCAGCAAGCATCTGCCGCGTCGCCCGCGCAGGCCGCAGCTCCTGAGCCGGAACACGTCGCGTCGCCCGAAGCGTCCTCCGCCCCCGCATCGACTGGCGCACCTCAGCCGGTTGCCGCGCCGCAGCCACGCGTCGCGCCCGAGGCGATGCCCGCCCCGGCCTCGTCCCTTGGGGATGACTCGGATGAAGGCGTGCCCACCGTGCAGATGCCTCAGTTCGACAGGATGGATTCCTTCGACTGGGACTCCCCCGCCGCGAGCCAGCAGGCACCGCAACCCCAGCAGGCCCCGCAACCCCAGCAGGCCCCGCAAGCCCGGCAGGCACCGCAGGCTCCTGCGATCCCGGCCGCACCGCAGATGCAGGTACCTCAGCAGCCCATGCCGGCGGCACCCGCTCAGCCCTTCCCGCCGGTAGATCAGGGCGCTGCCGCGCAGCAGGTTCCCACGGCACCCCAGGCTCCCGAGCAATCCGGCGGCTTCCAGGAGAGCTGGACCTCGCAGTTCTCGTGGAGCGAAGAGGTCCGTCCGGAGCCGCAAGCGCAGAAGAAGCGCCGCTGGCCCTGGTCGAAGCGCCACAAGCAGAAGGGTGAAGAAGAGGCCACACAGGCGCTGCCCGAGGGCAATACGCCCGGCGCTACCGCGCACATGCCGGTGATCGCCGTCGACGCGCAGGACGACGACTGGCAGAACTGGAACTCACGCAACTGACGTGTGAGACCCGAGGGGCGTTCGTTAGTGCGAGCGCCCCTCGGTTGTTGTCTCTTCCAGGGTGGAGGCATTATCGGCGCTGATTTCGTCGGCCACCGCGGCGCTCACGACGCCCGTGGAGTCTTCCCCGGCCTCGTCGATGTATCCGTAGCGTTCCGCGAGGAAACGTTCCTGGTAGAGGTGGTCGGCCGTGTCGCCGATCGTGCGCATGAGGGAGGCATTCAGGAACGCGCCCACGAGGATGCCAATGAACGGCACGATTTGGGCAACCTTCATGCCCGCCAGGCGCGAGCCAAGGGAAGCAACCAAGGGGTTCACGGCAGCCGAGATCGCGTTGGTTCCGACGGCATCCATTGGTCCTTGCTTGGCGATGTCACGCACGACCTTGTTGACGGCGAGCATCGTCGTTTGCTTTTCGACAACCTGGTTGCCGGTAGCTCGTTTCGGATCGATCGCCTGGGAGAGAACCATCGTGGCGAAATGGTTTTCCGCGGGATCAATCGTGTCGTAGCCGTAATAGGCCGCCGTATGGGAGACCAGGCGCGTCGCAGCGCCCAGGAACGTCACGATGTCGAGGGCGAGTGCAAAGGCCGTGATCGCAATACCGGGGGCCGAGATGATCCCCAGGCCAAGGACGGCGGCGACCGAACCTCCCGTCGCGATGATGCTGCTCAGCGCGCCTTCGATGGCCACGGCGCTCGAATACGCGATCTTCAAATGAGGCCTCACCGGGCGAATCTGATCGAGGCTCAGGCCGAGGCTGCGGATATCCTCCAGCCGCTCAACATCGTAACCCGCCTCGCGGTAGGACTTCAGAATGCGCTCGCGACGCACCGAGGCCTCGGATACCGATGTTGCCTTCTCCATGAGGCGCAGCGCCGCCGAGGACATCGCGGAGGTGATGGCCTCGCCGCCGGGGACCTTTCGCGCGAGCCTGACTGCCTCCCTGACAGGTGCCATTGCATAGGCGCGCAGACGCTGGGAAATGACGCGAGGGCGCAGGGGACTAATCTGCGCCTCTTTCCACTGCTGAATCTCGTCCCATTGGGCCGCGTCGGCGGCACTCATGCGGGCGCGTGTGTCGCCGGGCGCAGGTTCCTCGGTCGTGGCCTCTTCCTTCACTCTTCCACCCTACACAGCGGCGTCCTCCCATGCCCCTCGGGCGTTTCCCCTCCCCTGTTATGCTTGTGTTTCGGTACTCACTCATGACCTCACGTGGGAGGAACGCCCGTGGATTCGCGCTCACAGCTCATCGCGCAGATCAATGCTCTGCATGAAGAACAAGAACACCAGAAGATCATTGCACTCATCGAACGCGATGCGCCGACGTCGCTGGACTACGAGCTGACTGGCCTGCTGGCGCGCGCCTACATTAACTACGCGCAGCCGTACATGGATTCCTTCAAGGAACTCATCGGGCACGCCGTCGAGCTGCTGCGCGGCGTTGAAGCTGAGGGCATGGCGGACCCGGTGTGGTACTACCGCATTGGTACCGCCCTGTACTGGCAGGACGAGGAGGAGAGCGCGCTGACCTACCTCGAGCAGTGCCTCGCCATGGATCCGACCAACGAGCACGCGTCGGAGGTCATCGAGCAGTGCAAGCGCGCCCTTGATCGCCGCCGGATTGTGCGTCCCGTCGAACTCAAGCGCCTCGTCGACTTCTTCGAAACGAATGACTACGCCTACGACGTGAAGGACAACCGCCTGCACACGGGTTTCACGAACGGCTTCTACGTGTTCTCGGTCGTCAATGACGGCGCGGATGTGAGCATGTGGGGCGCTGTGCGCGAAGAGGTCTCGATGGAGCTGCGTTCGCGTCTCCTGCAAGCTTGTAACGACTGGAACGCGTCCACGACGTGGCCTAAAGTCTACGTCGCATCTCTGGACGACGGCCGTCAGCGCCTGTGCGCCGAGCAGTATGTGACTGCCCGTCTGGGCCTGACTGACTCGCAGCTGTTCGTCAATCTTGATCGTTTCATCTCGAGTGCCGAGTCTTTCTTCAAGGATCAGATCGAGCGCATCCCTGCCCTGGGCGGTACGGAGGAGTAAACGCCCTAACCCGTCCGCGCCGCCGCTTCGGTGAGCCGCGAGCGCACGCTGACCCGGGCCTCGTCCCTGTCGACGAGGCCCGGGTTCGTTATGTGCTCAGCTGTCGCCACTCGCCCCGATCCGGCATACAATGTATGTACGAGCGGAAAGGAGCGCGACATGTCTGCGCACGCAACTGCCACAAAGTCATCTCGCATCAACCTGCGTTTGACGCCTGCGCAGGAGGAAAAGCTGCGCTACGTCGCGAGCACTACACAGACGTCGCTGAGCGATTTTGTCCTCGCGTCCGCGCTGGAACGCGCGGATCAGG
>ERZ773263.2018-NODE-2018-length-11468-cov-13.739595_pt1 | contig 11468 bp, 7 predicted proteins | sample MGYA00511076_ERZ773263 | MGnify/ENA primary metagenome ERZ773263 (study PRJEB29015, sample SAMEA2738155) | human oral metagenome | biome: human oral; feature: human-associated habitat; material: saliva | place: China | collected 2195 ... | reverse complement strand
TGATCAACAAAGACTGGTTCATGACTCTCCTTGACTTGGAAGACTACATCAAAGTGAAAGAGCAAATGCTTGCTGACTACGAAGACCGTGACGCATGGTTGGATAAAGTTATTGTAAACATTGCTAAAGCTGGTTTCTTCTCAGCTGACCGCACGATTCAACAATACAATGATGAAGTGTGGCATTTAGATAAATAAAAAATTCTCTTAGATAACCCCATCAGTTAGATCTTAATTCTGACTGCTGGGATTTTTGTTTTATGGAGGATGAAGACATAGGGCTAGAAGGCAAGGCATATAGAAAAAGAGGAAGAAATGTTGAAATTTCTGTTGTTTTATGACTTTATATTTGATTTTATGTATAAAATCTATTTGTCGTGTTTATAATGTATAGATTGCATAAAAATTAGATGAAATATCCTTGACAACTTCATAGAAGAATATATAATATAAAGTAAGGGATTGTACCCAAATATAAAGGAGGAAATGTTGTGAAAAAGACGAATAGAAAGCTCTTTCATGCATTTATGACGCTGTTGTTAATAGTATCGGTATTCATACCTCTACTAAAAACAAGTTACACAGTTAAAGCGGACGAATTACCGTCAAACAGCTATTCGATGACAACCTCTCCAACCATTAATAATAATCGATTGGTTGATGGTGCCAAGTATGGTGAAGGAAAGTTCTATCTGAATCCGACCTACAAGTTTGATAATTCTGCCACCTTGAAGAACGGGGACTTTATGGTATATAAAGTGCCAAAAGAGTTTAAAGTTGAGCGCGATATCACGACAGATATCTATGCCAAGGATGGAGCTACTAAAATCGCAGAACTGCAGACAAATGCTGCAACTAATTCTGCTACAGTGACTATCACTAATGAAGAATACTTCAAAAATCTGACAGAAGATCGCGAACTGACTGCTTTGTTCACGGTGGTTTGGGCAGATGATGTCGAGTTAAATAAGGAATACAGCATTGATATTCCTGGTGCAGGGACATATAGATTGACTCGTATCGTACCAGATGATGATCCTACTGGTTATACCAAATGGGGTGTCCAAGATGCTGATGATCCTAATTATGTTAACTGGCGTATCCGTATCAATCGTTATGTAAAACCTGTTACAGGAGTTAAGATTGAGGATACAATCCCTGAAGGTCAAGTCTTAGCAAGTGAAATTACTGGATATTACTTTACTGAATGGAATAAGGCTGAGGCTCGTCCAAGACTGGATGCTTCACATGTAAATGTTACGGGTACAAATTCTTTCACTATTACTCCAAATGGTAATGGTGACTTGAGTACACAAGGTCTGTATGTTTTGTACCGTACTCGTTTGACTGCTCCAGTTGACAATACTACCAAGAAAGCTTTCAACAATGTGAAAGTGACAACATCAGATGGTGCCTATGATGTAGATGGTTTTGCCTCTCTGACAACTACTGAAGGAATTGGATCAGGTGCTCGCCCTTCTGAAGTTGAATTTGAAGTTACAAAGCAACTGAATGGTGGAACATTGAAAGGTGATGAATTCATCTTCCAATTGATTGATCCAGATGGCAAAGTAGTTGAAACGGCAAAAAACAACAAAGACGGACAAGTTAAATTTAAAGCAATTAAATTCTCAAAGGCTGGTACTTTCAAATACCAAATCAAAGAAGTGGATGAGAAAGAACCAGGCTATGTTTATGATAACAAGACCATTAATGCTGAAGTTACAGTAACAGATGTCTTTGGAGAAAAGTTTGCAAGTGTTAAATACGACAACAAAGTATTTGTAAATTCTTACTCTGCTAAACCAACTACAGCAACTATTGAAGCAATTAAAGTTTTGAAAGGCAGAGCCCTTGAAGCTGACAAGTATGAGTTCGAGCTCAAAGAAGGCGATACAGTCGTTGGTACAGCTAAAAATAAAGCAGATGGTTCAGTAGTTTTCCCAGCAATTGAGTATACTGCTGCAGGGCCTCATACATATACAATTACTGAAAAAGCTGGTAATGAACCAGGTGTGACTTATGATACGGCTTCACACACAGTAACCGTAGATGTTGCGGACAATGGACGTGGTCAGCTTGAAGCAACTGTTCCAGCTGAGAAGCCAGTCTTCACCAATACTTATGCTGCAAAACCAGGTAAAAAAGTAATTGAAGCTAAGAAAGTTCTGAATGGTAAAGAACTTGAAGCTGACAAATATGAGTTCGAGCTCAAAGAAAACGACAAAGTAGTTGCTACAGCTAAGAATACTGCAGATGGTTCGATTAGTTTCCCAGAAATTGAATACACTGAGGCAGGAACTTATACTTACACTATGTCAGAAAAAGCTGGTAATGAACCAGGTGTGACTTATGACAAAACTTCACACAAAGTAACTGTAGAGGTTGTGGACAATGGTCAAGGTCAATTGGTAGCAACTATCACTAGTGAACAACCAGTTTTCACTAACACTTATACAAAACCAGCTCCAGCTGCTGATACCATTACAATTGAAGCAACAAAAACTTTAGTTGGAAAGGAATTAGAAGCAGGTAAATATGAATTTGAATTGAAGGAAGGCGACAAAGTCATCGGCACAGCAACAAATGCTGCGGATGGAAAAGTTGTATTCCCATCAATCACATATACAGAAGCAGGTAAACATACCTACACTGTTGCTGAAAAAGCTGGCAATGAAGAGAATGTTACTTACGATACGACAGTCCACACAGTAACTGTAGAGGTTACGGACAATGGCCAAGGTAAGTTAGTATCTACAATTACTGGCAATAAACCAGCATTTGTGAATAAATACACTGCACCAACTCCACCGCCAACTCCAAATCCGCAACAACCAACTCCAGCCACTGCAACTATTCAAGCAAACAAAGTCTTGACTGGTAAAGAGCTGAAAGATGGTCAGTTTGAATTTGAGTTGACTTATCAAGGTAACGTAGTGGATACTGCTAAGAATAAAGCGGATGGTTCAGTAACCTTTAAAGCACAAAGCTTCACTTCACCCGGTAAGTATGAATATACTATTACTGAAAAAGTTGGGAATGAAGCTGGTGTGACTTATGATAAAGCAGTTCACAAAGTGACTGTGGAGGTTGCTTATGATACGAATGGTAACCTTGTAGCGACCGTTACTGGTAACGGACCAACCTTTACCAATACATATGCTACTAAAACACCTCCAACATCATCTGAAGAAAAACCAAAACCATCAGGTGATAAGCATGAAGATCCTAAGAAGGAAGAACCTAAAAAAGAAGTGAAGAAAGAATTGCCTAAGACAGGAACAGCTGAGTCCTCAGCCTTCTCTGTTCTTGTTGGCTTCCTGCTCCTTGCAGCTTCAGTCTTCTTATATCGGACTAAAAAGGTTAATTAATCTTTGGGTTTAAAAGAAAGAGAGCGATGGAAAACCTTCATTAAAAGGTTTCTCGCTCTCTTTTTTATTTAAAATCGTCCTAAGTTATGATATTTTGATATAATGGTGACATGAGTAGAATTTTAGATAATGAACAAATGATGGATGAAGAAATGGTGGAGCGCACGCTTCGACCACAATATCTGCAGGAGTATATTGGCCAAGATAAGGTCAAGAATCAGTTGAAAATTTTTATTGAAGCAGCTAAACTAAGGGATGAGGCTTTGGATCATGCTCTTTTATTTGGTCCTCCTGGACTGGGGAAAACGACCATGGCTTTTGTGATTGCCAATGAGCTGGGTGTGAATATCAAGCAGACTTCGGGACCGGTTATTGAAAAAGCAGGAGATTTGGTCGCTATTTTAAATGATTTAGAGCCTGGTGACGTTCTTTTTATCGATGAAATACACCGTCTGCCAATGGCAGTAGAAGAAGTCCTCTACAGTGCTATGGAAGATTTTTACATCGATATCATGATTGGTTCAGGGGATGCTAATCGTAGTGTCCATCTTGATTTACCACCGTTTACCCTCATAGGTGCCACCACGCGTGCAGGAATGTTGTCCAATCCTCTGAGAGCTCGCTTTGGTATCACAGGGCACATGGAGTACTATGAAGAAGCTGATTTGACTGAGATTGTTGAGCGAACGGCAGAAATTTTTGAGATGGATATCACTCATGAAGCAGCTAAAGAACTGGCTTTGCGTAGTCGTGGCACCCCTCGAATTGCCAACCGTCTATTGAAGCGAGTTCGAGATTATGCTCAGATTATGGGCAATGGTTTGATTGATGAGACAATCACGGATCAAGCTCTTTCCATGTTAGATGTGGATCATGAAGGTTTGGACTATGTCGATCAAAAAATTCTGAGAACTATGATTGAGATGTATGGTGGTGGTCCAGTCGGTCTAGGTACCTTGTCAGTAAATATTGCTGAGGAGCGTGAAACTGTCGAAGATATGTATGAGCCTTATTTGATTCAAAAAGGCTTTATCATGAGGACGAGAACTGGTCGTGTTGCGACTAGAAAAGCCTATGAACATTTAGGTTATGAATATATGGAGAAATAGGCTTATGGAAATAGAAGAGAAAAATCTTCTAGACCTTTTCTATGATGATCAGCATCTAATGACTATTGTAAAGATTATTCGTGACTTAAATTTACAAGATAGCTGGCTGGCAGCTGGAAGTGTTAGAAATTTCATCTGGAATCATTTGTCAGGTCGGGAAAAGTTTGATTTTGAAACAGATATAGATGTGATATTCTTTGATCCAACAGTCTCTTATGAGGAGACGCTAAAAATTGAGAAGCGTTTGAGAGAAGCTTATCCACTCTATCAATGGGAAATAAAGAACCAAGTTTACATGCATATTCACAGTCCTAATACTGAGCCTTATACCAGTTCACAGGACGCTATGAGTAAATATCCAGAAACCTGTACAGCTCTTGGCTTACGTTTATTAAAAAACGGTGTTCTTGAGTTATTCACAGCTTATGGCTTGACTGATCTTGTTAACTTTCAAGTCAATCCTACACCGCATTTTTTAGCGGATGAGGAAAGGATCAAACTTTATAGAGAACGTTTGGAAAAGAAAAAATGGCAATCTAAGTGGCCGAGGTTGGACATTTATTTGCCAGAAAAAGAAACTTAAAATTGCTTTAAGATAATTTTAAGTTGGCTCGAGTATACTGTAGTCATAAGTTAAGAATACTTAGCTTGAACTCCTAAAACTTTTCTTTTTCATAATAATCTCCCTAAAAGACCACCCAATCAGGTGGTCTTTTCCTGCTTATTGGAAGGAAGAAAAATGCTAAATTGGCAGAAAAGCGTCCAGTTTTTTTGGAGGTCAGCAACCTATTTAATGTCATTTTCTGATATAATTAAGAAGAGGTATTTCTATGAAGAAAATTGTATTTGTTTGCTTGGGCAACATCTGTCGGAGTCCAATGGCTGAGTTTGTTATGAAAAGCTTGACTGATAAATTTCATATTGAAAGTCGGGCAACTTCTAATTGGGAACATGGAAATCCAATTCACAAAGGGACTCAAGCAGCTTTGAATGAGCATGCGATTATATTTGATGTTGAAAAAACTTCTCTGCAGATGTCTGAAAAGGACTTTGCCTTCTTTGATTATATCGTTGGTATGGATGCTTCCAATGTGGCAGATTTAAAAGAGATGGCTCCTCGGAAATACCAGGATAAGATATATCAATTTATGGATAAAAGTGTACCAGATCCTTGGTATACTAATGATTTTGATGAAACTTACCGGTTGGTTCAAGCGGGATGTGAGCGCTGGCTGGAACGTTTGGATGGATAAAAATGGATAAATTAAAAGAATTTTATAATCGCTACCAGCATTATTTGACAAGAACAAATTTTGAGATAGCTGCTGTTACACTAATTGCTTTGTCTGCGATTTTAGTTTTTACTTCTAATATTCCAGATAAAGGAGTGCTTACTCTTGATAAGGGAGCGATTAAGTATGATGGCAGTCTGGTTCATGGAAAGATGGATGGTCAAGGAACTTTGACTTTCAAAAATGGCGATAAGTACGAAGGAGATTTCAAAAATGGAATCTTTGATGGCAAGGGGAAATTTACCTCTAAGAGCGGTTGGAAGTACGAAGGTGAGTTTAGTAAAGGCCAAGCGGACGGCCAAGGCACTCTAATAACCGAGCAAAAGGTCGTTTACAAAGGAAAGTTTAAACAAGGAATTTATCAAAATGCGCATTAAATGGTTTTCATTAGTAAGGATAGCAGGTTTGCTTCTCGTTCTACTCTATCATTTCTTCCAGGGAGTGTTTCCTGGAGGCTTTATTGGGGTGGACGTTTTCTACGCATTTTCTGGGTTCTTGATCACCTCACTCCTGATTGATGAATTTGCTAAACGTCAAGAAATTGATATCTTAGGATTTCTAAGACGACGTTTTTATAGGATTTTTCCGCCTCTGGTCTTTATGATTCTGATCACTCTGCCGTTTACCCTCTTCATTCGCAAAGATTTTGTGGCTGGTATTGGAACGCAGATAGCGGGTGCCCTAGGTTTTGTAACAAATTTCTATGAAATTTTATCGGGCGGTAGCTACGAGAGTCAGTTTGTACCTCATTTATTTGTACATACTTGGAGTTTAGCACTTGAGGTGCATTATTATATTTTGTGGGGATTGGCAGTCTGGTTCTTGGCTAAGAAAAGTCGAAGCCTCGGCCAATTTCGAGGGATGATTTTTCTGATTTCGACAGGGATTTTCTTATTTAGTTTTCTGTCCATGTTTGTAAGTAGCTTTTTCACTAAGAATTTTTCTTCACTTTATTTTTCAAGCTGGACACATATCTTCCCCTTCTTTGCTGGGACAGCTTTAGCTACAGTTTCTGGTGTTCAAAATGTAGGGGCAAATTTTAAGAAACTAGAACAGTCTTGGACCATGAAGCAGACGATAGCCACTATTGGTGGTGGTTTTGCCGTCTTAATTCTTCTAACCTTCCTGCTTCGTTTTGATAATATCTTCACTTATTTAGTCGGCTTTCTCCTAGCAACGATAGCTGCCTTAGCTATGATTTTGGGTGCTCGTGTTCTCCATGAAAAGACACCTAAGCTGGAAGAGCCAATCTGGGTCACATTTATTGCTGATACGAGTTACGGTGTTTATCTCTTCCATTGGCCTTTTTACATTATTTTCAGTCAGCTGATGGGGAATGCAGGAGCAGTAGTATTAACTACTCTTCTATCCTTTGCCTTTGCAGCAGTTTCTTTCTATATTTTAGAGCCTGTATTAGCGGGAAGAAAACCAGATTTGTTTGGTATTAAGCTTGATGTAAAATCAATTGCGAGACCGATTTTTTATAGTCTGATCCCTTTGGGGCTCATCTGCTTCATTATCATCTTTACTTCCCCTAAAGTTGGAGCTTTTGAGGAAGACTTAATGATTAATGCCTTAAATCAAGCGGATAGTAAGATGCAATTAACTCGTAGCCAAGCGGATCAAACAACAGCAACTGATTACAATGTGGCGCCTGGAACGACATTGATAGGTGATTCTGTTGCTCTGCGAGCTAATGACTGGTTACAAGAGGCCATTCCTGGTGTGCAGTTGGATGCGGCTGTCAGCCGAAATCTGGAATCAGGTCTAGAGGTTTTCCAGACAGATATTAGCAACAAGGTTCTTCTACAAAATGTAGTCCTTGCTTTAGGCGCTAATACAGTTCCTAATTACGAAGAAGTGCTTAATAAACTGGTTGAAAAACTTCCAAAAGGACACCGTTTAATCTTAGTGACTCCGTATGATGGACGAGTTGCTGGAGATGAAAATAGCGATCTAGTAAAAACTCGGCAGTACCAATTGGAATTGGCGAAGAAATATGATTATGTCTACGTAGCAGATTGGTATCAAGCAGCTATTGATAATCCTGCTATCTGGTATGGAACAGATTACGTTCACTTTGGCACTGAGGCACAAAGCATTGCTGCAGGTGGTCAATTATACGCTCAAACAATAAAAACTACACTTGATGAAGCTAATCAAGGTCCTGTTAAACCCTAATTAAATGATGAATATAAAGACCCGAGCTTCGGGTTCTTTATATATAATATATGAAAGCGCTTACCTTGCTTTTACAAGCTTCTGTGAAAATATGTAAATGAATCTATGTGAAATGAAATTATTATAAAAGATTAAATTCACAAAGAAATAGCGGAGTCCCCAGCTATAAAAAGATATTGATAAAATTTTCACAAACAATAATAAAAAAGTTTGTGAAATGTAAGCGAAAGTGTTTACAAAGGAAAGTAAATGGGTTATAATAAACTTGTGAAAAAATTAACAAAGGATAAATTCCTTGAAAGCTATGGAGGAAAATATGGCTGATAAAAAAACTGTGTCACCTGAGGAAAAGAAACTTGCAGCTGAAAAGCATGTAGATGAGCTAGTACAAAAGGCCTTGGTTGCTCTTGAAGAAATGCGCAAATTGGACCAAGAACAAATCGACTACATTGTGGCTAAGGCTTCTGTTGCAGCACTTGACGCCCATGGAGAATTGGCGCTTCATGCTTATGAAGAAACTGGCCGTGGAGTTTTTGAAGATAAGGCTACAAAAAATCTATTTGCCTGTGAACACGTTGTAAACAACATGCGTCACACAAAGACAGTTGGCGTTATTGAAGAAGATGATGTGACAGGTTTGACTTTGATTGCTGAACCAGTTGGTGTTATCTGTGGGATTACTCCAACAACCAATCCAACTTCAACTGCAATCTTTAAGTCTTTGATTTCATTGAAGACTCGTAATCCAATCGTCTTTGCCTTCCACCCATCTGCTCAAGAATCATCTGCACATGCAGCTCAAATCGTTCGTGATGCAGCAATCGCAGCGGGTGCGCCTGAAAACTGTATTCAATGGATTACGCAACCGTCTATGGAAGCAACTAGCGCTCTTATGAACCATGAAGGAGTAGCAACAATCCTTGCAACTGGTGGTAATGCAATGGTGAAGGCTGCGTATTCATGTGGAAAACCTGCCCTTGGGGTAGGTGCCGGAAACGTACCAGCTTATGTTGAAAAATCAGCGAATATCCGTCAGGCAGCTCATGATATCGTGATGTCTAAGTCCTTTGATAATGGTATGGTCTGTGCATCTGAGCAGGCTGTTATCATTGACAAAGAAATTTACGATGAATTTGTAGAAGAATTCAAGTCTTACCACACTTACTTTGTAAACAAAAAAGAAAAAGCTCTTCTTGAAGAATTCTGCTTCGGTGTAAAAGCTAACAGTAAGAACTGTGCTGGTGCGAAGCTTAATGCAGATATCGTAGGTAAGCCAGCAGCTTGGATTGCAGAACAAGCAGGATTTACAGTTCCAGAAGGAACCAATATCCTTGCTGCAGAATGTAAAGAAGTTGGCGAAAAAGAGCCGTTAACTCGTGAAAAATTATCTCCAGTTATCGCAGTTTTGAAATCTGATAGCCGTGAAGACGGAATTAACAAGGCTCGCCAAATGGTTGAATTTAACGGTCTTGGTCACTCAGCTGCCATCCATACTGCAGATGAAGAATTGACTAAAGAATTTGGTAAAGCAGTTAAAGCTATTCGTGTCATCTGTAACTCACCTTCTACTTTCGGTGGTATCGGGGACGTTTATAATGCCTTCTTGCCATCATTGACACTTGGATGTGGTTCTTACGGACGCAACTCAGTTGGGGATAACGTTAGTGCCATTAACCTCTTGAATATCAAAAAAGTCGGAAGACGGAGAAATAACATGCAATGGATGAAACTTCCTTCAAAAACATACTTTGAACGTGACTCAATTCAATACCTTCAAAAATGTCGTGACGTTGAGCGTGTCATGATCGTTACAGACCATGCTATGGTAGAGCTTGGTTTCCTAGATCGCATCATCGAACAACTCGATCTTCGTCGTAATAAGGTTGTTTATCAAATCTTTGCAGACGTAGAACCAGATCCAGATATCACAACAGTTGAACGTGGTACAGAGATCATGCGTTCCTTCAAACCTGATACAATTATTGCACTTGGTGGTGGTTCACCAATGGACGCAGCTAAAGTAATGTGGCTCTTCTATGAACAACCAGAAGTTGACTTCCGTGACCTTGTTCAAAAATTCATGGATATTCGTAAACGTGCCTTCAAGTTCCCATTGCTTGGTAAGAAGACTAAGTTTATCGCAATCCCAACAACATCTGGTACAGGATCTGAAGTAACACCATTTGCCGTTATCTCTGATAAAGCTAACAACCGTAAATACCCAATCGCTGACTACTCATTGACTCCTACTGTAGCCATCGTAGACCCTGCTTTGGTATTAACGGTTCCAGGATTTGTTGCTGCGGACACTGGTATGGACGTATTGACCCACGCTACTGAAGCATACGTATCTCAAATGGCTAGTGACTACACTGATGGTCTTGCCCTTCAAGCAATCAAACTTGTATTCGAAAACCTTGAAAGCTCTGTGAAGAATGCAGATTTCCATTCGCGTGAAAAGATGCATAATGCTTCAACAATCGCTGGTATGGCCTTTGCCAATGCTTTCTTGGGTATTTCTCACTCAATGGCTCATAAGATTGGTGCGCAATTCCACACAATCCACGGTCGTACAAATGCTATCTTGCTGCCATACGTAATCCGTTACAATGGTACACGTCCAGCTAAGACAGCGACATGGCCTAAGTACAACTACTACCGTGCGGATGAAAAATACCAAGATATCGCTCGTATGCTTGGTTTACCAGCTTCTACTCCAGAAGAAGGTGTGGAATCTTACGCAAAAGCTGTCTACGAACTTGGTGAGCGCGTAGGTATCCAAATGAACTTCAAAGCACAAGGAATTGATGAAAAAGAATGGAAAGAACATTCTCGTGAATTGGCCTTCCTTGCTTATGAAGATCAATGTTCACCAGCTAACCCACGTCTTCCAATGGTTGACCACATGCAAGAAATCATCGAAGATTCTTACTATGGCTACAAAGAAAGACCAGGACGCCGTAAATAATTGTTATCAGCCTAGAGGCAGGAATCTCCTGTCTCTTTTTTTGTAGAATTGGAGTATTGAAAATAATTTTTAGCTTTTCTATTTTCACTTTTCATATGAAGAGGAAAGCTGGGAATGACTGGATAGACAAAGAAAGACAGCAGTATAGGCTTTTAAAGGAGAAAGAAAAATAAGTGGGGTATAGACAAAAAACAACGCCCGTACTTGCAATTAAACTTAAATAGTTATATAATAGGTTTGTTGAAAGGTGATTTGTAGTGATTCAAGTTACTCTTTTCACAATAAAATTTTCATGATTTTCATAAGGAGGAAATCACTAATGGTAGTTAAAGTTGGTATTAACGGTTTCGGACGTATCGGTCGTCTTGCTTTCCGTCGTATCCAAAACGTAGAAGGTGTTGAAGTTACTCGTATCAACGACCTTACAGATCCAGTTATGCTTGCACACTTGTTGAAATACGACACAACTCAAGGTCGTTTCGACGGTACTGTTGAAGTTAAAGAAGGTGGATTCGAAGTTAACGGTAAATTCGTTAAAGTTTCTGCTG
>ERZ773263.2014-NODE-2014-length-11479-cov-4.922532_pt1 | contig 11479 bp, 10 predicted proteins | sample MGYA00511076_ERZ773263 | MGnify/ENA primary metagenome ERZ773263 (study PRJEB29015, sample SAMEA2738155) | human oral metagenome | biome: human oral; feature: human-associated habitat; material: saliva | place: China | collected 2195 ... | reverse complement strand
ATTTTTACTCTTAAAAACTATTCCTGAGCATTTAAATAGTCTATAGCATTCATAGCAGCAGTTGCGCCGTCAGATGTAGCTGTAACAAGTTGCCTACGTGCCTTTGACCTACAATCTCCAGCTACAAAAACTCCTTCCGTCTTTGTCATGCAATCCTCACTCGATGCAAAAAATCCGGCCTTATCAAGTTCTGTAAGTTTATCAAAAGCAGCGTTCTGAGCTATTTGACCATAAGCAACGAACACACCCTGAACGTCAAGTTCTCTCAGCTCTCCACTTTGAGTATTTTCGATTACCAGAGCATCAAGCTTAGGACTACCCTTAAGCGCCTTAGGTACGCTGTTTAATATAAACTCAACATTATCCTTCTTGCTTAGTCTGTCAACTGTTACCATGTCACCTCTGAACTTATCTCTTCTGTGAACAAGGTACACCTTGTTAGCGATAGTTGACATGTACTCGGCATCCTCGAGTGCAGTGTTTCCACCACCCATGATTGCGACATTCTTGCCCCTGAAGAAAGCTCCGTCACAAGTTGCACAGTATGAAACTCCCATGCCTGTCAGTTCTTCCTCCCTATCTACTCCAAGAGGTCTGCTCTTTACACCGGTTGCAAGGATTACGCTCTTCGCCTCAAATTCCTCACCACCGTCAGTAACTATCTTAAAATTTCCATCTGCATTTTTTTCAAGTGAAACAACCTCACCGAATGCCATCTCAGCACCTAGCTTTGTTGCCTGTTCATACATATCGCTTGCAAGCTGAAAACCCGAAACAATTCCAATTCCGGGATAGTTTTCAACCTCAGGTGTGTTTATAATCTGCCCACCATAGCTTAGCTTTTCTATCATCAAAACGCTTTTTCCGCCGCGCACTCCGTAGATTGCTGAAGTCAATCCCGCAGGACCGGCTCCTACTATGATAATATCGTACATAATATCCTCCTTAACCGCTTATCTTCTAAATCTTACTTTTGTTATATACCCTATTAGATTGTATTCAACTCATTTTTTCATTAAAACAATACCGGCAAGATCCTTCGTTACATCATCAGTCTTTTCCACATAGCTACGTGCAAAACGCCTCACAGCTTCCACATCAAAGTGAGAATCTCTAAGCGCGGTCTCTACCTCATACGCCGTCCTGCAAATATCTCCCGGCATGTCACTCTCATAATCAAGGTAGAAGCTCCTGCTTGCCTTATACTCATCCAGATCAAATGCATAAAAACACATATGCTTTTCAAGAAGAGCCGCCTCAAATACTATAGCTGAGTAATCACTTATAACGCAATCTGCTATATAGAGCATTTCCTCAGTAGAAAAGAAATTGTCTATAATAACTCCTTCACTTTCATCCATTGAGAGCTCCATGAGCGGATGTTTTTTGATGACTAAAATGCGATCTTCCGTCTTTATCTCATCAACCAGACTCGCGATTTCATTAGAAATATCCCTATGTTTTCTGAATGTCGGTGCATATACAATAATCTCTTTATTGCAGTCTTTTGCCGGTTTGAGTTCCGGATATTTATCAAGGATTCTATCTGTAACACTCTGCCTCTGCTTATCAGACATTAGTCTATCAACCCTTGGAAGCGATGCTATTTCTATAATTTCTTCAGAACATCCGAATGCCTCTGCAAAAGGCTTTATGCAAGATTTTCCGCTCGCTATAACGCATGTATAGTTTCGGTGCATCCTCATGGCCTTTGCAAGCTTGGGATTGCTTCCCTCCTCTTCACCGCGTATGCTTAGACCAAATTTCTTTAGTGCACCCATTGCATGCCAAATTTGAATCACTCTAAGTTTTTTTCTCTGCTTGAGTATACTGATAGGTATGCAGTATGAATCAAGCACGACAGTTCTACTTGTCGCAATATGGTACATCTGTACAAGAATATGCCCCATGTACGAGAACAGAGCCAGTGGACTCTTTCTAAGTTTCTTGCAAAGAATCTTGATTTCTGTGTCAGGACTTTGTTTTTTCAGCTCCGTCTTTAACATTAAAAAATCTTCACTCGCAGAGTCAGACTGCCTGCTTATCAAAGTAATCTTATTCCTCACAGGGAAAAGCTTAAAGACAGCATATATTAAGTTTAGAAATCCTCGAAATATCGCGATTGCAAAAGTCATACTATTTCTTAAACCTTTTTCTTATTTTATTAACATCATCCTTGGTTAAATACTTCTTCAGATGCTTTATAAATCTATCAAGCATAGAGTTTACACCTGCTCTAAAGCGATCAAAAGCCCCGGCTTTATTACCTTCTATAAGGCTTCTTATATGCTCATCATCCAGTGGTGCAATCATAGCCGATTTACGCATTCCGGAGCATGATATACTCCTTTCAAATAGCTTAACTACGCCCCTCTTCTCATCGAACACTATTGGAAACTTCGCTTCCGCCATCAAAACTGACTTTCTTATCATCTTATTCGATATGAAATAGTCTTTTCCTATGAACATATTTTTAAAAACACCGTAGCCGTAAGCTGAATTGATTCTATCTATATATGAGTAGTTTTCTCCATCATAACTCCTCACCATCACAGAAACACATCCGGTCTTCTTCGTTTCGAGCATGTTCCACATGTTTCTGATTGTATTCTTGGTAAATAGCAACTTCTCATCTGCAAATATCACATACTCACCTAGTGACATATCAAAAGCGCTCTTTATGAACTCGTCCTTTCCAAGACCCTCGTCATCACAGACTTTGATGTTAGACTTATCTATGTAATCTGCCGAAATATTTTCTTTAATACCTCTTGATACTATGATTTCAAAGCGTGGAAAAAGCTGGTTGTAAAGACTTGCCACCTGTAGATTTAGGAACTTTGGCGATGACTCCGATGTCAAAATAATCGATACCAAAGGTCTATCAGCCAGTTCTTCTAGCGGAATCAGTCCATCCTCCAGGTCTAAATCTTTGTGCCTCTTGCATAGCGCCTTCCAATCCGAAATCTGTATGTGCTTCTTGTATTCAGCAAGCTTCTCGTTTATTCTGTTCGTTAAATCATCATCAGCACGCCAAATACCTCTGTAATAGCCGTTTAGCAGCTCACCTTCTATAAATCTTATGTAGAGTGGTCTAAGATATATATTTAGCTTAGATTTATTTCCCTTAATATTGCATTCAGCTAGTTTAGTAGCCTCTGTCAAAATCCTCTCATGCGACTTTATAAGGCTTTCCATATAGCTTCTGCTTATAGTCTGAGTTGCAGATGCAGTCTCCCAGAACGGTCTTTTTATGTAGTTATAAGCGATAACCCTGCATCCACGTATTTTTTTCGCTTTCTGTAAAGCACAAAAAGTGAAAACGCCGTCTTCTGCATTTTTGAGATTTTCGAACCTTAAATTATTTTTTATTATAAATTCACGTCTAAATAGCTTGTTGCACACGGACCATGCCCCAAACAAATTCTTGTCTAAAGGACTTATGTTCTTCTGTGAGGAAAGCTTTACCGAATGCATGTATAAAAGTGATTCACCGAGACTCTTCTCTTCCATTATGCCTATGACTATATCCGCATTGCGAGCCTCTCCCGCCTTGTGCATATAAGGGAGTACCTTTTCGGGGATTATATCGTCTGCATCGTAAAAAGCCAGATAATCTCCCTCAGCCTCTTCAATTCCGCGATTTCTAGCCGCCGAAACACCTGCGTTTTCCTGTCTTATGTATCTATATCTTCTATCCTTTGTAGCATAGATTTTTGCAATCTCATCCGATCCATCAGTGCTGCCATCGTCGACTAGAAGTACCTCAAGCTCTTCAATCTTCTGCTCTTCAATAGAGTCTAGCATATCACTGAGATACTGCTTCACGTTGTAAATTGGCACGATTACCGAAACCTTAGGTGCCATATCTAACTCCTATCAAAATTAAATGTTCCAATGCATTATAGTCTTACCACATCTGCTTTTTGCATCTACATCAAAGGCCTCTGCCATATCATTGAGATTTGAAATCTCAACTACATTACCTATAAGCGTATCCAGATATCGTGGAATCTCCGGATATTTTGCGTACATCTCAAGAACCCCCAGGAAGTCACCTCTTCCACTTCTGCTGTTACCAAATATGCGAAGTCCTTTCTCAAGCACCATTCTGGTATTTATAGGCACATTTCTCTCGCTCACACCCATCAAAGCGATTGCGCCTTCAGGGTTTATATAGTCAATGATTTGATTTATCGCATCTCCTGAATTTTCACCGCCGACGCACTCGAAAGCGTGATCAATCTTAAGCGTTTCAGGAATGTGGCGAATTTTGAAAGCCTCATCAGCAAAGCCAAATCTTGAAAGTTTCCCATCATGAGTTCCAAACACATATATCTTAGAATTCGGGTATGTATATCTTAGAAGCAAAGCCGTACAATATGCAAGATTTCCATCTCCCCATACACCTAGTGCATTTCTTCTTCCGTGACTGAATCTCTCAAATCTCTTTATCGTATGATATGATATGCTCACGAACTCAGTAAACGCAAGCACATCAAGATCGATACCCTCCGGTGCAACCACGACCCTATCCTCATCAAGAGCAATAAGATCCTGCATGAAGCCATCGCTTCCGCTTGCCCTAAACGTGCTGCTTCTAAGGTAATTTTCCTCTATAAATTCATCCATTTCGACAGGAGTGTTTGGAATCATCACTACCCTGCTTCCCTTTGGGACATTTTTAGACTTAGAGAAAACGACTCTTCCACACGACTCGTGTACAAGAGCCATGGGCAGCTTCTTCTCCATTATCTCAGAAGGTCTAAGACCCTGATAATATCTTTGATCTGCATGGCATATGCTCAGGGCTTCAGGTCTTACAATTATTTTATTATCCGCAAGATTTATATCGCTGAACTGGACCTCAATTTTACGCGGTCCCGTCAATCTATAAACCGTATTTAGCATTCCACTTCTCCCTTTAATAGAGCCTCTGCAACTGCAATATCGTATGGATATGTTATCTTAATGTTGTAGTTTTCACCCTTTACCAGGTGCACCTCTTCACCGTTTAACAAGAATACCTTGGCAGCATCAGTGAGGATTTTCTTTACGTCCTCGTCAAGACCATCGTATAGCTCCATGAAACTCTTAGCCTTAAAACTTTGCGGTGTCTGTCCTTGATACACCTTTCTTCTATTGGGAATCTCGCTGATCACTTCTCCATTCTCACTGACAACTATTGTATCCGTAGCCGGAATCACAGTATCGCAAGCACCAAAGCGCTTTGCCATATCTATGTTATCCCTAATCATTCTATATGTTACAAAAGGTCTAACTGCATCGTGAGTTACTACGATTGTGTTATCATCAATTCCATATTTTTTGTTTATAAAGTTAATTGAGTTTACGATGGTTTCATTTCTAACCTTACCACCCTCAATCACCGTAATATTTTCGCTATCGTCTATGTACTTAGCTATGAGATCCTTAGTGTGCTCAAGCCACTGCTTAGGACAAGCAATCACAATCTCATCAAAGCTATCATATAGGCAAAATTTCTCTATCGTGTGAATAATAATCGGCTTTCCGCCTATGTTCATATACTGTTTAGGTAGCTTGGCATCGCCCATGCGACTTCCTACGCCACCAGCTAAAATTACTCCATAAACATTCATAGATTCCATTTCACTCCTGTATGATAATTAGGAAGGTAATTATCACTTATTCCTTTCTTTATAATTTTGGTTATAATCATTCAGATGCTGTGTATTTTGATTTTGCTATCAACTAAATTCTTGTACCAGCTCTTTCCAAAACTCAAGGCTTCTACCAGTGAGTTCCTTACTCATCAATTCCACAAACACTTTTTCTGCTTTCTTCCAAACAGCATACTGAGCAGTGCCCATCGCTCTTACAAATTTTCTAAAATCCGAAGCAATAAGTATTATGTCGTCGTAACTCATGTCACTTGTAAATGCGTATATTTTTCCGGATTTGCATTCTAATAAAATTGTATATGGATCTCCATTTGCAATTATTATTAAGTCCATTTTGTGCAATATCGGATATTCCTCGTATTCCAGATTACGATTTATTAGCCAATTAAGGCTAATTTCATCTCCATATCCAAACTGATAGCTGAGGAAACCTAAATTGCCCCAGTTATAGCTTAAAATATCCTCTGTAAATACAGGATCCAAATACTCTATTTCGAGTTTAGATTTTAGTTTTTCTATCTCAGACGGAGAAATTTCTTTGTTGCTGAGAATCATTCCGTCAGTTATTTCCTCATCAAGACCCTCTGTTTCTTCGAGAATCGAGGATACAATCTCATCTATCGTGAATAAATTCATATATTGATTTCCTCTTCATCCACCTCATTGTCATGAGCTGACAAAACCATCATCATCACAAGACATAAGAAGAATCTGCTAACTATAAATACGCTTTCTAAATGGCTGACAACTAATGTAAAGATTACCACCAGGTACCAATTTCCCCTTCTCATAAGATCCGCCTTACATATCATATAAAACAAAAGTGATATATATATGAAGAAGCCTATAAATCCGGTCGTATATATCATAGCAAAGTATCCGCTATGCGGTCCCAATATAGTTGGCCTAAATTGGTAACTTCCATTATATCTTTGCTCCCAGAAACCTTTAATATACGCATTTCTACTCGCCATTTCATTTTTTAAACTTCCCGTTCCAAACGCTTTTTTGTCCATATGTGCGAACATGGCAGTCTTCCAGATATTGTATCTTTCGCTGCTAGCTCTGTTTAATTTGTATTCTAGATTTCCATAGTTATTTTCCCACTCAAAGGCAACTCCTGTATTTTGGTGAGAATACATAAGTCCGTATACTGTAAAGGTTACAAGCATCGATGCTACAAGAACAATCAAAGTCAAGCTCTTTCCGGTTATCGGTTTTATCGACCTTACTATGTTATATGAAAGAATTATCACAATTAGAGCAAGTTGAGCGCTCCTGCACCCGGATTCAAATAAAACGGCAAATGAAAATATGCTGTAAATACTTATCAGAGTAAGCTTAAGCCCGGACAAAGGCTTAGATATAATTATCAAAAGCAGCACTAACGAAAGTGCCGTCATGATGCCCATAGTGTTCGGGTTTGTGTACAGATAGGTAAAATTTATCACTCCGTCGTAGTAGCTATGCCTCATTAGGAAGCCGGAAAATCCGCCTCCCGGCGATAGTCTATAAGCTAGGTGGCAAATTGCTTCAAGTATATTTAGGACTAGGTTTATCAAAATTATCATAGGCGCAAGCCTGCGTCTTATAAAACTCTTTGATATAATCATCTCGTTGATAGCAATTAGATACACTGCCTCAAAGAAAATTGTTCTTATGGTGCTGTAGTCAAATCCCACACTCCACCAGCCAATAAGTCTTGAAGCCAGGTAAATAGCAATGAGAATAAATGGTCTTGGCTTAAGATATGCTCTCTCTTCCTTGCAAGCTATATACTTAATTACTGCTGCGATTAGAAGAAACCCTCCTACTACAACCTCAAGACGTTCAAACAAGCGATTAAACGGTTTTGCAGGAAGCGTGTTAAACAGAATGAAAAGCAGGGAGTACATAGTGACAAGCGCACTAACTCCAAGGCTAATAAACCTCTTATCTTTACATGGTGATGTAAGCTTTACATTTTTCATCTTATTTCCTCTCATCATCTTCAAAAATCCACTTGCTTACCTTTTCTCTCGAATGTCCGTCACAAGCCGACATGAACTTCTCTCCAAAAGCAGCTCTCTTCTCGCTGCATATGTCACCTTCGCGTACTGCAATGACAAGTTCGTCCTTATTCCTTGCAAGTCTGCCGTAAAGGTACTCATCCAGGTCAAAGTATAGTCCTCTTTCACCCTCATACTTCTCAAGGTCGTACATAAAGAAGATTACCGGTCCTCCCGTTATATACCAGTCAAAGATTATCGACGAATAGTCTGTTATCAAAATATCGGAAGCGGCTATTAACTCGTTTAAATCAGGATAGTCAGATACGTCTATCATGCCCTCAGGAAGCTTAAAATTGACCCTTCCCGACTTTACATTTGCCAGCAAAGCAGGATGCCATCTTACAAGAACTCTATATTCTTCCCCGATTTCTTTTATAAACTGCTCCGGCTCAAGCTTATTAAAATCATAATTTGCTGCTTCTACACGCTCTCCTCTATATGTAGGCGCAAATAGAATTATCTTCTTTCCCGATAGTTCAGGAAATGCACTTATTAATTTTGATTTAGATGCAATCTTAAAATCTTCATCAAAGAGTATGTCGCTTCTGGGACTTCCGAGCGCTCTAACCTTATCAACTGATATATCAAATGCCTCTGCAAAGCACTTGCGCACGCCCTCAGAGCTTGCCAGCGCTCCTGTATATTTACGATATCCGCTGTGTACCGCTCTTGGGCTCATATCTCCATCTAGCCTGCTGTACCCGAACTTCTTAAATGCTCCGCTTCCGTGCCAAAGCTGAACTAATTTTTGACCATTTCTAAGCTTCATCGAGCTTGTCAAACCGTAAAAATCATCTAGAATTATATATTTACAGCTGCTCATAGCCCTGCAAATAGCTCTAAACTCAGAAAAGCTAACAGCCCTTCGCCTATCCCCTCTACAAAAACTCTGAAGCTTTAGATCCGTATATTCTTCATCAATATAGTCTCTGATAGCCTTTAGGTTTCCGTCGAGCTTTTCGTGTGCATCCGTCAGAAAAACCACAGCTTTATCATCCAACTTTAAAAATGCAGGAGCTATGCGACTATATATGTAAAAATATATAAGCGCCAAGGCTTTTCTAATCTTTCGCATGCTCATTTGTGTAAAAACCTCTCTTTGATAGTTCTCTTGAGGAATGCAAATTCATCGCTTCTTCTGAACACAAGATATAACAAAATATTAGGAAGTACAGCGCTTATAACAAACTTTATCAAAAAAGCTGTCAGGCTGTGCCCCGGCACAAAGCTCACCGCTCCGTAGCATACTCCAAGAAGTACAAAAAATACCAGACTTAACTTCAGATAGTTTGTGTAATACGTAACCACACTTTTCCGAAATCCATATTTGTATAGCACATAAGGCTCTATCCATGCACAAGTTGTCACTGTACTTACTATGGTTCCAATCAAAACACCCGAAACACCAAACGGTTTAACAAGTACAAGAGAAACTCCAAGGTTAATAAGTGACTCGTATATAGGCATGTATTTGTTATACCAGTAAAGACCTTTTGCATTTTTGAATGTCTGAGCGCTGCTACGCATTCCTGTAAAGTATGTCTTCAAAACTATGAGAAGCACTATCCAAGTCCCAAATATTGTATCCTTCTTTACCCAGATATCGTTTATAAACGGATTTAGTAAGTTAAAAAGGCAACAACAAGCAAAACTATATAACCAGAAGTTTATAAAAAATACCCTTTTTAGTGCCTTCTCTTGTGTCTCCACATCCTCAAGTACGGCCAGGTTTCCTACGCTAGCTGAAATCGCAGTAAAGAACTTGCTGATAAACACTGTTACCGCATTTACTATCATAGTGTAGTTTGCATAGATTCCTGATATTACAAGTCCTATGAATTTTGATATTATAAGGTAGTCCGTTGCAAATACTATAATCGTTCCAATCTTGTGAAAGACCATAGCTAAAGTATTCTTCTTTATCTCCGAAAAAATCTCTCTTGGAAGAGCTATTACATCTTTTTCTTTCAGATATGGATAACGACTATCTGCTATATATGTGATTGATATATTCTGTATAAGAACGAATATGATGCCGACTATCATAAACCCGATATAGTTTCCGGTCAAAACCAGGATAAGAATCTGAGCCATCACCATAAGAATCTCACAAATACCATTGTTTAAGGCAACTATGTAGCTATTCTGCCTTGCCGAAACATAGGCTGACTTATAGGAGAAGAAATACGAAACTGCAGTGTTTACAACGTATAAAACGTAGATTAAATGCAGATTTGGAATATCCGGTTTTTCCTTTATAAAAAAATCAATAAAAGGTGTCATCAAAAGGCCGGCGAATAGGACAAATCCTCCTACTCCTATGTAAATCCTTTTGTAGAACCTCATTATTGACTTAATCTTGCTTATTTCATTTTTGGCAATCGGCGAATATAGGCTGAAAACAATAGCTTCGCCTATACCTAGCTCGGCAAGTGAAAGAATCATAAGCACATTGCTGAAGAGTCCTGAAAGTCCAACATATTCATTTGATAGTATGTAAATAATCGCTGTACGTGAAAAAAACTGGCACAAGATGTGTACCAATTGTAAAATCCATGCTATCTTGATATTTTTGGTCGACTTTTCTATACGCATGATTTTCCTTTATCACCTTGAATTTGAAAATGCTGATAGAATAAATTCCACCGTTCATTTCCGTCTATATACGAGTGTATCTTGACATCGCAAATATCTACTAAATTATATTGCAATTGTCATTTTGCGTCAAACAAAACAGCCTGTTGGGGCTCCCTATACTCCTCTATGCAGCGAGGATTAAGGGAACGCATATTGGAACGAGTGCTGAAAGAACAAGACCTGATATAAACGAATAAACCGCAATGTTACCACTCGTTGATTTTTCAACAATTGGAAGGCATACATCCATAGCTGCTGCACCGGGAAGTGCTATGGTCTCCACATAACCAACCTTCTTGGCAACTAGCGGAATAAATATGATTCCTAATATTTCTCTCATTACATTGTGCATGAAAGCAACCGCACTTGCCTGAGCAAGTCCCGCCTCCAGGATTATCCCCGGAGCGAGTGAGTACCAACCAAAGCCTGCACCTACTGCCAGCATCTCTTTTACGGAGAGCGGAAGTATAAAGCCGCAGATAAATGCACCTACAAGGCTTCCTATTGCAATCGCAAACGGAAAGATCAAAACGCGAAGTCCGACCTTGCGGAAGTTATCAATAACAGTTCCATCAAGTCCGAGATCCAGACCGACCAGTGAAAGCAAAATGCAAAGTCCTATCTGAATCGCATGCCCTGCGATTGTATTAAAGGTCTCATAGCTATCAAAAATCTTATCAACAAAAGCAAAACCGCAGATTAAGCCAAGGATAACAGAGCCGATGATTACAAGAGTCATCTTATCAATCTTTCCTCCCTCTGCATTAGAGTTTTCCTCTTGTGTTACGGAATCATTATCTACATCCGTTGATACGAGCATTCCCCACCTATCAATTCTAAGGACTTTCCTGGCAAGAAAAACTGCAATAATCGAAAAAACAAGTATCACTACAGTTACGACAAGAGAGTAGACACCTATACTTCCAAGATTTTCGATGACCTCATCATTTGCACCCATTCTTGAACCCATTGTCAAGACAAGTAAAACTATAGCTACTGTCTGAAACTTACCCGTCCACGCAAGCTTCTCCTTCTTATGTCTGAACTTGCTACCGATAAAATATCCTATAGCAGCAAGAATGACATAGATAATCAAATCACGCATTGAATTCTCCTAAGCTGTTCTTT
>ERZ773263.2012-NODE-2012-length-11487-cov-5.446903_pt1 | contig 11487 bp, 6 predicted proteins | sample MGYA00511076_ERZ773263 | MGnify/ENA primary metagenome ERZ773263 (study PRJEB29015, sample SAMEA2738155) | human oral metagenome | biome: human oral; feature: human-associated habitat; material: saliva | place: China | collected 2195 ... | reverse complement strand
CAAGGAAAAAGGAATTTTGGAAATGCTGAATTCAGCGATGAAGATGAAATGAGAGGTGAGTTTTTCCGAGGAAGAACGTGGCCTAACTTTGAGTCTTTCAAAGTAGATTTGGACGCATATGTTACATACTGGAACACACAAAGGCGTCAGGTTAAACTAAAAGGACTGACCCCGGAGGAGTTCCGAAATCAGTCCTTGGTGGCCTAGCTCTTTATTAAATTCGTCCAAGTTTTGGGACGCAGTTCATTTACCTGGGCCGTTTTTAATTATTCAAATTCTTAGAAGTGTGACAAGAACTACGCTTTAACCAACTTACTGTATACAGCATGAACATCTTCAAGCTTGATCAGATTGCCTTCTGCATCTGTTGGAGCAGGAACTATCTGCATTGATTCACTTACCCCTGTCAAATTTAGACGACTTGCATACCAAGGATTTGGCGTTCCCTCAATAACTGGCGAGAAAAACGAATCCATTTCTCCCATGTGTTCAGCAGAATCCCGTTTGGTAATAAATTCCTGCCATAAATATGCTGAATACGTATGTTTTGACCTCTGACATATAAATGACCTTATCGTAGAGAAATAAGAAGCACCCGGCAGAACAACTGAGAGATTATCAAAATCATCTTTAGTAATTGCCCTATACGCATCACTTAGTGAACAAACACAGGCTCTGTACTTACCAAATCCTGTGTCTCTAATTGCTTGATATGTACTCTCAGAAAATGCGTCAACATTTTCGAACAAACTTTGAATAATTTGAGTACCTTTATCCAGACCATACTGACCCAAAAAGAGCGACTCAAACTTCTTGCCCACATACGTAAGTGCAGGATCAGGAATAACATACCTTCCACGCAGACCATCTATAAGAAGATCTGTCCATTCACGTGGACGCTGAATCTTTTTCTCATTAAGACGCTCTTGATTCACAAGTAAAACTAACGGATCTGCAGCATAGGCATACCATTGTCCTGTGACTTCAAAAAACTCGGAGCGTACGTACTGATCTGTTGAAGAAACTTCATACGGCTGACAATACGCGGAAGCTTCAAAGCATTGCATTAAAGCTTCGCTTGCTAAGAAAATGACATCAGGTTTCTCAAAATCCCAATTAACATCCAATTTGATATCAGAAGTTTCAGACTCCACACTCTTACTAGCAACATATGTTTGCTGAATAAACTCTTGAATTTCTTCCTCTGTTGCCTCACCCACAATAACAGGCACAGAAAACGCTCTTGAATATGTTTCTACCAAGGGTTTTACCGCTTCTTTGGAAGTACAAAGAAGATTAAGAGAGCCTTCTCGTTGCGCAAGCTGAATCAGCGCACGGGCATAGCCTGGAACCTTTGAATTAAGCTGTGGAGGTAAAAATTCCTGCTGAACATAAGAAATTCCTGGACTCAAAATATTTGCAACGGTAGCTATCACAGGCGCTGCAACCACCGAGATGCCCAGGATAACAAATGAGGTTCGTGTAACAGAAGTGGCAGTTGGTGGAGTGCTTTTCTCGTCAGGGTCTTTTGGTCCAAAAGTTTTATGTATCTTCTGGCGCAGACGATCAGGGATAAACTTCACGCTACCTCCTTACCTGCTTCACAATCCATTTGGTCAAACAGATTTTATCCAAAAAAGGCTTTTAGTCCAATCAGGATAAGTACCACACCACCAACCATCTCGGCGCGATCTCCTAAAAGCGAACCAAGCTTTTTGCCTATAAACAATGCAATAGTACAGAGAATTGCGGTGATAATGCCAAAGAGTGCCGAGGCCACCAAAATGTCCACACTATGCGCTCTAAAACTTACGCCAACAGCAAATGCGTCAATTGCCGTGGCAATAGCTTGAAATACCAACTTTCCAAAAGAGAGTGTAGTAGCGTCTTGCTGGCCTTCTTCTTCCTCTTCCTCAGAGGCATCTTCTCTAAATGCCTTATAGCCGCTGTACAGCATGTTTGAACCAATAAAGCCAAGAATGACTAAAGAAACAATACCTGCATACTTCTCAATTAGATTTGCTGCAATGCCACCAACAAAGTAACCAGCAAGAGACATGCCAAACTGAAAGAAACCAAAGAAAAGAGGCATACGCACAAGGCGAGAAAACTTATGATCATCAAAGGCAAAGGTGTTAGATATGGTGACAGAGAACGCGTCTGTTGCAAGCGCCACACCAAGCATCAAAATTTCAAGTAGACCCATGTGTCAGTTCCCAAGTATCATTAAATCTTGTAACACAAGGAAGAAATTTTAACGCCTATGAGCATTTTTCAGCTACTCTTATACTGAAAAACTACAAGGAGTGTTATGCCTGCTTTAATAACCCACTATCTATTTGGCGCAGAAGTGGTTAATGATTTGCCCAAAGAGCTCATTGCCACTGAAACTGAGGTTAATGCATTTTTGCTTGGAAACCAGGGGCCTGACCCCTTCCTTGCACGTCATTTAGCCTGGCCAAATCGTTCTCTTGCCTGCAATAGATTGCATCGTCGCATGCATGCGGGACATATCGTTGATGCATTTTTATCTATTCGCGATGGTGTTTCTCGCCTGCCTCAAAGCGACATGACCGCTGGTCGTGCATTTGCACTTGGTCTTCTTGCACATTACGCACTAGATAGAATTGTCCATCCGTTTGTGTATTCCCAACAAGATGCGTTGATCGAGGCGGATCCTTCGCTCAAAAATGCTTATAGAGAGCTTCATCCTATTATCGAAACGGATTTGGACTCATACCTTCTCTGGCACATGCGTCACACTACCGTTGAGACTTTTCCACCAGCTGAAGTGCTTGAAGCTGTTGAATCCACCAAGCACGTTGGTGGCGCGCTTTTCTCGCAAGTAGCACTGCAGGTATTTGGTCTTAATGTTGGCGTTGGAGAGTACGAAAAGGCACTCCAGGACTACGCTCGTATCTACCACACCGTAGAGCACACTGATCCTAAGTACACTACCAAACTTCCTGACGTTTTATATAAGACCGAGAAGTTCATGCGTCCTTCAAACAATTCTTACATTGCCGCAATGGCCCACCGTATTGTTATGACTGAGGACTTCCCTACCGCCAATCTTAAACGTCTTCCTTGGAAAGAGCCATACACAGAAGAGATTAAGACTGAAAGCATTCTTGATCTTCTAGATGAAGCTCGCGATTTCTACAGAGAGCTTGTTCAAGCAACCATCTTAGGTCAACGAATCACACTAGAAGAGCTGATTGATGGCATCAATTACATGGGCAAACCTGTTGTAGAAATGGTTGATGACGAGGACTAGCTCATAACATAAATTACAAGGGTATTGAACATTAAAACGCATAAGAAAAAAGGTGCTTACCTAGGTAGGCGCCTTTTTACCACACATATCAAATATTTAACACATAGTTAGAGAAATCGAGTTTTTACAAAAGTGCTTCTTCCCACACAGGCTCTTTAAATCCAAGAAGAATAGTATTGCCCGCAACAACCAATGGACGCTTGACCAGCATACCCGTGGTAGCAAGCAAATTATAGGCGTCACTATCGCTCATACCTGCATCAAGCTGCTCCTTGATGTTATTATCGCGATACACCATGCCCGAAGTATTGAAGAATTTCCTGATAGAAAGACCGCTTAACTTATGCCATTCAGCAAGCTCTTTTGCAGTTGGATTTTCCTCTTTAATATCACGCAGCGTATAAGAAATACCATGTTCATCAAGCCATTTGAGAGCTCTCTTACACGTAGTGCAGCGAGAATAACAAAGAACCAAAATGTTTTTATCTGCCATAGCTGTTCCATTCTCTAAAAATCAACAAGATAGTATCATTCGCCACTATATTACTAAATACACACATTTAAGCAGGTACTTGGCCTGTTTCAAGAATTTGCTGAAGCGCAGCCTCATCAAGTACGGGAACACCCAAGCTTTCAGCCTTTGTAAGCTTAGATCCTGCAGCTTCTCCTGCTACTACAAAGCTTGTCTTTTTAGATACAGAGCCAGAAACCTTCGCTCCCATAGCTTTAAGCTGAGCGCCCGCTTCATCGCGTGTAAAGTGCTCAAGAGTTCCCGTTAAAACAAAAGTAAGCCCGGCAAGCGTCTGAGAAAGTTCATTTTCTGTTTTCTCTTCCTCAAGCACTACGCCCGCCTGACGAAGACGCTCAATAACGGCAACATTTTCTGGAATCGAGAAAAACTCGTGTACAGACTCTGCAATCTTAGGACCAATACCTGGGATTTCAGCGATTTTCTCGACAGGAGCTGTAGCAAGCGACTGGATAGAGCCAAACTCCTGGGCAAGAAGCTCTGCAACGTTAGCACCAACGTGCCTCATACCAATACCAAAGAGCACGCGTCCAAGACCTCGCGTCTTTGATTCCTCAACCTTTGCCATAACTTTCTTAGCAATAGTGTGACCCACAGGAATACTATCGCCAGAAAGGTGATCTGCAGTATCGGTATCATAGACGCGACCTGTAGGCATGCATGCCAGCATCTCTTCAGTAAGCTTGTCATAGAAGTCAGCTACGTCAGAAAGAACGCCCTCTTCAACCATGCGGTTAATAAGCTCGTCACCAAGGCCGTCAATGTCCATAGCCTTTCGACTTCCCCAGTGAATCAAACGCTCAACTGCTTGAGCAGGACAATCAATAGAAACGCAGCGGAAGGCCACCTCTCCCTCTTCTTGAATAACGGGGCTACCACAGCTTGGGCAGGTAGCTGGCATCTGGAACTCAACAGCATCTGCAGGTCGAAGATTTAAAACTGGTCCTACAACCTCTGGAATGACATCTCCCGCCTTGTGGACAATAATGGTATCGCCCTCCCGCACATTCTTGCGGCGAATTTCGTCAAGATTGTGAAGGGTTGCACGGGCAATAGTAGAGCCTGCAACTGTGACAGGATCAAACTCAGCAACAGGTGTAAGTACACCCGTACGGCCAACCTGAATACGAATTTCTCGCAAAACGGTCTGCTTTTCCTCTGGTGGGAATTTAAATGCAATAGCCCAACGAGGAGCGCGAGAAGTAAATCCTAGAGCCTCTTGGCTGGCAAATGAATCAACCTTTACTACCACGCCATCAATGTCATAGTTAAGATCTCCTCGCTGTTCAAGAGCCTGAGCGCAGAAATCATGAACCTCCTGAGCATTAAGACAGCGACGAGCATGAGGGTTAACATTAAAACCACAACTACGAAGCCAATTCAAGAACTCCCACTGGCTGTGAACATCAAGAGGCTCCTCATCTGCTACTGCATAGATAAAGGTCTCAAGGTCTCGATGGGCAGTAATCTTTGGATCCTTCTGACGCAAAGATCCAGCAGCTGCATTTCTTGGATTGGCAAAAGGCTGTTTACCGGCAGCGTCCGCATCCTCATTCAAACGAATAAAAGAATGCTTTGGCATATAAACCTCACCACGTACTTCAATACTCTGATTAAGTCCTCTATTCTCAACCCGCTCAAGACCAGCAAGCGCAAGCTCTCGTGGAACATCGGAGATAGTCAAAACGTTTGCCGTAACGTTTTCTCCAGTACTTCCGTCACCTCGCGTAGCAGCGCGTACAAACTGACCATCACGATAGGTCAGTGCGACACCCAGACCATCAATCTTAAGCTCACAGGTATATGCCACAGGATTAGTTGGTGAAGCGCCTAGAGTTTCATCGGTTCTAGAAAGCCATGCATCCAGCTCTTCCAGATTCATAGCATCGTCCATGGAATACATACGAGCAGCATGCTGAACAGGCTCAAACTGCTCAGAAACATAGCCGCCTACGCGCTGCGTATAGCTATCCTCAGTAACAAGCTCTGGATAGGCTGCCTCAAGCTGTTGAAGCTCAATAAGGAGACGATCAAACTCAGCGTCAGTCAGCTCAGGATTATCAAGGGCATAATAAGCATATGCCGCATGATTCAAGATTCTGTTGAGCTCTGCTGCACGAGCGGTCTCTTTTGGCGAAAGTGCTGCCATTACTACTCCAAACATAAAAACGTAGGTGCAAGAAAGTCTTGCACCTACCAGATATTTATTTGCGACCTCTTAGGGTTCTACCAAGGGCCTTAAGGGCTTCTCGCCTTGCGCTGCCATACGGTGCAATAGGGTCAATAATCTTGCGCAGAGGACTTGCATCAGAAAGTGCACGCTCATGGAATTCTGTAACGTCCGAGTCATTTCTGGCACTTGGAACCATATCCTGAATAATGACCTCGTAGAACGGGGTGTTGCGTGCATACTTCCAGAAGTAGGAAGCCATATCACAGCTGGCATTCTGCCAAGGCTTAATGGCGCCGGCAAAGTGAACAATCTTTGGTGCCCGGCGTGCTGCTTGATAATCATCAAAAACGCTGTTTGGTGCCATTGGATAGAGTTCTTCTGCACGACCAAAAATATTATGCGTAACGTTCCAATCGGCAGGAAGATATAGCACTCGACCTTGACACTCGCTGTTCAAAATATCTTGATCGTTATAAATAAAGATTGGATTAGATGCAATACGCAGCCACTCTGGAACAGTGTGATAACGGCGCAGTTCAGCGGTATTAAAGACCATAACTCCCGCCTGGAAATAGGCATAAGGATTCTTGAGGTTAAGCACGTCAAGACTGTACTTCATGCGGTCTCCACCGCGAATATTAAGGTTTGCTAGATAGTCAATATCAAGCGTTGCAGCAATAAGATTGTTGCCTATTCTTACATCATAAAGTTCAGCAACATTGCCGTTAACCACAAGATCAGAGTCAAGATAAACAACCTTATCGTAAGCAGAAAGGATATCTTGGGCCAAGAAACGGAAGTATGTCTCAACGCTAATATGCGCGTTATTGGTATCTAATTTATAGTCTTTAACCATACGCCACACGTTATAGAACGTGATGCGAGCATTCTTATAGCGCGAGAAGAACTTCTTAACCAATTCCTGCTTTGATCCGCCAATATTGGTATTAAGGACAACTACGTCGTAATACCGGTTAGGATCTGCATTCTCAAGCATTGAACCCATTGCACAAGTAAGAATTGGAACGTAGTTGTTATCTGCTGCAAAAAGAACAGGAACAACGTTCTGACTTGCAATTTCAGGCTTCTCTTCAAAGAGAGGAATAAATTTCTGACGAGGCTCTGGATTGGTAAAGTGAACGCACTGTAGCTCTTTTACCTTCCAGTTTTTACCCTCTGTGCGCAGCATGTGCATACGCCAGATATTAAAGAGACGCTCAGTTAGGTGACCTGGAGTTCTTAGAGCCTCTTTACTGTAGGTTGACATATCAGTACGGGCAGTCCACTCGTCAACAAGTGGGAATACCCATGCTGCATAGCGATCAAAAAGCTCCCTGCGCATGATATACATATTACAGAAACACTGTTCATAACCATTAAGAAAAGCGTTTACATCCTCTGCATACTCTGGATGACGCTCAACAATAAGCGCCGCCATAGTATCCATATCCTTTGGATGCAGCAATGGAGCAGCATGGTACTGCTCGAGTGGTGTATTGGCGCTTCCAGGGAATTTACGAATATCTTTTACCCCAGTGGTAATAAGATCATATCCTTCAATACACTGAGCAATGGTCTGATCATCGAGACCATATTTCTTTATGGCATCCTCATCGATAAAATCATCCATAACCTCACCAAAAGGATTTTCTGGATAAATCGTATCGGTAAAGTTGAAGTAGCGACGATAATGGCCAAAACCAACATAGCGCTCATTAGTAATGTTCTTCCATGCCCAATACTGTGTAGTCATCTCACAGTACATTGGGTTTTTTTCGGTAATGTTATCGCCCTCATCGTCGTGAAGCATATACGAAAAGCGATTTGTCTTCTGACCTGGTCCTACTTGAATAGGCTGAAGATAATTACTTTCTGGAACATCAACATCTTTATGAGAAGTAATAAAAATGCGAATAGGCTGCTGCTCAAACATCTTTACCATGTGCTTTCTTTCTAGATATTCCATGTGTTCATCGGCAATCTGTTTCATGCGAACTGCCCTATCAAACGACAGTCCCTCATCCTGATGCATGAGAGCAGCATATTTCTTTGCATACGCTCTATAGAGATATGCATTGCTGTCTTCTGGAAGTTCAGTACAAGTTTTAATGGCCTCGTAAGCGTCATCTCTTACAAATCGATAAAGCTCTCGGGCAGCCACTGATGGTCCAAATAAAATAGCAAACGGCTCAAGAGCTGCTTCTTGATCTTCAGAAGCAAGACGAGACTTCCAGTCACCAATCAAAAGCTCCATCAGCTTGTGCTTCATGCCCTCAAAAGACCTAAGGTAAACAACATTGTCTGTTTTGCCGATATAGAGCTCTGTCTGTTCAATATTGTCTAAGAACTGATAGCAGAACTCTCCAAACTTATCTAAAGAAATGCGAGAAGCTCCTGTTACACCAATACCAAAGTGGTAAAGAAGACCTCTACAAGACTCAAATCCATCAGCAGTCTGAGCCTTATCGGAAAGCACAAATACCTCATAGGCATCTTCTGCTCTTACCAAACGCTCCGAAGTCATCTCCGCAAAGGCAGAACGGAAGAGTTCTCCGCGATACAGACGCTGCGTAGTACGCCAATCAATCTTCTGTCCATAGCTCTCATCAAAAATGGTGCGGAGAACTTCAACACCTTGAGTAAAGTGAGACTGCTGGTTTATGAAGCTACCAAAACCTTCTGCCTCAGCCTCACTTACACCGTTTTCTGGAATGACAGTAATACCCAAGTGGAGAATATCAACAGGATTCTGTTCAATACGACCAACCACCTGCTCAAGAAAATCAGGAATAACCTCATCATCACCGTCTAGACAAAAAACCCACTCTCCTTTTGTATAAGCTGCAGCAGTTTTACGTGCAAGATGAAGTCCCTGATTAGTTGCATGAGTGACAACTTTGAACCTTTTGTCATCCCCTACTGCAGTAACAATTTTCTCTGGAGTGGAATCTGTTGAGGCGTCGTCAACAATAATTGCTTCAAAATCACCAAACGTCTGATTCTTTACACTTTGAATACAACGCCCGATGTACGATTCAATGTTGTATGCAGGAATTACAAAAGAAACCTTGGGCATACCAACTCCTTATAAATAAGCAATCTAAACTATCATCTATCTTATCTAAATTATGCCCTTCTTGGGCGCGCAAAAGAGAGCTACTCAACGCTCTTAAGACTCTCCACCATATCAATATTTTTTAACTTTGACCTCATGGCAATATACACCAACAGCGAGAATACAAGGGTAAGTCCAAAAGCAAACCAATAACTTGGCATATGAATAGAGCGACCAAACATAACAAGGTCAATCTCAGCTGTTTGAACCACAAATCCCTCAAGGTAAGTTCCTAGAACAAGCCCAAAGAGTGCTCCAAAGACGGCCAGTAAAGCAATCTCCCTAAACACGTATGCATCAACTTCGTGTCGCGTAAAACCAAGCACTTTAAGGCTGGCAATCTCTCGAATACGCTCCTCAATATTGATATTTGTGAGGTTATACAAGACGATAAATGCCAACAGAGCTGCAGCCAAAATAAGAATAGCTACAACACGATTAACCACTTCAAGTGATTTTTTATACATGCGAATAGCCTCATTAATGTCATCAATAGTTGCAACCCCTGCCTGGGTAATAAGTTTTTCTCCAAACGCATCTCTTGTTGCTTGATCTTTAGGAAGTGTTGCATACCAACTATCTGTTGCTTGATCTTGGATGCCCAAAGAATGCCATGCAGAAGGTCCTACATAAAGATACGATCCGACGTAATTCTCGGTAATTCCTGTAACAATAAGGGTACTTGGCTCACCTGAAGCGTTTCCAATTCTATCTTGAGCAAAGACCTGGATAGTATCTCCCACGCCTACGCCAAGCCGTTTTGCGAGCTTCTCTGTAATTACAACTGAATCTTCCTTAAGCTCTATTGTTTGACCAGAAAGACGATCCCGCAAGGTAACTACACCTGTAAGATCTTGAAGAGAATTACTGGTCATAATAGTTGTTCTTGTCAGTGAACTAGCATTTTGCGCAGGAGACTCAAGAAGGACATTTTCGCTGGTTATGCGATGGATATTTGTAGCGCCGACCTGGTTAAGCTCTGTAGCAATCTGATCTACTTCTGCACCAGAAACATCAGAGGTCATTCCTACTATGTAGTCATAATGAAAAAGAGTTGGCCATTGGCTGTCAATGACGTCATTAATAGAATCTCTAAGACCAAAGGCCACCAACAAAAGTGCGGTACATCCAGCAATTCCTACCAATGTCATAATCAAGCGACGCTTATAGCGAACAAGGTTTCTGATAGTAACTTTCCACGAGAAAGACAAGCTGGACCACAGAGGATTAATATGCTCAAGCAAAATCTTTGAGCCCGCTTTTGGAGCCTTTGGCAACATAAGGCTAGAAGGTTCTTCTTTCAAAGAAGACAAAACAGCAGCCATCGTTGAAAGAAGCGTAACACCTATACCAAAAAGTCCTGAAAGAAGCGCGCTGTCAAGCTGAATAGAATAAGGAGCTCCCCCATTTGGAATAGTGTAAATTGATCCATATGCAGAGATAATAACCCCTGGCAACACCTGACTTAAAAGGGCTATGCCAATAACAGCTCCTAAAAGAGAAGCAAGCAAAGCATATAACAGGTACTTTGCAGCAATTTGTAAAGTCGAATAACCAAGCGCCTTATGAATGCCGATGAGCGTGCGCTCTTCAGATACCATGCGCGTCATACTGGTAAGTGAAACCAAAGCTGCAACCAAGAAAAACATCAAGGGGAACACATTAGCAATATTGTTAATACGCTCAGAGTCTGCTTGATAAGCTGCAACACCAATCTCTTTTGTACGATCAAGTACATAAACATCAGGCTCTTTGAGCTCATCAATTTTCTTTTGAGCTTCGTCAATTTTTGTCTGACCATCAGCAAGTTGTTTCTCAATCTCAGCGCGCTGGTCCTCAAGACTCTGTCTTCCTTCATAGGTCTGAGCTTCTGCATTTTGAAGCAAAGCTTGTCCAGCAGTCAATTGACTAAGCGATGCATCAAGTTTTTCTTGAGCTGCAGATAACTGATCTGCAGTAGCATTTCTTGCTTCTGTCAGATTTTGGCGCGCCTGAGCTACCTGAGACTCTGCCTCACGCAGTTGAGTTATGCGTTGATCAAGCTCCCCTCGCGCTGCCGCTAAAGCCTGCTGCTGAGTAGCTAATTCTGCTTCTGCAGCCGCAATCTGTGCCTGTGTAGCGAGAAGAGCATCCACTTGCGTGGTTGGTAGACCTAAAGCCCTCAGCTGCTGCTGCGCTTCTTCAAGTGTTGAAGCCGTAATTCCTTGCGCAGCAAGCCCTGTAAGATACGCGTCGCGATCCGCTTCAAATTCACTCTTTTGTTGCGTAAACGTCGTTTGACCTGCATTGAAAGCAGCAAGACCAGCCTGATACTGAGCCTCTCCTGCGCTAAGCTCATCTGTTCCCTGGGCTATCTGAGCCTCTGAAGCTTTAATCTGAGCTTCCGCTTGTGC
>ERZ773263.2011-NODE-2011-length-11492-cov-5.045554_pt1 | contig 11492 bp, 14 predicted proteins | sample MGYA00511076_ERZ773263 | MGnify/ENA primary metagenome ERZ773263 (study PRJEB29015, sample SAMEA2738155) | human oral metagenome | biome: human oral; feature: human-associated habitat; material: saliva | place: China | collected 2195 ... | reverse complement strand
CTGTTCCGGAGAATCGCCCTCTTCGGCGTCCCCTTAAGAGTAGAGCATCACAGTGATCTGCGCGAGCTAAATTCACTCACGCGTAACCAAATCGTAATCGAATTTCGAGGGGGTTCAGTCTGACAATTCCGCATTATTCTGCAGTTTTTCAATGACCGAGCGCGCGACACTATCCAACCACTCCTGCTCCACCGCGCACTCTTTAATCAGCACTTTTCCGCGTGTCAGATCGTGAGGGATCCCCTCTCGCTCCCACTCGGAAAATCCCTCACCCCGTACAGTTGTTGGAAAAGTTCCGTGAACGTTCACGACGCGCCACCACGGGACCCCACCGCCCCAGTCGTGCATAATCCGCCCGACGACGCGCGGACCGGTACCAACCGCACGGGCGATCATGCCGTACGTGGCCACACTCCCCGCGGGGATTTCCTCGACGACCCGCAGGACAGCCTCGACGAGTTCTTCTCTCACCGTTCACACCTCCTCGTCTGCACACGGCAGTGAAGTCACAGCTCGACCATCTTCTCCACGGCCCACAGGATCTCGCGCGGGTCAATCGGCACCACGGCGAGGTCCGTGTCCGACAGCGGCTCGGGTTCACGGTCCGGCAACTCAGAGAACTCCGGTTCTACAACCTGCTGCTCATCACAGCCGGTCACAACCGTCTCCTCGGCCGCGCTACGCCTCCTCCTCAAACTGCGACGCCTGGTCGGGCGGCCACGGCCTCGTCGAGAAGCCTGAACACCCTCCCCGTCATCAAGCTGCTGCGATAACGCATCGCCCACCTGATAGGTCACGCCAGAACAATCCAGAACGCGCAAGTGGGCACAAGGCTCTTTCCACGCGCTCTCAGCACGGAAGGCCACGAAGGCAAAAGCATGGAAGTCCGCAGCATTCAAGGCATCGGCAACCGTCGATCCCTTCGGTGCGACATGGGAGATGTCCCGCATCACACGGAACGTGTTCCACAGGGGCTTGTCCCCCAGCTCCATCGTCTCAGAGGGTAGCCAGCGCAGACCATCCACCGTGCCTGTGCGCGGGCCCAGTCGGGTAAACCCGCGAACGAAGCCGACGACCTCGCTGGGGAGAATCTCGTCAACCTGGACAACGCGCGTGCGATGCAGCTCCACGAGCGCACGATCCCTACTGAGCCACACGCGCATGAGACGGGGCTTCTGCGCGGCCTTGGAGTGCAGGGCCCACACATCCAAGCGCAGCCGCGCCCACGAGGTCGGGGCGAGCTCATGCCTCGGCTGAACCGCGTCGGCGGGCGCGTCCAGCATCGCCAGGTAGCTACGCTTATTGACCGCGATCTTGCCCAGCTGACTGTCATGGAAGCGCCTAGGGAAAGGAGCCCGTCCATCCGGGCGCCCCCAGAGGCTCGCGGCTGTCACGAGGCGATCCTCATCGCCTTGCCCGCGCGGCTGCGCGCTCCATTCCTGCCAGCGCGTCCCAAACTCCGCGTAGCGCCGCCGCATACGCTCCTCGCGCTCGACTGCGCTCTCTCTGGGGGCACGCGGGCGAGACTTCGGCTTGCGAGGCGTGCGTACAGCCTCGACGATCCCCGAGACGACGTAGAAAGCGACGACGGCGATAAGCAACGCGACATAGGGATGCCCTGCGATCACTCCCAATGAGGTCCCCTTCTCCGTTCAACAAAAAGCCCCGAGTCCGTGAGAACTCGGGGCATCTGCTCCTGCGACTGGATTCGAACCAGTAACCGTCCGGTTATCGGCTTGGTCACAATGTTACCTTTTTGTTTCCTTCGCGCCCGAGCTGGGATAACACCGACGATCTCCCTTCCATCGCCTAGATTACGGCATCTTTCCGGTGGACACGCTCGCACCGTCGCGAGACAGTGAATCACCCACCAACACTTACCCCGCAATGGTCGCAACAGGGGGCCTGCTCATCCCCCCTCCCGCGAGCGCGGGGAGCTGCGAGAGAACTAGGACACACAGATGACACCCCTCTGGGACTGGGACACGGCCGTCGCAGATTGGACTACCGCCATGCAAGCTGCTGGCCGCTCACCCCGGACTATCCGCCTCTACTCCTGCCACCTGCACAAGGTCATCCGCGAATGCCCTGATGGCCCGGCCTCCGTGACCTCGACTGACCTGCGGTACGTGCTCTCCGCGGGCTCGTGGAAACCAGAGACGCGCAAGAGCGTGCGCGGGTCTATCACGGCGTTCTTTCGTTGGGCTCACGGAGCCGGCTTCATTTCCACCGACCCTGCGCAGGGGCTGGCGGCCGTGCGCGTGCCCGCCGGCGTCGCCCGGCCCGTCCCTGACGACGTACTCCATGACGCGCTCGCACGGGCTGATGAGCGCGACCGCACGATGATTCTCCTCGGCGCTTACGCGGGCCTGCGCTGCATGGAGATCGCGCGCGTCCACTCGCGCGACTGGGACGGGTCCGGCCTGTACGTGACGGGCAAGGGCGGGAAGACCCGATATGTTCCGATTATCCGCATGGACCTGAGACGCGCCCTGACCGCCTGCCACGGCTACCTGTTCCCGGGGCAAGACGGCGGGCACCTGTCCGCCGGGTACGTCTCGAAGCGGCTCGCTCGGGCACTCCCTGCAGGCTGGACCGGGCACACCCTGCGGCACCGCTGCGGTACAGCCATGTACGCCGGCACCCGCGACCTACTGGCCGTCGGCGCTGTCCTCGGACACGCGAGGCCTGAGACGACCAGACGCTACGTGCGCCTGCCGGACGACGCACTCATTAGCGCCGTGAAAGCCGCCGCATAAACACGAAGACAGCCCCACACCCTCAAATTTGGGTGCGGGGCTGCCTTCATCTTCTACGGATGGACGAGGGAGGGATACGAGGCCATCAGCCCCGTCGCTCCCTTCGCGAGCGCTTGGCGCGCCTGCGAGTCGTTGACAATGATGTGTGCGATCGTCGGCTTGCCTGATGCGTTCAGGCGGTTCCATACGTCTGCGCCTGCGCTCCATTCCATCCCGATGACATCCCACTGGGACAGGTCCGAGGTCGCGACCTCGTTCGGGTAGAGCATCGCCATGACCTTGTAGCCACGGGCCTTCGCGCGCTTTGCTCCGGTCCCTTTCGCAAAGACCTTCCACAAGACCCTGCGCTCAGGGTGCCCACCGAACGTCGTGTCCAAGTAGTCGAACAACTGTTCTTCGGCCGCCAGGTCGCCCGGATTGCGCTGGTCCTCCGAAGACGTGGTCTTGTGGTCGATGGCGAGCACGATGTCATCCGGCACCTGATCGATAATGTCTGTCAGGCGCATGAACCCACCCGAGGCCTGGCGGAGCGTGCGCAGCGTCGACCACGGGGTGTTCCAAATCTGGTAGTCGGTGCCCGGCACCGTCCTCGACGTCTTCCAATCATGAATAGCGACGAACTCGCCCGAGGCGCATCGCCTCACGGACAGCTCGAGCGCTTTAAACCCGGCACGCAACGAGGCAGTGAGGCCTGCCTGCGTGAACTCCGGAAATTCGGTGCCACCCATCCGATGACTGATGTAGAACGGGCGCCGCGACAGGAAGGCCGTCACCACGTCTTCGCCTGCAGGAATCACCGACGTCGACGGAGCCCGCCTCGATAGGCTCACATCGCCACCTGCGCGCCGACGCACGCGCACGACACCAGCCCTGTCACCGCCTGCGCGCCGGCGCTCGTACACAACGAGATCAGGCATGCGCAATCACCTGCACCGCAAGGCCATTGCTCCCCTGCGCGTTCGGGTAGGTGACGACCATGTCCGCAGGCTGCGAGCCCGTGCGGCGCGCCAACGTCACCGTCTGGTAGTTGAGGCCTTCCTGCGCCGCGAAGGCGAGCTTTTCCCAGCCCGCAGAGACAGTCACCTGCTCCGAGGACTCAACGGCACTCGTCCGCTCGAATGCGAAGCCGAGCACGACGCCGGCACCCGCGAGCGCGGGAGCCGTGCAGGTCGTCGTCTCGGTCGGCGGGGCCTGGCGCTTCTTGACGTCGCCAGCCTTGATCGTGGAGGCTCCTCGGATAGAGGCAGCAGCCCAGCCGATCTCCGCATTCTGGCTCAGCGTCAGCGTGACAGTGGGCGCCCATGGGCCGGTGATGACGACGGCGCGCATCGTTCCGACCCAGTACGGGGCGACAATCTGGTCCCAGCCCTGCGGGACGGTCAGGTTCGCCGGCGTCCCTTGGGCCTTTTCGTTCAGGCCGATCACGAGCTTGTCGCCGACCTTGCCATCGACCTTGATCGTCACGGTCTGGCCAACGACCTGACCGGCGGCGCTGGCGACGAGCATCGGGCCAGCTGCGGGGGCAGGCGAGGGAGTCGGGGACGGCGCAGGGGCAGCGCCGGAAACAAGGAAGTAAAGCGTGCCGTCCGGGAGGGCCTGCGCTTCGGCCTCCGTGGAGCACACGGTGATGCCGACACGCTTCAAGGCTTCGGCGAGTTCGGCCTTGGTCGCCAGACCCGTGAGATCACTCGTGTGGGCCACGCCCGCCACGTCGGCCTTGGTCGCCAGGCCCGCGAGTTCAGCCTTGGTGGCCAGGCCAGTGAGATCACTCGTGCGGGCCACGCCCGCCACGTCACTCTTGGTGGCGTAGCCTGCGAGGTCGGCGCGACTCGGGAGCTCAGCGACCTGCTGGCGTGTGGCGTATCCGGCGAGATCGGCGCGTGTGGCCAGGGGCGCCAGATCGGTGCGCTTGGCGTATTCACCGAGGTCGACCTTTCCGCCAGCGGAGGCCCTGGCGAGTTCTTCCTTCGTCGCGAGCGGCTCAATGGCCTTCGCGATCGCTTTGTCTGTGCCTTGCTTCGTGTAGAGCTTGGGCTTTGCCATGGTTAGCCTCCAAAAGTGATTGTGTCCCCGTCGTCAGAGACGACGCCGCTGATGGTTGCAGTGTCTCCGTCACCGGAGACCTGCACGTCTGGGGTCCCGGTCTGAGGTGCCGGGGTAGGCGTCGCCTCGCCGGAGAACACACTGTCGAGCGTGTAGGCCATGCCGGGCTTCAGCGTGACTGTCGCTTCTCGTAGTGTCCGACCGGGGACGCTGAGGCGCAGGTGGACCTGCGACGGTGCCGTGAGATCGAGGGGCAGCATGATCTGTCCGCGCGGGTTAGCTGCCCGAGAGACGGGGCCGACTGCCATCAGGGACGTGGCCTCCCCCGTCTGCGTCTTCAAGGTCGCCGTGATGTAGGCGAGGGGTTCGGGCGAGCCGTCGAGTCGCGTGACGTTTCCACTCACGATCGTTCCTCCCATTTGTCAACCTTCTCCTGTAGTCTGTCGAGGCGCTCATGCAGTCTGGCGTGGGCGTCGTGAGCGTGTTCGTCAATGGTGCGCTGCGAAGACTCGCGCGCCGTCCGCTCGTCGTGGAGCTCGGCGGCCATCTTGGAGCCGCGCTCATCGATGCGTCCGACGCGCGCTTGCACGGAGCTGAGGCTCTCGCTGTGCGCGTTGAGGGTCGCCTCCATTCGGGCACCCTGATCGAGGAGGCCCGTCACCTGCTTCGACAGAGCGCCGATCTGGTCCGATACAACCCAGACAGTCTCAATCGCCTTGTCGAGGTCGTCTCTGACATTCGTATCATGATTGTTCTTGATTTCCGCGTCCGCGCTCTTCGCCGCATCACGGGCCTCGGACGCGGTTTCCGAGATGTGCGCGAGCCGCGCGTCGAACAGCCTGCCGACGTACCGCAAGCCCGCGACGACTGCCGCAGCGGCCGCGCCAATGATGGCAACAACCGCTGCGACAATCGCCGTGACGACCTTCGGGTCGGCAATAATGTCAATCACGCGCGCTGTCCGACGTGCCCGTCAGCTCATCGACCGTCTGCCCGCCCGGAGTAGCGGCGCCCACCCAATCAAGGACGCTCGCTCCATTGATTCGGACTGCGGATAGCATCGTGTACACCGACCAGGCGACGCCCAGGAACACGCTCATCTGCGTGACCAGCAGACGCCACGTCGCCGGGTACGAGCCAGAGACCCACACGGCCGCAGTCGTGACGAGAGCGACCGCGACGAGGAGGACCACGCGGCGGCGGCGCGTCCACCACGGCTTATCCAGCGCGGCCTGAACCATCGGCCACACCAGACCGATAATGACCGTCGTGATGAAGGGGTCCGTTTGAAGCCCCATCAACAGCTTATCCATCTCATTCTCCCTTCTCCGCGCCCGCGAGCGCCGCGTTGATTGCCGCGTTGGTGACGGCCCCGTAGATTTCGTCATCGTCCACACCGACGGCGCGCTGCAGGTCGCCAACGACGCGATCGTGCGACGCGTCCGATTCATCTCCCCAGATGCCGTCCGGCTCTGCACCGATCACCTGCTGCACGTACTCGACGCCGAACGGGAACTGCCTGCCGCCCCAGCTCGAGGCAGCGACCACGGCGTAAATACGCTTGGTCGTATCGGGACCGATGACGTTGTCAGCGGTCGCGCCGACTGCAGCCTGCAGGGCCGTGATGTCGGTGTAACCGGAGGCGGTGGTCGCGTCTCCGTAGTGCGGGCGGATGACGGCGCAGACGGAGTCCCAGCCTCGTGTGCGGCGCCACACGCCGCCACCGTTGCCCTGCGAGCCCGCAGCGCCGGACGACGTATTGAATTCAATCGTCTGAATCCACGACCCATAATTGGCCTCGACAATGCCGACGTGGTCCGCAATACCATCGTCGTCCCAGTCGAAGCAGACCAGGTCTCCGGGTGCGGCCTGTGTCATCGGTGAGACGAGCTGGCCTTCGCGGGCGGCAGCGGTGATGCCGTAGGGCACGTAGGCAAAGTCCCCTCCTGGCAGGACGGAATTCTTCTCCTCGTCCGTTGCACACCACGACGCGCCCATTGCGCAGAAGGGGACGCCGGAGGTGCCGTAGTATGCGCCATGCTTCTTGGCGTACCAGCGGCCATACTTCGAGCCTTCCTCGGGGTCGTCCCATCGGGTGTAGCCGATTTCGCCGGCTGCCCAGCCGAGGACATTCTGTGCGGTCATGCTCATCGAGAGGCCTCCGTCTGCTCGTAGGGGATGTAGATCGGGGTGACGACGTCGGGCGGCGTGTCCGTCGCGGGCGTCATCGAGGCCATGAGCTCTTCGATTGTCAGTTCCATATGTCTCTCCTTAGTTGGGTAGACGAAACCCCCCGGACGGGCTTGTCCGAGGGGCAGGTTCAATTGGTGTCTGTCAGTAGCCGAGGGCCATCCACGCGAAGGAATGGCGTTCCTGTGAGGTCACGCCGGGGAGCATCGGCCTGAAGCCGCTCTTGTCGAGCACGTCCACGCAGAACTGCCTGCCGTTCTTGAAGTTCCAGCCGGCCGGCCCCGACCCATACAGCGGCGTGATCGACACCGATACGCACTCGTGCGGGAACGGGGTACTGAAGTTCACGCGCGGCATGTAGAGATTTCCGAACGCGACCTCGGCGCTGGACACCGCGACTCGGCCGCCCTTGATGAGGCCGGGCTGGACCGTCGGGCTCAGGCCCGCACCCACGGGCATATCCCCGACCGCCGAGAGTTCCATCTGCAGATTCGACTCTGCCGCCCAGGACCGGCCATCCCACACCCTCACGGCGTTAAGGTCGGTCCTCCACACGTAAACAGGCTGCGCCGCCGAGGCCACCAGGCCCGCAGCCGCGAGCGCGGAGACGTACTGTGCCGCCGCCGTTTCGGAGGCGCACGCCTTGTAGGAGGGGATGGACAGGGACAGGGCCAGCAGGTCCTGTCGCTGTGCGGGGTCGGTGGGTGAGGGGACGCGGTGCCCCCGCTGGTCGATGTAGCTCATGCGTTGTCCTATCGGGAGGTGTAGGTGATGCGGATCGAGAGGCTGTCTCCGGAGGCCTGGACGCCGCCGTATGTCTGGCCGACGAGGGCGAGGCCAGTCCCCGGAGTCAGGAGCTGGGCAGCTATTCGCGTGATGTCGATGGCCAGGACGGTGGCGCCCACCTGGACGGGGGCGCTGATCGTCGCGCCCATCGTGACTGGTCCGGTGTCCATGTAAGTGGCAGGCGCGATCTGCGCTGACCATGCGACGGCGGTCGGGTGTGGGCGGAGCGTCAGCGTGGCTGCTGTGACCGTGATGCGTCCGAGTGCCTCGGCTTGGCGGCCGAACGTTGCGAGGCCTGTGAGTCGGTGGCCGCCGGAGCTGCCCTGCCAGGCTCCGCCGCCGCCGTGCCGCGTCCATGCTGTTCCGTCCCATGTGCCCGCCCACTGCGGGATCAGCACAGCTTCACGCACGGTCCGTGTCGGTGCAGTCAGCTGTTCCCACTTGGGGAGGGGGTTTTCCGGTTTGGGTGCCGGCCCGAGCGCGTGTAGCGCCCTGCCTGTGTCTGGGTCGAGCAGGACGTGAGCGGTTTCGACGCCGTTCCAGTTGACGGCCGTGGCTGAAATCTGGATGGGAGGGCCGCCGTACAGGCTGACGTTGAGGGCACGGCCACCCTCGATGAGGCTGACCACGCGCGCGATCGCCGTCGGCGACCTGTCGGAGCCATAACGGGGAGGCAGATCATCGGGCACCGTCGAAATCAGGTCCATCACGGGGCTGCTCACACGCTCACCTCCACATCGGTCTTCTGTGTACCCCTGTACGTGAGGGGCACCTCGTATGCCGAGACGGTGCCCCACATCGTCTTCGTGGCCGCTGCGTCCACGGGCCGCGTCACAATCTCGACGTGTGCGTCCAGTCGGATGCGCGGGTCCGGGGCATGCTGCACGGGGACCTTGATTTTCTTCCTGACCGAGTCTGCAAGCATCGCCTCGGCTGTACGCTTAGCCTGCTCGTAGCTCGTAATCAACGGGGATGAAAAGAACCTTGGCACGGTGCCATATGGGCCATCGACGCGCATCGGTCCCGTCAGTTGATCGGCGATCGCCTGGAACGAGGGGGCACCCTCGTCAGAGCTTTGCTGCCCCCGGGCGACCACGCGGTTGTAGACCTTATCTCGACTCACCGAGGCCGCCACCCCCACGACCGTGCCACTCTCCCCATCCGAGAGGAGCAGCGCCGGCCGCGAGGTGGGCGGCGCGGTCGGCGGGGACAGATACATGATTCCGTCCCCGCCCTCGCGCACTGCCGCAGGCCAGGCTTTCGCGATCTCGTAGACCGCATCGATGCGGCTCTCACCCCAGGACATTGACGGGCAGGGCCTATCGCCGAGCGCCGGATCGATGATCACGCCGATACGCGCACCAACCAGGCGGCGCAGCTCCGATGCGAGAGTGCCCGCCGGGTCCGGTGCCATCGGCTCCGTCAGCCTGTCCTCCTCGAGGCGCTGCATCAGGCTCTTGCCCGTCACTCGCACCGTGGACGGTCCCGGCTCCACCGAGGTAATAAGGAACCGGCCTAGCTGAACCGTCCACCAGCCCGCACCGACGAGCGAGCCGACCGTCATGCTCACATGGAGGACTTGCCCGTAGCAGCCGAGCGGGTGCTCTGGGTCCACGGGGTCCCAGTCTCGCCAGTCCTCCCCCTGCACAGCTCCCACACGGGGCACCGTCAGGGACAGGGTGCCCTGCACCTGCTGACCAGCGTCCCACGACACCGACCCATCTTCGACGGGCACCTCCCCCAGGTACTGCGACCCCAGCCACGACTCCACGGTGACAGACACCGAGTAGCCCGAGGTCAGCAGGTCCTCCGGAATCTGCTCGACGTCGGCCAGCATGCTCATGCGTCCTCCTGCCAGATAGTCCTGTCGAGCTGATCCCACGGCCACCGACGAGCATCCAGGCCACTCCACGTCAGCCGTCGCTTATCGAAGTCGTTCCACGTCGACAACGTCAACGTTGTGTTCGGCTGCGGCAGATCGACGATCGTGCCCTTGAGCTGCCAGATGCGCTCGGCGACGTCGAGACGCGGCGCACGCTCCATCGATACCGATGTCACCGACATGAGCGTCACTGGATCGACGTCGCACGTCCCACGCTTGCACTGCACGCAGTGGCGCGGGTTGTGGAAAAGCGCCACCGGCGTCTGAGACGCCAGAAGTGTCTTCATGGCCGCCGTGTCCTGCAGGTTCGTGCGAGCCGTGAGAGACACCGTCCCGCGCCCCATCGTGGGTGCATAGACCACCAGGGGTGTCGCACGGCCCGGCACCTCATGCTCCGTCACCCGCGGTTTCAGTTCACGCTGGTCAGTGCCCTGCCACAGGACATTCACATGCTTCGCGCCCGCCGTGTCAGTCATCAGCGACAGGCCACCCCATGAGCGGACCACCGGCTCCGATTCGACCGTGAGGCCCCTCGACGTCGTCAGCCTGTACCTGATCGGCGTGTTGATCGGTGCGAGCGGGTCCCCAATGATGCGTTGCAAGCCCTTGGAGGACCATACTCCCCCGCGAGGAATCCACGTGAAGCCCGTGTCCGTGACGCCCTCGACATAGCAGGCCGCCCCGGCGGGGACGCACGCCGGGGGAATCACGATCTGGACCCTGGGAGCCTGTCCACCCGCCACAATCGCGACAGGCAGCGACGACATATCGACGTCCGCCTCGACCTCCCGCGACGTCGAAACGCCGCGAGCGCCGGTCCACTGGTGCGTGAGCGCCCTCGAGGAATAGCCGATGCGGCTCGGTGGGGTGTCTCCGTCGAAGAACTCCCCCGCTGCTGCCTCGAGTGCCTCACCTGGGGTGGGGGCCGTGACGATGAGGACGTCATCGACGTACACCCAGCCCGGCAGGGTGCCGCGCTCGGCCGCCGAGGTCGTGCGGGCCTCGAACCGAAGTCGCACGGCCGTCGCCCCAGATGGAGCTGTGAACGCCCAGACGGGGCGAACCCCATCCGCGCTGGCGGCCAACAGTGCCGGAGTCTTCTCCGTGACGCTGCGGCCGCCCACGGTCCACTCCGGGGAGACAGCAGCCGCGAGGCCAGGACTCGTGCGCACAAGCGCCGAGATCGCGACGGTCTGCCCTCCGGCGACAGTGACTGCCGTTGGCGCGGCAGCCGGACCCTGCGTGCCGGGCGGCACGTCGATGGCCAGATACTGCGGAGACTGGCGAGCGTGCCCGCCCCACGAGTCAGTATCCGAGCCGATCCTCACCGTGGCCGGAGCGATCTTCGCCCATTCCCGCAGTAGATACGCGAACGACGGATTACGGCAAAGATTCTCACGAGCCACTACCTGCTCCTTCCAGCGAGTTGCTTACGACGCACCAGGACGCCGGTGCTAATCGACTCCACATGCGCACGGAACGAATGGCCATCGTCCAACACAAGGTTGACCTGCGCGCCATCGAACGACGGCACAGCGTTTGCTCCACTCGCCGCGAGCGCACTGACATCTGCCCACTGCCTCGCGGTGAGGATTGCCTCCCTCGTGCCCGTCTGGTTGACAGCTGCTGTGACTCCCGTGGGCAACCATCCGCCGCGGTCGTATTTACGAGCTCCGCCGTAGCGGCCGACGGTCGGTGCGCCCCAGATGCCGGTGTACCGAGCGTTGAGGCCAGGCTTTGGCTCCTCGATCATCTGGCCGCCGCCGGCGTAGATCGCGACGTGGTGGGCAGGTCCACCCCAGAACCGCAGGTCGCCGGGGGCTGCTTGCGTC
>ERZ773263.2010-NODE-2010-length-11492-cov-5.492961_pt1 | contig 11492 bp, 9 predicted proteins | sample MGYA00511076_ERZ773263 | MGnify/ENA primary metagenome ERZ773263 (study PRJEB29015, sample SAMEA2738155) | human oral metagenome | biome: human oral; feature: human-associated habitat; material: saliva | place: China | collected 2195 ... | reverse complement strand
AGCGTGGAGCCGCCCATGAGCTCCATGACGATGGCCCAACGGAGCGCGCCTTCATGCCGAGCGCGGCCGAGCGCGTACGCCCTCGGCGCGTGGCCGCCCGCTCCCCCCAAGAGGCGGAGGGTATCGTACTCGCGCTCCACGGCATCCCTATCGATATCCCTTTTATTGTACCACTTTATGGCATAGTCATGGTCCCCTGGCAGCCCGTCGACGCCATCGACCCTGTAGACCGTCGCGAAACCTCCCTCGCCGACACATGTCCACCTGCTTGGCAGCTCAAACTCGGAAACGGCACAAGACTCGCTAACTTGCACGCACTCGAGACTATCTTCCATTGCATGCCCTCCCTTCCAACCTCAGCTCAACTCCCTGCCCATCATCTTAACCAAAGCGCAGGAGACGGTTGCGCAACTTCGAGCAAAGACTGGTGGAAGATAAATGACAGGAGGTGAGGCGCGCTCGGACAAGGTATCACGGACCCAGCCGAGGAGGTCCCAGGCAATGCAGGCGTCATCCAAAAGGAGACAAGTAATAAGGAGGATACCGTGGGCATGCTAAGAGTATTGGTTGCCAGAATGAAGCGTCACACAAAAAATTTGTTCGGTGACATGCGACCGCTAGAGCCAAAGACCATTGTCCGCAAGGTAACTCGATCTGCCTTCTGGCACTCCAGAAGTTGGGGCTTGGGCAAGCCGAGGGATATCCCCAGCACCTTTGTCGTGCATATCGGCACAGAGGACTGGGCCGGATACTACCACGCTCACACTGCTGAAATCTCTCATCGCCTCGAAAACCTCATCAAGCACGACATCAAGGAACACTCTTTCATCAAGTTGCAGATGACAGGAGACCCCCATGTGATCCTGCGTGAGGATGCGGAGATAGCGCAAGGAAAGACGCTCGTCGATGTAAGCTTCGGGGAGGTGAATGAACCGCAGAGTGTTGGAGCTATAGGGCAGGTTGATTCCTACTACCAACCTACCGAACCCATCTGGGACATGTCGGACGATGAAGACAAACCGACATCCCCCATCCCCCCTGACACCCCAAGCATACCCACCAACACTCCAGCTGTGCCACAGCCGATATGGTCACGATGGTGCACTGACACCCCGAACACACCCGCTAACACCCCAGCCTTGAACATCCTCACAGGCAAGGAGGAAGGGTCCGATACAGAGCTCAAGATAGAACAGCGTATTCCAGCTTATTTGGTCAAGCCAAATGGTAAGCGGTATACGGTACACCATGGTGAAACCATAGGCGTCCGCAGGGGCTACAGCTCATCCTTTACCCCTGATGTGGTGTTAGATGGAGACAGCTACAAACACGTATCTCGAAAACAAGGTCAATTCCGTTTCTCCGCAGGCGTATGGTTCTTCAAGCAATGCGGTAGAAACTGCACCAAGATACAGGACGGTAGTCGTACATACCTTCTGGACAATGGCAACGAGCGCGAGGTTCACGATGGAAATATCATCATTTTCGCCAACGGCGAACCCCTCACCTTCAGGCCACAGAAATAAGAAGCAGATTGTTATTGTGCGGTACAAAAGCTAAGTTGCACGCCCAGGGCAAAGTCATCATAAGAAGGAGACCAGTCATGGACCAAAGCAATGATATCTCCCGAAATATCTCGATGCTAGCATTGAGGATGGATGAGCTTATACCAGGCTTCTCCTCCATGAGCGAAGAGGCCAAAGAACGTAGCGATAAGGTAGGAGAGCGGCTCATCAAAGACCTCCCCGACGCTGTCATCATGGAGTTCTGCATCCTTATGGACGCATATATCCCCCAGATGTTGGAATGGCTACATACCCATTATCCCCAAGAGGAGCTCCGGCAAGACTTCGGCGAGCTCTGTCGCCTATATCCAGACTGGAGCGTAAGGAGGATGCTCTTCATGCTCGGCAGATCTCGCTGGCTGAGGCTGTACCGACCCGGCTACCGTCAAGTCGCAGAACAGGAGATCTCGAAGCTGCACTCCCATGCCGGGCAAGTGGGGGAAAGGGACGATTCCGACCCGGATGGCCGACAGGGGAAGACCCCGTGCACGCAGGATGACAGCTTAGGTGCCGACCGCACAGATGCAAGATTAGAAGGGCCTCGCACAGAGACAGAACCAACGAGGCCACCCGCTGATGCAGCTATGGCTATGTATAGACAGCTCAACGAAGACACGGAACGCTGCTATTCTGAGACGCCCAATGACCACACACGCTTCTACTTCAGCGGCTCCTACGACGCCATCGGCTTCATTGATGGCCACGTGGACCTGCATCAAAACGGGCGAGTCGTCGTGCACGTAGACCCCGGGTGGAGCGTACCCGTCGAGAAGCGTAGGCAGGTGCGTAAGCTCATCGAACACTACAACCTCAACCTGCTCGTCAAGGGACTGAGGCTCTCGGACGACGGACGCGTCTCCTTCAGGACAGAGGAGCTTGACGTAAACGACCCACAGCTTTCGCTTTCAGACATCATAGGCTACGCACAAAGTGTCATCGGCAGCTACGCCGGCGCATTCGCCCTCCTTGACCTTGGCGTCGAGACGGACCGACTCGCCGAGTACTCCATGATCGAGCTTCAGGGAAGAGGCGGTGGCCGGCAAGGAGCAGTCAACAGGCAGGATGCAAGCGCCCTGGGAGCTGGCAAGGGCAGCAACGCCAAGCGAGGCATCCTCTTCGATGAGGAATATGGTCTCGCCCTTGGCAACTTCCTTGGCGTAGGCCAGGTCAAGCCGTTCAGGCCAGACGGCGAGTACATCTCGTTTGCGCGAATCATACGCCACGGGCGAGTTTGCGGCGTCACGTCCACCGAGGTGAGGCGTCCGTACTTTACGGTCACGCCCAACTACTGCCTTCCCCCAAGCGCCCGTGCGCCAGAGGCATGGAAAAGCTTCACCCGTGGCCTTGACGATGAGCTCGCCGACTCCCTGCAGCTGGGCCAGACATATGGCGGTGTCTCACTCTCCTACGACGGCACGCAACTGACTATGGAGAACGACCTCGCCGAGGCGATCCACCGCTACGTAGAGCTGTGTTCCTCCATCTATCCCAAGGTGCTGGACCACATAGCGAACAGCTGCGACACATACTGGCGCTGTGCCAGCTGACGCCCCCGGCCACCGTCCCTACGCCAGCTGCCCTATAAGCTTGGCCAGGCGCTCGGCCATGGCATCGACCTGCCCTGTCGTCACGACGAGCGGCGGCAAAAAGCGCAGGGTCGAGTCGCCCACGCAGTTGAGCACGAGACCCGCGCGCAGGCCCTGCTCGACGAGACCTCGCGCCATGGGCACGTCGAGCTGGGCGCCGCGCATGAGGCCGCGACCACGCACCTCAGTGACGTGCGGCAGCGCCGCGAGCCTCTCGGCAAGCTGTGCTCCCACCTCGATGACGTGCTCGCCTATGCCCTCCGCAACGAGCGTCTCCATCGTGGCGCGGCCCACGGCGCAGGCAAGCGGGTTGCCGCCGAAGGTGGAGCCGTGGTCCCCCGGCCCGAGCAGGTCGGCGACCTCTCCGTGCGCTGAGAAGGCGCCCATGGGAAAGCCCCCCGCGATGCCCTTGGCCATGCTCACGATGTCCGGCACGATGCCCGCGAGCTGGTACGAGAAGGGTGCGCCGCAGCGAAAGACACCGGTCTGCACCTCGTCCACGATGAGCACGAGGCCCCGCTCCTCGCAGAGGCGAGCGGCTCCCTGCAGGTACTCGGGGTCGGCCGGCCAGACGCCGCCCTCGCCCTGGACGCACTCCAGCATGATGGCACAGACGGGACCACAGCTTGCCTCGGGCGTCGCGATGGCCTCCTCAAGGGCGGCAAGGTCGTTGAGCTCCGCCGACATGAAGCCTGCGGGCATCGGCGCAAAGCTCTTATGAAACACGTCCTGGCCGGTCGCCGCCAAGGTCGCGAGCGTACGCCCATGGAAGCTCCGCTTGGCCGTGACGATGCCCGTGGCCCCACCGAGCCTGCGCTCGCCCCAGCGGCGCGCGAGCTTGATGGCGCCCTCGTTCGCCTCGGCACCCGAGTTCGCGAAGAAGGTCCTCCACGTCTCGCCCGTCGAACCCGTCACGTAACCCTCCTCGTCGGTGGTCGCGCCGAGCAGGCGCGAGAGCGCAGCCGCAAGCTCGCTGCGGTTCTCGACGTGAAAGTAGTTTCCCACCTGCCAGAGCCTCTCGGCCTGCCCCTTGAGGGCGTCCACGAGCCTGGGGTGGCAGTGCCCCAGGCACACCACACCTATGCCGCCCAAAAAGTCCAGGTAGTCTCTGCCCTCAGAGTCCGTGAGCACGCAGCCCGAGCCTCGCACGAACTTCACGGGCAGCCGGGCGTAGCTGTGCATGAGGTAGCGCTCGTCCCCTGCGATGAAGTCTGCGTGTGTGTCAAGCTCGTACATGCTATGCCTCCTTGGGGTTGCGGGAGTCGTTGGATATCTCGGTCCCGATGCCCTCGTCGGTGAACGTCTCGACGAGCAGCGCGTGCTCGACGGTGCCGTTCAGGATGGTGACCTGGCCCACGCCTGCCTCGATGGCCTCGATGGCGCTTCTTACCTTGGGGATCATCCCCTTGCTGAGCGTGCCCGCATCGATGAGGTGTCGCGCCTCCCCTACACCCATGCCGGCGATGAGGCTGTCCTTGTCGTCAAAGTCGGCGTAGAGGCCGTCGACGTCCGTGAGGAAGAAGAGCTTGTCCGCGCCGAGCGCCTGGGCGATGTGGCTCGCCGCGAAGTCGGCGTTGACGTTGTAGGGGCCGCCGTCCTCGCCAAAGCCCACGCCCGCGATGACGGGGATGTAGCCGTCATCCAGGACCTTGAGGGCGAGGTCTGGGTTGACCTCGGTGACGCGGCCCACGCGGCCTAGCTCGGGATCGAGCTGGCAGGCCCTGAGCGTGCGGCCGTCGGCGCCCGAGATACCCACCGCGTGGTTGCCGTAGCCGTTGATGGCCTGCACCAGCTCGGCGTTCACCTTGCCCACGAGCACCATCTGCACGACCTCCATAGTGTCCTCGTCCGTGACGCGCAGGCCGTCCTTGAAGCGCACGCTCAGGTTAAGACGGTCGCTCAGAGACGAGATGTCCTTACCGCCGCCGTGCACGAGCACCACGTGCACGCCCATGAGCTTGAGCAACAGCACGTCCTCGATGACCTTCGCCCGGAGCGTGGCGTCCTCCATCGCCGAGCCACCGTACTTCACCACGAAGGTGCTCCCCGCCCACTCGTTGATCCACGGCAGGGCCTCCACGAGCACCTCGGCCTTGCCCTGCGAGGCATCGCTGGGCCTGCGCCTTCTCATCACCATGTCAGCCAACCTTTCCTGTCAAGGACCTTGCACCTGCGGCTCGCGCCTAGGTGCGGTAGTCCCCGTTGATGGTCACGTAGTCGTGCGTGAGGTCGCAGGTCCAGACGCGCGTGGAGCACGATCCCATGCCCAGGTCGATGGCTATGGGGACCTCGCTTTCCTTGAAGCGCTTGAGCATGTCGTCCTCGTCCATGGCCACAGCAAGGCCACCGCGGCAGACGGGCACGCCGAGCAGGTCGATGTCCACCCTGCGCTGGTCGAAGGCCACCCCGCACTTTCCGGCGGCGGAGGCGACCCTGCCCCAGTTCGCGTCGTGCCCGAAGACGGCGGTCTTGACGAGCGGCGAGTTCGCGACGGCGCGGGCCACGGCGTCGGCGTCTGCCTCGGTGGCCGCCCCCATGACGTCGACGGTCACGAGCCTGGTCGAGCCCTCCCCATCGGCCGCGATCTGGCGGGCCAGCGCCTCGCAGGTCGCGCGCAGGGCGGCGCAGATGGCAGGGAAGGCCGCAGAGTCCTCGTCAATGGCCTCGAGCTCGACCTCTCCCGTGGCAAAGAGTATGCAGCAGTCGTTGGTGGAAGTGTCCGAGTCAACGGTCACCTTGTTGAAGCTCTGGCTCACGGCCCGCCCCAGGGCCACCCGCGCGGCCTTGGGCGTGAGCGGTGCGTCTGTGGAGAGCACCGAGAGCATCGTGGCCATGTCGGGCTGGATCATGCCCGAGCCCTTGGCAAAGCCCCCCACGTGGACCTCGACGGTCCCGCCACCTGGAGCGGGAAGGCTGCCGACGTAGGCGGCCTGCTTGGAGTGGGTGTCCGTCGTCATGACAGCGCGGGCGGCGTGGTGGGCGGCCGCTACCGAGCGCTCGAGCTGCCCAACGCAGGCGGGCACTCCCACCTCAAAGCACTCCAGGCCCAAGGGCACGCCGATGACACCGGTCGAGGCCACGAGTACCTCCTCGGCAGCGCAGCCCAGGGCGTCCGCGACGATGCGCGCAGATGCGCGTGCAACCTCAAGGCCCTGCTCGCCCGTGGCGGCGTTGGCGTTACCCGAGTTCAAGACGACGGCACGCGCGTGGCCCGAGGCCGCACGTGGCCGCGAGACCTGCACAGGCGCCGCGCAGAAGCGATTCTTGGTGAAGGTGCCCGCACAGACGCAGGTCCTGTCCGCGACGACGAGCGCGAGGTCACGACGGTCAGGATTGTGGCGAAAGCCCGCAGAGACGCCCGTGGCCCGGATGCCCCTGGCGGCGCAGACGCCACCCTCGCAGGGCACGAAGCCGAAGCCCTCGGCCGCACCGTCCCGCTCAGGTACGCGCAGCGGCTCAAATCTGCTCATGAGCGGCCCCTCTCCTTGCATAGCTCATATCCTGCCTCGCTTCCGACACCTTGGTCCCACAGCCCGCGGGCCGCAGGCGCCATTGGATTGTGTCCCCCATATATGCATATTGCTGCATGCACGATGGACAAAGCCTAGCACAGGGAGGTAGCCCAACGGCGCAAAAGGCGATGTTTCACCGAATTGGAAACATAGCGTCACGAGGTGCGCCCACCGTGCGCGACGTCATCCGGCCGCGTAGGCGACGCGTGCCGGCACGCCCGCAAGAGCGGGATGGCGACGATCAGCACGGAAACGCACGGGGTGAGGCCGACCGGCGCCGGTCCCAAGACGGACACGCCGCCCACGCAGAAGTACAGGGGAGATCCGGTTCGTTATGAGGGCCGCGGCCATCGGGCCAAACATGCCTGCGGGGAGCAGGACGCCCCAGGGCATGCCCGAGATACCCCTCGAGAAGCCGTCCGTCACAAGACCCGCCACCAGCCAAGGAACCCAATCGAGCGCAAACGCGAACGCGACGAAGATCGCAACCTTCTTTCGTACCATCTTTGACCTCCCAAAGGCCTAACGCGCCGTGCGCCACGCGCGCAGGCGAGCCAAACGCCGCTCATACGGCATCACCCACAGATTCCAGGGGGCGCAAAGTCGAGGGCGCAGGGTCCCGGTCCCGCCGAACCCAGGGCAGCATGATACCACCCGGCGGCAGGCCCCCACGCGACGCTCACCCCCTTCCCCCACCGCTGCCTCATAGAGTAAGGCTCCCGATCACCCTTCATGTCGGATAGAACAATGCTATACTCACTACATAAGACGTAAGGGGGGTACTTCTGGTACTTATCTAAAGGGTATCCCCCGGAATCAGCTTGTTGGAGTAGATGATGACCAAGTTGTACAAGCGGGAACTCTACCTGAGGAAGATGCGCCCCTTTTATCACGATGATGACATCATCAAGGTACTGGTCGGCGTGAGACGTTGCGGGAAGTCCTCGATCATGCAACTTGTAGCTAACGAGCTTAAAGAGCAGGGCGTCCCAACGGAGAATCTCCTCTTCCTCAACCTCGACACAAGGGACTACCGCAAAATCAAGACTCCAGACGCGCTCGACGGGGTGATCGAGAATCTCGTTGAGGGTGTAGTGGGAAAGAAGTACCTCTTCATCGATGAGATCCAAAACGTTAAGGGCTTCGAGGAGGTCATCAACGCCTGGCGTGAGGAGGGAGATGTCTCGATCTTCATCACGGGCTCAAATTCCTACCTACTTTCGGGTGAGCTTGCAACCAAGCTCACCGGTCGCTATCTTGAGTTTGAGATCTTCACACTCACCTTCGATGAGTACGAAGGCATGAAGGAGTTCTTTGGGAAGTCGATAAGCACGGACAGGCAGGAAGAGCTTGACAGCTACATCCTCGAAGGCGGGTTCCCCAGGACAGTCCTCTTTGACGGCATGGCAAAGAAGCGCACCTACATCCAAAGTGTCATCCAGGAGATCTTCGAAAAGGACGTGAGGCAAAGAACGAGGATCAACAAGCGCTCTGTCTTCGACCGTGTTCAGGCATACGTCATAAACAACTTTGGTGCGACCATGAGCATCAGGAACATGGCAAAACACTTCCGCACGGTAGAGAGGATTCCCATCAAGGAGGAGACGATCTACCGTTACATCAGACTGCTCCAAGGGGCAAAGATCCTCTACAGCTGCCCTCGCTTTGATATGAGGTCAAAGCGATCCCTCGAACGCGAGGAGAAGTACTACCTTGCTGACCTTGGCTTCTACTATGCGCTCAATACCGACAACCGCATCAACTACGGACCAGTACTCGAAAATATTGTCTATACCTATGCGCGCTCCCATGGGTGGTCTGCGAGCGTGGGACGCATCGGGGCACTCGAGTGCGACTTCATCCTACGCGATGACGACATGAACTACGCGTATGTGCAGGTTGCCTACACCATCGCCGAGAGACAGACCGAAGAGCGCGAGTATGCTTCGCTGGAGAGGATCTCGGACGGATACCCGAAGTATCTTCTCACCTGTGATCGCCTCCTACAGAAGCGCTCTGGTATCGTGCATGCAAACCTTGCGGACTTCATTCTTGGGGAAAGGTCATTTCGCATCACCCCCTAGCAGGTCGCTTTTCGAACTATATGGTGGCGACATCGGCCTTTCCACCCCATGATTGTGGCATGACAGGAGCACATCCGCGAGAGGCTGCCGTGCAAAGGGCGCCAAAGGTCCCGTAGCGCACGGGGACGGCGGGACCTGGCGAGCAATCGAGAGAAGCATGATAGAATACCTGCGGGCGGCGGGCGACGTCGTTCGGCACCAGTTGGAGGGCGCGCGGGACGCGGCGCACAGGGCATCGGGGGACCTCTCCCGGCGCGACGTGGGCCTTCTATCACAGCTGCGAGCGTCTGGGCGACAGCTGCTGCGCAGGGGACAAACGAGAGGGGACCTTTGATGCAAGACCTATGCGAGCTCCTGAGGAACAACCCCTACCCCGGTCGCGGCATCGTGGTGGGCAAAGACTGCGAGGGAAGGCACTGCGCGTACTACTGGATCATGGGCCGCAGTCCCAACAGCAGGAACCGCGTTTTCTCGCTGACCGCAGACGGCATCCGCACCGAGGCGCACGACCCCGCGCTCCTTACAGACGCAAGCCTCATCATCTACCACCCCGTGCGCCGCATGGGAGACGACCTTGTGATCACAAACGGTGACCAGACCGACACCATCGTGGACGCAGGTGACTTCTTTGCGGCGTGTATGGCCCGTGAGTTCGAGCCAGACGACCCCAACTTCACGCCACGCATCTCGGCCATCCTGCACGCAGGCGGCTCCTTTGAGCTCTCCATCCTCAAGCGCCAGGCCGGCGCCTCTGGCCGTTGCCAGCGCGAGTTCTTCTGCTACGAGGGCGCCGACGAGGGCACGGGCTACCTCATCAGCACCTACCAAGGCGACAGTGATCCGCTGCCGAGCTTCGTCGGCGAGCCGGTGGAGGTGAGCCTGCCCACAGCCAACGAGCTGTGGGTCGCCCTCAATGCCGACAACAAGGTGTCGCTCTACGCCAACGTCGGGGGCACGGTGAAGCTGTACAACAAGAACCTCGGTGACTGAGGGCGAGGATTAGGGAGAGAACCTGTGAACGAACTCGAGCTCAAGTACGGCACGAACCCCAACCAAAGGCCCTCACGCGTCTTCATGAGGGACGGCTCCGACCTGCCCATGACAGTGCTCTCGGGCAGGCCCGGGTACGTCAACCTGCTAGACGCCCTCAACTCCTGGCAGCTCGTACGCGAGCTCAGGGAGGCCACAGGACAGAGCGCCGCAGCGTCGTTCAAGCACGTCTCGCCCGCCGGTGCAGCCGTGGGCAGGCACCTCTCCGATGTGGACAGGCAGATGTACTTTGTGGACGACGAGGGAGAGCTCTCCCCCATCGCCTGCGCCTACATCCGCGCGCGCGGCGCCGACCGCGTGAGCTCCTATGGCGACTGGGCGGCGCTCTCTGACTGCTGCGACGAGCGCACGGCCAGATACCTCAAACACGAGGTCTCGGACGGCATCATCGCACCCGGCTACAGCGATGGGGCACTTGAGATCCTACGCTCCAAGAAGGGCGGCAGGTACAACGTCGTGCTGATCGACCCCGACTACCGCTGCGCGCCCATCGAGCAGCGCGACGTCTTTGGCGTCACCTTCGAGCAGGGCCACAATGACCTCGCGATCGACCGCTCGCTACTGAAAGACGTCGTGACCGCCAACAGGGACCTGCCCGACACGGCACTGACGGACATGCTCATCTCCCTCGTCACGCTCAAGTACACACAGTCGAACTCCGTATGCTATGTGAGGGACGGCCAGGCCATAGGCATTGGCGCGGGTCAGCAGTCCCGCGTCCACTGTACGCGCCTAGCTGGCAGCAAGGCCGACGCATGGTTCTTGCGTCGGCACCCCAAGGTGCTTGGGCTCAAGTTCGCCAAGGGCATCCGGCGTGCCGAGCGCGACAACGTCATCGATGTCTACATCTCCGACGAGCAGGACGAGGTACTGGCCGAGGGCGCGTGGAAACAGTGGTTTGCCGAGAGACCCGAGCCCCTCACTCGCGAGGAGCGGACCGAGTGGATTGCCGCGCAGGACGGCGTCACGCTCGGCTCCGACGCGTTCTTCCCCTTTGGAGACAACGTCGAGCGCGCCCACAGGTCCGGCGTCTCCTACATCGTGGAGCCCGGCGGCTCCATCCGCGACGACGACGTGATCGCGGCAGCCGACAGGTATGGCATCGCGATGTGCTTCACGGGAACGCGCCTCTTCCACCACTAGCATTGTATCCATAAAGTATTTACATGCTATGTGTGACGTGCTCCCGTTAATGAGAGGCGACAACGGGAGCATGTCCTAGCAGGGCCGTGGCACTCGGGACCCGGCGCCGGCATCCCACGAAGCGCGTTGGTCCAAGACTCCCACCGCAGTCCAGCTGCGCGGTTCCTATTGGACCAAAACACTCCGTGCGTATGCGCGACGACTCACGACGACTGCGGTAGCCATCTGCCGTTTTCGCACGACATGCGCTCCGGGCCGGGCAGCTCGGTCTGCGAGCGCAAGGCCCGCATGCCCAAACGAGGGCGGTGTACCGCCACGGCCTTCGGGAGCAACAACAACCTCAACCATGTCTAGAAGGTATCGCGCCGACAGGCGACATGCGGAGCATGTGGGGACGTATTCGAGAAGTCATCCGCCACCTTCGACAGGACCGCAAGCAAAATCCGATGCGCCAGCCCGAAAAAGCATTACTGACCAACCCATGAAAAAATAACCTACAATCCTCCTTTGCTGGTTGTGGGTTGCCTAACCATCTGGGACAACGTCATCCAT
>ERZ773263.2008-NODE-2008-length-11504-cov-8.179142_pt1 | contig 11504 bp, 13 predicted proteins | sample MGYA00511076_ERZ773263 | MGnify/ENA primary metagenome ERZ773263 (study PRJEB29015, sample SAMEA2738155) | human oral metagenome | biome: human oral; feature: human-associated habitat; material: saliva | place: China | collected 2195 ... | reverse complement strand
ATAAATTCTATTACTATTTAGATGGAGCTAAATTGCCATCTGACCGTGGAGAAGCCCTCAAAGAATATCGTTTCTATGATGACTTTGACGAAAAGGGTGATGAATTTACAGGTGAGTATAAGGCAATGGCTGCTGTTGACATCAAATTGAAAGATGGTACAGTGATTAAAGCTGGTACAGATTTGTCTCAATACGCAGAGTTGAAGCATGACAAAGCTAAAGGAATTGTCGAAATTTCTATGAAGAAAGACTTTTTAGATAAAGTAGACAATGCTTCTGAATTTGATGTGGATGCTGCCATTCAAATGAAACGGATTGCCGCTGGAACATTTGAAAATACCAAGAAAAACGTGGTAAATGGTCATGAAATTGTTTCTAACACGGTTAAAACAACTACAGCTGAACCAGAAAAACCGCAACCTAAGAAACCAACTCCAGCACCAAAAGCACCAACCCCAGCTTTACCACAAACGGGTACTGCCTCATCTATTGGATTGTCTGTATTGGGAATGATACTTGCAGGATTCAGCCTTGTTAGTTTCAAAAAGTATAAAGAAAATTAAAGAAGCACAATCTGTCATCCAGTCATAAGGTTGTTTTATGACTGGGTGATGTTTGATAAAAAAGAAAGAGGTATTCTATATGACCAAAAAACAATTTTTTGCAGCACTAGCTGTTTCTACCCTCGTTTTGGCAAATGGTGGAGCTGTTTTAGCGGAAGTGACTCCTCCTGTGGTGGATTCTTCTACTCCTGGAGTGGTGGCGCCAGCCCCCTCTACCCCTACGCCATCAGAGCCAAATCAGCCAGCACCAGAAACACCAGTAGATCCGACAACACCGTCTACTAATCCATCTGAGCCAAAACCAGAAAACCCAGGGACAACTCCAGCAGAACCTTCTGTTCCTTCTGATCCAACGACGCCTTCAACGGATCCGTCCACGGAACCAAATCAACCAACTCCAGCACCAGCGGAACCAGAAAAACCTTCTAAAGATGAGAAAAAGGAAGATCCCCAACCGATCCCAACCCTACAGAAGAACAACCAAAAACAACAGATGAGGCAAATCAAGCAGGTAAAAGTCAAGTTGGTACCACTTCCACTTCAACAGGACAAGTGGTTCAGGATGTAGCTCCTAATAAGCCTGTTTATACAGAAAATGGCTATACGATTGTAGGAGTACAAGATAGTCATCCCGTGATCGCAAATGGCGATGGAACAACTTCTGTGGTGGAACCTGAAGTTGTAGGGGCTACAGTTAATGCAGATAAAACCGTCACGGTTTCTACTGCTACAGGAGAGAAGAAAACACTCCCTCATACGGGTGAGAAAGAAGCAACGCTCTTAGTAGCGATGGGAATGACCTTGCTTGCGGCTGTTTATGGTATGAAACGCTCAGCTCGCAAGTTCCGTTCAAAATAAATGGAAAGGCTAGTTTTCCCCTTGGATTTATGGTATAATGAGACCAATTAAAGGGAGGGGAAATGATGGAAAAGGATAAGAATATGAACGTACATGTGACAAAAAATGGCTATAAATACTATACACCACAAAACAGACAAACCAACACAGTTCAACCTTCTCCAGAAAACAAATGGAAGAAGGGACTTAGCTGGCTCGGACAGGTGCTTCTAGCAGGGATCAAAAACCTTCCCAGTCTCATTCTGAGAGCAGCGACCCTCATGGTTACAACACCTCTCATGATCCTGCTCTTTGTGGTGAATCTCATAAAGAGCTTATTGGGAACAGCCATTGGGTGGTTCGTGTTTAAGATAGTATCTTTCTTTATTTTAGGCTTTGGAATTCAAGGATATGCCTTATTAAGTCAGAAAGATATTCCAGCGCCACAATGGTTTAATACTTTTATGACTGATTTTGTATTTCCTCATGGCGTTCCAATCTATTATTGGTGGGAAACGACCATTATCGTTGTCCTTGCCATCATTACCGCTCTCTCTTTAACCATCCGTCCAAGTGAGGACTAGTTTATTTCAACCCTATCCATAACACAGACACTAAGTAAAGACTTGGTGTCTTTTTTTGTTTTTAAAAAAGAAAGTGAGAAAAATATATGCAACCAGTTGTCAATTTTATCAATCAAATCGGAAATATCGGAGGTCTTGTTGGGCTAGGCTGGGCCGCCTGGGGCGCTTGGGATCTAGCTATTGGGATTCGTCGGGAATTGGACGATAAGAAGGACAAAGGTACCCAAAGTGTAATTCTAGGTGCTCTTCTTGGAGCCGTTCTGAAAACACTCTTTTCAGCCCTTGCTGCAGGACTGTCCTCTATCGGGTAAGAGAAGGAGGGGGAACAATGGACCAATCCACACTCAATCAGTTAACGATGAGCCTCAAGGATTATAATCCGACGGCTTATAAACTGATGGAAACTGTTTCTGGTTCAATGGAGAAGGTAGCAGTTTTACTGCTTCTCTTATTTATGGGACTCAACCTTCTCAATTGGAACCAGCAACTCAAAAGCAACGGTGGAGAGTTGACCCTGCAGCTTTGGATTGAAGAAATCCTCAAATATGCTATAGCCCTCTTTCTCATCCTCTATGTGGATGAGATGTTTGATGCGCTTTCTTGGATCTTTAACGCTATTATCAAATTGATTGCAAAAGGTGGTATTAAGAAAGTTAGTACAGATATAGAATTTAGTTTTAAAAATCTAAATTGGGCTGCTAAAGGAATATTACAAGTTACTTATTGGGTTGTTGACTTTATCGGTCAAATTTCCACCAAACTTCTGATTCTCTTGCGCTCCTTTACGCTTTATACTTACAAAGGCATTGCCAAGATTGTCGTAGCTTGTTACATGATGGAGAGCCTACGTCCTATTTGTTTTGGCTTCTTCAAGCTCTATATCGCAGCGGTGCTTCAGGGACTGATTTTAGTGATTGTGATTCTGCTTTATCCAGCCATTGTGACCAATGATTTATTAACGGTCGCAAAAACGGGAGCTTGGACGAGTGCTCTGATGGCGATTGCGAAAGGAATCATCTATATCATCATGCTCTTTGGCAGTCAACGAATGGCCAAGAACATTATGCAGGTAAACTAGAGGAGAAAAATAATGACCCGCTTAGGAAGTGAATTTTTAAAAGCCTTGGATAGTTACGAGCGGCCAGTGATTGGTTATATCACCTTTAGGCAGCTAGTTCTACTCTTTGGCATCGGACTGACGGTTGTAGTAGCTTCAGTCCTTTATTGGTTTAAAATACCCGAACTCATTCTTTATGGTGTTAGTCTCTTTGTACTAGCGCCTTTTGTGATTTTTGGATGTTATATTGACGAAAAGATAAAAGATGAGATGCGTTTTCTCTTAACAAAGCAAGAACGTAGCTATCAAACCGATTACGACAGAAAGGAATACACCAGGAATGCCTTTATTCAAACAAAAGAAAACCCCGAAACTCTCTAAAGCAGAAAAAGATCGGGCGAAGCGACTGAGACGAACCATGACCGCTTCCACTCAAAATAGTCTCAATTATCAGTGGCTTACTCCTGATGGTCTGATGACCATCACAAATGATACCTACTCAAAAACTTATCGCTTAGGGGATACTAGTTACATCACCGCAACCGATGACGAGCGGATTGATGTAATTGAAACTAATGCGGATATCTTTAATTCGCTAGACATCGATAACGACTTACAGCTCTTAATCCTGAATCGAAGAGTAGAAACAACCAGTCTCTCTGCTATTCGATATGACCTTACACAAGACGGTTATGACGATTATCGGAAAGAATACAATCACATGATTCAAGAGCGCTTCTCGCATGATCAAAATACCTTTAAAGTAGAGAAGTATTTAACAATCACCGCACAAGCCGATCAGGATCATCAAGCGAGACGAATTTTGGATGATACAGCGAATGTCATTGAAAGCCAGTACAGTGGTTTGGGAATTTCCTTTAAGGAAATGGACGGAATAGGCCGCTTAATGATTTTTCGTAAATTGCTGAGGCGAGAGAATTTTTTGGATTTTAGCTATGAGGATATTGCAATCTCTGGTTTATCAACCAGGGATTTTATTGCACCCAATTACCTGAAATTCGAGAAAGACCACCTTAGGATAGATGATGCCTATGCACGCATTCTCTACGTCAAACAGTACCCAACCTTTTTAAATGATAAGCTCATCAAAAATATTTTGGATACAGGAATAGAATTAGCAATTAGTTTACATGCGAAGCCTTATGATACGGCAGATGCTCTCAAGAAAATTAAAACGGTTAAATCAAGCGTTCGCAGGGAAATGATTAAAAGCCAAAAGGCTGCTGCTAAAGCAGGATATGGAAGTGACCTTGCAGTTGGTGGAAAGGCAATTGAAACCTCTCGTGAAACAGAAAAATGGACGGAAGAATTGCAAGACAATGACCAGAAGATGTTTTCAGGAGTCATGACCGTCTACCTGATTGCTGATAGTCTGGAAGAGTTGAACAATTATACAGAACAAGTTCAACGCTCTGTCCGCAAGAATACCGTAGAGCTAGATAAGTGTTATCTCTATCAGGAAGAAGCACTCAATACGATCTTACCGATTGGGGTTCCTTTTATCAACGTGAAGCGTCGTTTTATGCGAGATATGACAACGAGCAACCTTGCTACCCAAGTTCCTTTTACGAATGTTGACTTACGCTCTAGTAGCCCTCGTGCTGTTTATTATGGTCAAAATCAATTGTCGAAAAATCCCATTACCCTTGATCGAAAAAAAGACCTCAACACAGGTTCTGGAGCGATCTTTGGGATTTCAGGTTCAGGAAAATCTGTTTTGGCGAAAGGCGGAGAAATTATCCCAACGCTCTTACGTTATACAGAAGATCAAATTATCATTGTAGACCCAGAAGCCGAGTACACAGATATTGGTCGTGAGTTTAACGCAGAAGTGATTACCATTGCTCCAGGCTCTCCTCATCATTTTAACCTACTTGACTTACCTGATAAGGATAAGCTTCAGGCAGAAGATAGTGATCCGATTGGTCAAAAGGCTAATCTTCTCTCCACTCTATTTGAAAATATCTTCTCTGAAGTATCAGATGATGAATTTGCCATGATAGATCGGGTGACTAGAAAGACCTATGAAGCAGTAGATAAGCCGACCTTTAAGGACTGGCAGCGTGTCCTAGAAGAACAACCTGAAGATATCGCAAAAGCATTAGCTTTAAAAGCAGAGCCTTATACAATGGGTTCAAATGATATTTTTGCGCATCCAACCAATGTCAATATGGAGAACCGCTTTATTATCTTTAACCTGAAGCAGCTAAGTGGGAAGCTGAAACCATTTGCCTTGCTCGTTATTCAGGACTATATATGGAACCAAGTAGTCAACTTCCAAGGGAAAACTACTACCTGGCTCTATTTTGACGAATTACAGCTTTATTTCAAAAACAAGCTTCAGGCGACCTTCTTTACCGAATTGTACTCTCGTATCCGTAAGTATGGAGCACTCCCAACAGGGATTACTCAAAATCCTGAAACTGTACTGTCAACTGAAGAAGGACGGAAGCTTGTGGCAAATTGTGAGTTTTTGGTTCTCCTGAAGCTAAAGAGAACGGACTTAGAGGCTCTTTCTCAAGTCACGCCTCTCACACCTTCTTTAGAGCGCTTTGTCTTACGGCCAAAAGCCAAAGGAACAGGACTCATTGTGGCAGGGGACACCATTGTTCCTTTTGAAAACCCGATTCCAAAAGACACGAAACTCTATCAATTAGTGGCTACAGATGGTTAGAAAGGGTGGTGATGAATCTTGTACGAGAGTGATCCAAAACAACTCAAACAAGAACGAAAAGCTCGGATCAAAGAAGGTATCAAAGACAATCAATCCACCATTGCTAAAGCAGCTCGGCTAGACTCTCAAGCCACCTACAAAATGTCCAAAAAGAACTACCGTTTGGCTCAAAAAGCCTATACCTTAAACAAGAAACCACATCTTACAGCTAAGGAACTCTTTTTCAAAAAGGAGTTAGATCGAGCAAAGCTAGACAAACAAGTCGCAAAGAAAGTCTATCAAAAAGCTAAACAAGCAGATAGCACCTATATCCCTAATCGAATCAAGTATCGAGCTAAACAAGGAAGCAAGATGAAAGTCAGACAGGACGTTGAAAGAACGATGCGGGATAATGAAATTCTAGGCGATTGGGTAAAAGCAAGACAAGATATTCGTCAGCTTCGTTATCAAAAAGAAGCCTCAAAGCAAGCTTTGAAAGCGGGTGGGAAGTTGGCTAAATACACCATTAAACACAGTTATAGTCAAATCAATCGAGCCTATAACTTTACTCGTGGTCGTGGTTTTACCAGAACTCCGAAAGAATTCTCTTGGGAAGGGAAACTGACGAAGAAGATGCGCCAGGCAAAGCAACGGTTAGCACAATCAAAAGTAGGAAAACTAACCAAAGGGACAGGAAAGGTTGTAAAAGTTACCACAAAGCCTCTGCGTTCCATTTTAAGGAATCCTTTAGCTATTAAGTCCTATTTCCTCTTCTTTCTCATCTTTGGGGTTCTAGCCCTGTTTATGGGCATATTTGCGGGAAGTGGGCCTGTCCAACAAAATGAATTTGACCTCAATCGGTCGTGGCTTCAGGTTTCCAAGCGAGATCGGGAAAAGTCCAATGATAAAGTGGATTATTGGACAAATATTGATGATATCCTATTTTTTATGAATTTCCGATACGGAAGCGAGTGGAATCCAGAAAGCAGTTGGAAGGATGGAACAGGTGGGGAACTAGCTGGTAATTTAGGGTTTAATCATTATTCAGATGCCTTAAATGACCTTTGGAATCATCTGAACAGTGATCCTCAAAACCTCAAGACAATGGCGGATTTGTATGGCTCAGCTTCTTCCCTGAAGTGGGCGAAGTTAAACAGGGATGAGCAGAAAGATTATCAGGAACTGGTGGAACTAACTAAAGAAGTCGGGCGTTACCCTGCCTATCAGGAATTGGATAATCCTTTCTATAGTGAAGACAATCCATCCTATTCCAATCCTCTCACTATCCTGAAGCGATTTGGCTATACCTCAATCAAGGATATTTACGAGAAAACCCAATTAAAAGCCACTACTGGTCAAAGCTTAAGAGCGGTATTATCAGGTACCGTCTCCATCCAAGGAGATACTCTCTCCATTCGAACCAAGGAAGCAATTTTCTCTTATGAAAAAGTTGGCAGTATCCGAGTGAGAGATGGTTCAGAAGTGAAAGCGAGTGAAGAGATAGGGAAGGTCACCACCAATGGTTATCAAACCATTCAATACCAAAAGCTAGAGGAAAAAGCTACCGCAACTGCGAAAGAAAAGTGGACTTCGGTCAACCCTGGATTTTACTTTCAAGCAGTGACCTATAACCAAACGACTTCTGTTCTTACAACTTTAGATGGAGATCTGGGCACAAAGTCGAGAGCTATTCGAGATTATCTGAAGCAAAAACTTCCTAATCTCACCAACCAGGGACTAGCTGCCATGTTAGGAAATTTTGCGACAGAGAGTAGTATCAATTCTAAGCGAGCAGAAGGCGATTATCTCAATCCTCCTGTAGGGGCCAGCAGTAGTTCTTGGGATGATGAGGCTTGGCTCTCCATGGGTGGTCCCTCCATTTACAATGGCGGTTATCCCAATATCCTACATCGAGGGTTGGGGTTAGGACAGTGGACGGATACGGCAGATGGTTCCACTAGACATACACTGTTACGCAACTATGCCAAGTTAAAGAATAAGAAATGGTATGATCTAGAATTGCAGCTAGATTTTATGTTAGAAGGTGACAGTCCTTATTACAGAACGATCGCAAAAGAGATTTTGACTAGTAATGAGAATGTGGGGACACTCACCAAACGCTTTCTAAATAACTGGGAAGGAAATGCAGGCGATAAACTCTTAGAAAGGCAAAATAATGCGAAACAAATTCAGGCTTTTCTAAGCCAACAGATAATTGGTGGAGGAACGCTCGCTTCTTCTTGGAACTTTCCTGAAGACTATCGCTCCAAAGTTCCAAATCCACCGACACAAGCCGCCATGACGACACAAAGCGGCTCAGGTTATCCTGTTGGGCAATGTACCTGGTACGCCTATAATCGCTTGGTTGAGTTAGGCTCTATCAAAGACCTATCTGGTAGCTATGGCTATCTGGGAAATGGTCAGGATTGGGTGAGAAATCTTGTCGCAAAAGGCTGGCGCTATAGTGCTACTCCTATCAAGGGAGCAGTTGTTTCTACAGCAGGCGGATTCGATGGAACCTTTGCTTTATATGGGCATGTCGGGATTGTGGAAGCGGTCAATGCGGATGGCTCATTCCTAGTATCTGAATGCAATTATGCAGGTAGACAAGATGCGATACATTTTAGGGTCTGTCAACCTGCACCTTATTATACATTTGCGATGCCAAATTAATAGAAGAAAGGGGTCAGATATGACTATACGACTCAAAGAACTAAGAAAACAAAAAGGAGAATACGTAAATGACAAATTTTCAATTTCTTGTAAAAGAAAGTAATAAAAGTTTGACTGAAATAAGTCACGAAACAGGCATTAGTTACTCAACATTAGGAAATTATAACCAGGGTACTAGAACACCAAAGAAAGAGAATGCCAAAATCCTTGCCGACTACTTTGGTGTCTCTATCCCTTACTTACTAGGGCTTGATGATAATCCTAATCTCGTAGACCCAGGAGCACCCAAGGAGATTTTAAATAAAAAGGAAGAATTGAATCAATTGATGGAGACTATCGTAAAGACAAAAGCCTTGGATGGTTATTTACAGTTCCTATGTTATAATGATTATTCTTCAGAAATTGTTAGTAGACTGACTCATCTCATTTATGATTGTTTAGACAAGGAAAGGAGTAACTTCAACTATGAAAATGCTTGATACTGAAAAATTGAAACTGTTAAAACTAGTAGGTCTTGGACTAGGAACTGTTCTGGTCTTAGGTTTGGTATTCTGGTTCAGTGTAGCGACAAGCACCCACTCGAACTTAAAAACTAAGCAGGTATCAACTCATCAGACGAAAAAAACAGAAGGCGGTGAGCTCACACAGGCTTATGTAAAGCAGTTTCTAACAGCTTATTTTACGAAGAAAGACTTAGGTGAAAATCGAAACCGCTATTTGCCATTTATGACTGAAGCTGCTTACCAGCAGGAAGTCAACACAGAAAAAGAACCTGCGACACAGGCTTATAAGGGATATGTTGTAGATACGAAACTTAAGTCTGCGACTATTTATATTGATCAGGAAAATAAGATGGCGATTGTTCAAGTCAATTATACTCAAACCCAGCTTCAGAAAAAGAATGACTATGCCAACGCCCAAACAAATGTTCTATCAAAAACGACGCTACGGATTCGCTATATCAAACAGGAAGGGAAATACTTAGTCAGTCAACTGGAACCAATTCTCATTGTCGATACCTTGACAGCTAGTCAAGAAGCGAGCTTACCAACTCTAAACCAACCGAAAACAACAGAATCAGGAGAAACGAATAAATGACAAAATTAGAAACTCTGGAAAAACAACGCACCAAAGCAGCAGAAAGAAAAGATGATTATCTCGCTAAAGCAAAAAAGGAAGAAGAAAAAATTAAGGCTTTGGATACGCAAATTATTTTAGCGAAACACGAAGAACGTTCGGACTATTTAGCGAGACATCACCTCACTTGGGCGGATATTGAAAAAGCTCTTGCTGAAGGCAAACTGAAAGGAGAAAAACATCATGTACCGTTTAACCAATCTGACACTGGACACGACGACAACTTACAAGAATAAAGATTTAGTCTATCAGGCTCTTGATCGAGAAAATGCCAAGGTGAAACATCAGGAAGCAGAAGGAGTGTTGCTGGCGGAAGAATTGGATAAAAAAGGCGTAGTAATTTACCAAGAAGATATCTACCTTCCCTTTGATGGGATTGCAGATAGCCTTTTTTTAAAGGCTCATACAGACGCAACTCCTAAAACCGCAAAAAAGGAAAAGCATTTCTCTTTCTTGAGACATTCTGAGACCAAGAATGACCAAGAATCCAGTTCAAAAGCTAAACAAGAGCCCAGAAAGGCTCTCTCAACACCTCAAAGAAAAGAGAAAGAGGTTTCTTTGGCATCCAATTGGCTAAAAAGAATCCTGCAGTTAGTGGGACTCCTCCTTTTGATCATCAGTTTTGTCTTTTCGCTGATTACGACTCAATTATTTTTATCTAGTCAACGACAAGTCCGAACGCTTCAGCACCAGGTTACTCGCTTGAGCCAATTTCAAGAACAAACAGGTAAACTAGACACGTTTGGGCGTTATTTCTTACCTTCTTACTATTCGGAGAAAGGACAACTAGCTGATTTTAGTTCTTCTCTTCTTACATTGCATCATCAATCAGGCCAGCTTCAATCGGTTATTTTAGAATCCGTCTCACAAATGAAAAAGGATACCTATCAACTAACTTATGTTTTAGCGATTAAAGAAGGAGAGACCAGAAGTCAAAAACGGTTGAGATTGGTTGTTCAAAAAGAAAAGGCAGCTCCTTATGGCTATCAAGTCGTCCAGGTTCCTGAAGTAAGTAATTATCCTAAATAAGTGAGGTATGTCAAATGGATCAAGAGAAAACCAGCCATTCCCTAGCTTTAAAAGGGAAAATAACGACAGAGAGGATTCTTCAAGCTCTCTATGTTTTAGCGAAAGAATTGCAGGCTAAACATCAATATAAGATGGAACATAGAATCTTTGAAGGAGAGACTCGATTTAATGATTTTATGGCAACTAAAAGTCAGAAGGATATGGAGCGATTATTAAACAGTGAAGTCCATCTTGCTAAGCTGAAGCAATACTTGGAAGAACATAAGGTAGGGTTTACCTATTATCAGAAGGGAGAAGAAACCCTGATCTTTTTTGAAACTAAAAATCGACTCTTAGCTGAAAAATCAATTCAACAGATGCTCTCAGACATCACGAAAAGTCCTGAAAAATTCTCGAAAAAGGTCTTAAAGAAACCACATGAAATGACTCCAGAAGAAAAAATTGCCTATTACAAGGCTCACACGACTTATCGAGGTCTAAAACCAGTCGTAACGAAAGATCTTGGGAAGGAGAAAGCACGATGACCAGAAAATCTATCTGGCCCTACTTAGTGGTGGGGCTTTTTTCTTTTATCCTTTGCCAATCGTTTTATTATTATTACCAACTATCGGCAGCGGCTGTTCCCTTTATGGGGTTGTTGCGGTTGGAATGGTTGCTTCATCATTGGGAACAGTTTTCATGGCATCTTGCATTTGATCAAGGTTCTTTATATGCAGGTTTTATTGGCTTGGGGTTGCCTCTGCTAGTTTATGCTTCAGGAGATAAGAATATTTATCGTCAAGGAGAAGAGCAGGGGAGCGCTCGTTTTGCGACTTTAAAAGAAATGAGACGTTTTGAGGACGTTGACTTTAAAAAGAACATGATTTTTTCAAAACAAGTCAAAATGGGTCTATTCAATTTTCGCTTAGCCTACAATGTCCAGCTCAATAAAAATGTGATTGTCATTGGTC
>ERZ773263.2005-NODE-2005-length-11529-cov-3.252571_pt1 | contig 11529 bp, 6 predicted proteins | sample MGYA00511076_ERZ773263 | MGnify/ENA primary metagenome ERZ773263 (study PRJEB29015, sample SAMEA2738155) | human oral metagenome | biome: human oral; feature: human-associated habitat; material: saliva | place: China | collected 2195 ... | reverse complement strand
GATGGCGACATCGCCGCATACGCAGACGGTAAGCCAAGCAACATCGAGAAAGCGACGACCTCAGAACTTACTCTGTACCGCTTGACTGATGAAGGGAAGGCCAAAGAGGCAGGCCGCGCTCTCAGCCTTGATGATGTCTCGGGTCTCACCGAGCTCATGGGTCGTATGTCGACGGCTGAGTACAACGAGGTTCGCCAGTGGGTGCTGGATGGTGCTCGCAACCCTGAAACGGGACGCTACAACGCCCGTCAGTTCATGAGTACTGATGCACTGGCTCGTCCCCGAGCCGTGTTGGACATGCTCGCAGAAGAGGGCATTCCGTACACGATTGAGAAGGATCTGCGTCCCGGTCAAATCCGTGCGCGCTTGACGGGTACGAACATGACAGTGCGCTTGACCGACACCCGCGACAAGGAGCAGTGGGTGGGTCGCGTTTACGACAACGGCGCGACTCTGTACTTCTCCACGACGGCTCGTCGAGACAACAAGCAGGTGGCCTACACGCCAACTGTTGACGAGGTGTGCGACCTCGTGCGCGTTGCGCTGGGTCGACCGGTGGAGCGCAAGGACGGTAAGGGTCTCGTGGGCCGAGTGGGTGAGCGTCAGACCGGTAAGGGTAAGACGGTTCAGGAGTCGTATCTGTCCACAGGCACGCTCACGAGTGCGTACAAGGACATGCCTGGTATGAGTGGTGAGCAGGTTGTGATTCGTCGTCAGATGAAGGAGCGTTCTGCGTCGTCCCGGTTCTTTGCTGATACACCAGAGGGCCGTGAGCAAGCGTCGATGTTCATCTCTGATGCGGTTCACAGCGCTCGCCACAACGTGGCTGAGCAGCTGGATGTCGACGGTCTTATTCAGCAGTTGCGCGAGAACGAGGAAGCGGCGCGTGAGGGTACGTACATTCCCATGCTGTCTGGCGATCCTGATCTCGCGGCTGTTGGTCGCGCGTACTGGGATGTGCTTCGTGGTGCTGAGACAACTCTGTTGAAGCCTGAGGCTACCCGTGCCGAATACGCTGAAGCGACAGGTCTGCTCGACGACATGGATCAAGAGAGCGATCTGTCCGGTGTTCACGACATGCTGGCTGGTTCCGTGGCATACACGGGAACTCCTGAAGAGCGTGTTCGTGCGCATCTTCGGGATCTGCTCGATACCCAGATCGGTATCGATGCGCCCATCGACTCGGATGACTTTGTGTTCGATCCGGTGCGTGTCGCTCGTTACATGACGAGTGAGCACGGCCAGTGGCGCAACAATGATGATCTCGTGGCTGCTATGCGTTGCGCAGGTGTGTCTCAGGAGAAGATCGTCGGAGAGTCGTTCTATTCCAACATGTTCCGCGATCGACTGATTACCTTCGATGAGTCCACGGCGTTGCCGATGGAGACGGTCGAAGATGAGTTCACTCAGTCGATGCTTCAGGTTGTGTCTGACACGCTGGAGTCCTGCGCTGTGACGCCCGGTTCTATCCGCGTCGACGCCAACGGTGTTGTGGAGTGGACCGGTTCTATCATGCGCTCGCAAACGGGTAAGGAAGAGCCTGTGAGCGGTACGATCGGACAGATCTTTGCTCGCGGTGAGAACGGTGAGATCATCACACGGTTCAATTCCGGTAACGATCTGATGATCGTGCCTGGTTTTGACGCACGTGTGGTGGCACAGAAGCCTGGGGAGAACAAGTCCCTCGAAGAGCGCACCCGGCTGATCGGTTACGAACAGCAGATGAGTGACGCGATTCGTTATCGTATTCAGGCGGATGTGCTGTCGGGTCGCTCTCGCGTGGGTGAACCCGCGTCATTGAATAGCGTGTATCGGCGTTTGTCGGACACGCGCCACCGCGCGGATCATTACGAGCGAGCTCTTGAAGAGGGCATGGATCGGAAGATCCTTGATGCCATTCTTGCGACCGAAGCGCGTCGCGTGCGTTACCCGAACGCTTTGCGTGATGGGTCGACGATCGATGCCGACTTCCGTGCATCTCGTGCACGTGAACAGGGTATTGGCGGAGATCCGGCCAACGACACGACTATGGATCCATGGGTGTTGACCGGTGGTCGCAACATGTCACTGCTCAGCGAAGAAGCTGATGGCTACTTCGATCCGATCATGACATCGGGCGGTGTGAACCAGGGCGTGACTCGGTATCTGGTCTCTGGCGCACAGGTGAACCCTGACGGTTCGATCGTGCGTTCAAGTAAGGACGATCGTGCACCCCTTATGTTGACTGAGCAGGCTCAGCTCATGAGCTATGACCCGTTTGATCGTCAACAGATGACGACCTCCAATCTCATGAACGCATCGTCTGTGACGAAGCCTGTGGGCACGGCGTTCATGACTGCTGGTGGTTGGACGATGGAGGACTCCATCGTTGTCTCGGCTGACTTTGCCAAGCAGTACCGCGTTCGTGGTACTGATGGTCAGATGCGTGATTTCATCGTTGGCGACAAGATCTCTGACATGCACGGCAACAAGGGTGTCATCTCGCTCATTGTTGATCGCAATGCCGATCTGTCTCCTGATGAGATCGAAGAGCTGCATGGATCGACCGACATGATGACGCTCTTCCGGGAAAATCCGGGTTTGGATGTCGTCATGGCACCGTTCAGCGCTGTGTCTCGTTTCAATGGTGGTTCTGCTCGTGAGGCGATGCAGGAGACTGCGCCGCTTCGCTTGCCCAACGGTACGACTGTTGAGGCCGGTATAGGTAAGGTGTCGTTCATTGGTACCCATATGACGGTCGATGCGAAGACTGCTGCGTATGACGAAGCCGCGATTCGGGCTGGCCAGGGCCGTAAGGCGTCGTCTCAGCTTGCGTGGGCGTTGCAGTCCCAGGGCTGCGATAAGGTGCTGGAGCAGATGTACGGTGGCAACCTACAAGCTCTTGCACAGCTGCGTGAGATGGCTCTGGTGTGCGGTTTGGACATCGAGCCTGATGGCACCTTGCGCGATGGTCATGATGATCTTGCTGTTGGTGGGCAGCGCCGTCTCATCGAGATGGGCGATGTGCCGCTCACTGAACGTGGATCGTTCGACGTTCGTAACGATTTCGCGTCGCTGATTGGTGATGCTGGCGGTGACATGGAGATTCCGTTCCCGCTGACGATGCCAACGGGCGCTCGTACGCCTCATGCGACTGATACTACGTGGCGTGTGCCTGTGTTGAGCTCGCATCTGCGATCGGGTCAGGATCTTGATGATGGTACGTCGACGGTGCACGACTACACGTATCGCTATCTGGCGATCCGTGAATGGTCGCTGCGCTACAAGCATGCTGCCGATCGCGCTGCGTCTGGGGAACTGACTGGCAAGGATCTTTCTGATGCTCGTCGAACGATGGCTGAGGCGATGCATCGCGCTCAGACTGCATACGACGGCATTGCACAGGACATCATGCGTCGCCGGTTTACCGGTAAGCGCAATGTCTTCAAGGAAGGTCTCATGGCTTCGCGTCTGCCGCACTCGGCCACTGCTGTGTGGACGGGTGATCCTCGTCTGGACATCGACCAGGTTGGTGTTGGCCCGGAGCTGGCGAAGAAACTGCATCTGCGTGACGGTGATTACGCGCTTGTGTGGCGTGACCCTGTTCTTCGTGATGCGGGTGTTCGTTACATGCGCGTGAGCCTTGACGATCGTCTCACCGGTGTGAGTGTTAACCCGAATATGGTCAAGTGCTTCGACGGCGATTTCGACGGTGACTCCGTTGCCGTCGTGAAGTTGGGTGATGGTCCGGCACATGAGCAAGCGCTGGAGCGTCTGACTGTCGAGGCTAATCTCATCGATTTGGGCCAAGGCATGGACGACGAGGGTCGTTACCCTCTGGCGATGCACAACGCGCTCGATGTGAAGGTGTCGCAGCACTACGACTCTCGTCATGTGGATGCGATGGATGAGGTTCACCAGCGTGCGAACGACGCCTATTACGATCTGATCGAAGGGGACGCTACTCGTGAAGAGTTCCTGGAAGCGGGTCGTGATGTCGTGGATGCAGCGTCTTACATGTACCGTGATGCGCTTCAGCATCAGTACGGTGAGGCTGTGCTGTCGTTCGGCTCCGTTCAGGAGCATATGAAGTCTGTGGAGGCTGCATGTATCGAGACCGGCGCAAAGGGTTCGCCCAAGAAGATGCTGGATTACGCTCGGTACATCGGCTATGACCCTGAGAACCAGGTGGACCTGATGACCACGTGTGTGACTCGTGAGGAACAGCAGGGCACCATGTTTGCCACGGCTGTGAAATCGTTTGGTACCGGTGTTGCCGGTACGTTCTCGCAGCGTGGTGTGCGAGCTCTTCGTAACGATGAGCTCAAGGCTGTGTTGGAGCTGACCTACCCGGTGACGCAGAGTATTTTGCAGGCCAAGCACGACCCGGTGGATGCTCGTCACCGCTATGAGTTGCTGATGGGTCCGGCCCGAAGCCTGTGGCGTGGTCAGCTGATTGCTCAGGATTCCAACGGTGTGTGGAACACTGTGACGGATGACGATCGTAAGCCGGTTCAGGCCACCAAGGATCAGTGGGTCGCTGTGTTCTCGCAGTTCTACGGCGATGATGGTCTGGGTGTTGCTGTGAACAGCGACAACATCATGAAGGTTGCGGGTGCGCTTAGCGATAGCAACGGAGTGATGTTGAACCTGGAGGACGAGAAGGTCATTGAACAGCTCGCTTCTCCGATGGATCGTCTGGCTTACGGCGGTGACTTCACCACGATGCAAGCTTTGGCTGAGACTCGGGCAAACTTGTTCGAGGGTCGGTGGAACGTCACGTTTGCACCAGCTCGTGTGCGTGAGGTGCTGGAGGCTGATGTGGAGACGCAAGCTGAGGCACTGGTGATCGCCATGGAAGACACTGTGGCTCGCGTGGACCGTGATGAGAAGATCGGTCGACGTAAGTCGACATCGTGGGCTGTCCCGGTTCGCTCGAACACGGGTGCCAGTGCTGCTGAGCGTTACGGTCTGACGACACAGGACAACAGTGAGACAGACAAGTCTGTCGATGATGGTTTCGAGCTGTGATTACCATGTGATCATGTGTTGACGCTATGAAGAAGCAGGTCTCACCTTCGGGTGGGGCCTGCTTCTTCGTCTGTATGCGTTGCAATAATGCGATATACTGGTATACGAGTCGAACACGTGGCAATGAAGGAAAGGGAAGGTGTCATGACGCTTTATTATGATCAGGAAATCAAGGAGTATACCGATGCTGGGATCAGGCGATACCATGGTCTTGATCCACATGAAGAGTTGGATGCACCAACCGAGCGGTATGGTCTTGATCCACATGAGTGGACAGGGACATTGGCCGATAAGGTGACAGCGATTATCGGTAAAAATACACCCGAGAAGGAAACGCATGTGAATGCGTTGTTGCGTGATGCAGCAAAATCATTTATGAAGAATGTTGAATATGCGGAAATGAATGCCCATAATGATGAAATTACCTTTAAGAAGGTAATGTCTGTCAACGGTGATGATTTGCGTGCTGCTATGTCCGAAGCGTCCTTGGGTGGCATTCTTATTAACGATGAAGCGATGGATGCTATCAAGAGTGTGGACAAGCGTTATCTTTCATATTGGAGTTCTGATTTCGGTTTTGATTCTTTGACGCACGCATACGATGAGTTGTATAAACTCAATGATGCGCGAGCTCATTTCCGTGAGAACGCGCAAGCGATGCGTACTGTTGGGCCTGTCTCAGCTCAGTCGACACTGAAGCCGGAGTTCGATCGTTTCGCTCCGCCCCAGGGTTCACGTGTGACGACGGTTCCGCAACCTGTGCGATCTGTGCTTTCTACCCCTTCTGTTCCCTCTACTTCTGCTCAGCGAACTGGTTCTATTCAGGCTGCGCTTCCTGGCAGCGGTATCAAGGTGGGTCGATCGACGCCCCGTGTCCCGCAGACTGTCCGTCGTATGGGCGTATCTGGACCACAGGTGCAGACCCCAAGCGTCGATGATGGTTTCGAGTTGTGACGCTGATGTGATCACGTGACTGATTCGTGATGAGGCAGGTCTCGCCTGATGGGCGGGGCCTGCTTCTCCGTGTTGTTGGGCGTTGGCTTGTATCGTAATCGTTGCAATAGTGCGATATACTGGTATACGAGTCGAATGTAACGATTACGAAAGGAAGATGATCATGTCGACGATATGGTACGAGGGTCCAACTGATGGCAACATTCAGGGACGTTATGGTCTTGATTCCCATGAGTGGGTAGGGTCGTTGTCCGATAGGGTGGCGGCAATCATCGATAAGGATGATCCCTGGAAGGAAACGCACGTGAACGCGCTTCTGCGCGATGGTGTGGAATTCTATGCACAGAAGACGCAGGATCATCCAGAACTGGGTGATGATGATCAGATGCGCGATGCTGTTTCTTATGTGGCGCACAGCGGTGTTCTCATCGATGATGAGACTCTGTTGGCTCTCACAGAAGCAGATGACAAGTACGTTATTCCGGCTGGTGGAGACTCTCTGATGTACGAATACAACAAGATGCATCAGCCGGATTACGGGAGGCTGTATCAGCGTCAGAGTGATGCTGCGCAGTTGCCGTATGCGGAGGCGACGGATGATGAGATCAAGCAGCATTATGGCCTTGATCCGCATGAGTGGAAGGGGAGCCTTTCCGATAAGGTGATGGCGATCCTCAATAAGAACGCTCCCGAGAAGGAGACGTATGTGAATGCACTTTTGCGTGATGGTGCACGGCTGTTTGCCCAGAATATGGAAGCTCAGCCGGTATCGGGTGTCAGTGACGATGCATTGCGGTATGCGGTGGAATCCGGTGGCGATGAGCTACGCGTTGCTATCTCCGATGCATCGTGGGGCGGTGTTCTCATTAACGATGAGGCGATGGAAGCCATCAAGCATGTGGAGAAGGAGTACATCACCGAGTTCGGTGGTGACTCTCTCACGCGTTCGTATGATCAGATGCGTAAGCTGAACGATGCGCGTGCTCATTACCGCGAGGCTGCGAAGGAGATGCGCACGGCTGCTCCTGCTGATCCGGCTCGGACAACCCCGAGTTTTGATCGGTTCGCTCCGCCTCAGGGTGCGCGTGTGACGACGGTTCCGCCGCCTGTGCGCACTGTCGGGTCTGCACGATCTGCTCGATCTGTACAGCCTGCACAGTCTGTTCCGCCTATTCCTCAGCCCCCGAAGACGCCGGGATCTCAGGCTCGTATAGGCGGTCCTGTGCGGGTGGGTGATGTTGCCAAGGATTGGCTGGCGTCTATGGGTCGTGATGAGAAGGGTCAGCCTCTTGCGTCTGCGCCGTCTGGGCCTAAGATTCCGGCTCAGCGATCGGGTTCGATCCAGGCTGCGCTTCCTGGCAGTGGTGTCACCGTGGGTCGATCGACGCCTCGTGTGCCCTCTACTGCTGGTACTGCTCGTCGTATGAGTGCTCCTGAGCCCCAGGTGCAGACCCCAAGCGTTGATGATGGCTTCGAGTTGTAACGCGCCTTCGAAGAAATAGAAAGCAATAGAAAGGAGGAAAAGATGGTTCGCCCACCTCGCCAACTTCCAGCACCTCGGTACGGGGGTGACGTTGGTCCGCAGAACGATCAAGACGAAACTGCGACGATGGTTGTCACCAAGGAGCAGATCTTCGATGAGAAGCCTGAGCCTGCCGAGCCTGTTCAGGCAGTAGAGCCAAAGCCTGCGCTTGATTGGGCACAACAGCTGAGGCTTGATATGCGCTACCACGCTGATGGGTATCTTCACGCTCTCAGCCAGATCGATATGAAGTCGATGAAGCGAAAGGCTGACATCGCCTCTCGCATGAACGATCTTCAGGGTAAGCACAAAGCGTATGCCTCAATGATGGTTCTCAGCGCTCTCATTCCACTGAAAGACGGTGTGTCGATGTCGGCTGTGGCCGAATCTGTTGGCATGGGCGTCACGATGTGGATGCTGTCGCCTAATTTCCGTCAACAGGTGAAGTCGTTTGCTCGTGATGCACGTATGGCTGTCGAAGACATGGCTGAAGCCCGTCGACGCAGTCAGTCGAAACAGTTGCATGATCAGGCTGATCGTCATCGGCAGAAGCATGGTGGTGAACTACCGCCATCTCTGAAGCGTCGTCTGGAGCGTATTGAAGCCAAGGAGCGCAACGGTCGCATCCCGTTCAATGAAGCGAGTGCGGCGTTGACGCATCTCGGTTTGAGCGAAGCGATGTTCAACCAGATGCGTCAACCCGGTGTGGATCCCGCTGAGGTCCAAGAAGGCTATGCGCATCTGATGGAGCGTTTCTGGGATGATGTTCACAAGGACGGCCTGGACCCTGAACGAGTGAATACCGTCAGTCGCATGCTCATGGGTCAACGAATGCGTTATGAGCCTCATTGGGCCAATGCGTTCGTGGAGACGGCTCATGGCGAGGTCGACATGGACATGGTGGAGCAAGTGGACGCTCAGACAGGTGAACCGCGTCGAATGTGGACCGGTATCTGGTCTACGCGCATGGGTGAGCCCATCGTGGGTGGTTCTTTCACTGTTCGTCCTCCGTATAACGAGATGCAGCATGAGTTGTCTCTGAGTACGTGCATGGCTCGTGAGATGGAGCGTGCAGCGCTGAACGGCAACATTGCGGATCTGAATGAGTCGCTGCTTGCCTATGGCTCTGCGTGGTCTGTGCGCGATAAGGCGTTTGATGTCCATGCTGTTCCAGGGTCGATGGGTGAGAAGATCCGTCGAGCTCGGCGCGGTCTCGATGCCATGGAATTCGATGGCTTTGACCGCGATCAGCAACGGGATATTTACGCGACATCGTTTGTCCATGCCATGGACATGGTGGCGAAGGCTCACCCGGACATCGAGCGTCACTGGGCGCAGCAGTACGGTTCTCAATGGCGATCGGAGATGCGAGACTTCGCAGCGATGCCTGAAGAGACCTACAACCGGTGGCAACGGGGGGAGTTTTACTCTGATGCGCGTGAGTCTCCAGGGCATGACAACGCTCATGCGGATCCCCACACGGAGCGTATGAGGGAAGACTCGAAGCGTCGACGCAGTGCGTATAACCGTGCGCGTGACAACCAGGAGTACAACGCTCATGACACGTCGGCGTTTAGCGCTGACACCGATTTTGAGCTCAACGATGTCGACGACGGGTTTGACATGGGTGGGTACGATCGACCTAATGACAACGATGGTTTCGAACCATCTCTATGAAAGGAGTGACCAATGTTGGGTTTCCCAAAGGATGACGACACGATCGGCGGTCTGTTCGGTGTCAACGAAGAGGATCGTCATGCATGGGCCAAGGAGCGTCAGATGAGGCTGGAGCGTCAGCAGATGCAAAAGCCTGGCCTGGCGAAGAAAGCAACGATGGCTGCTTACGAAATCGCGGCTGCTGGTATCACCTCGCAGATGCGTGCAGCGTACATCGAAGAGGCTCGTGGCACGATGGCGAAAGAGACGACTACGACGACTCGGAGTCAGTCTCGAAACATCGATCCTGAACTCGAAGAGATTCGACGCGAGAGTGGTGGCTACGAATTCGGTGGCTAACCGATCTATGCGGTGGCGCTGGCTGATATATCCCCAGGGGTTCATCCCCTGGGGATATATTTATGTATCGGTCGGTTAGGCATCGGTGTGTTCCGATATGTTAGACTGATACACGAACATAATCAGAAAGCGGCTATGTGCCGTGACACGTAGGGAAAGGATGAGAGGTTGGATCATGGCGCTCTACAAGAAGGACGCGAAGAAGAATGTGAGGGTGGATGATGACACCCGTATGACGAAGACGAAGTTGATACAGGCTGTGTCGAAGCGGACGGGTATCGATGCGGCGACGGTGCGAGCTGTGTATGCGGCGATCGTTGATGAGATCATCACGACGACCCGTTCTGGTCGATCGGTCATGTTGACGGGGTTCGGTCGTTTCTACCGGCTGCATAAGGCTGGTCATACTGTGCAGTTCACCAAGTCAGGTACAGGCGCGGTACCTGGCTACGACGTGCTGAAGTTTTCTGCTTCGTCGACGCTGAATCGATCGTTGACAAATGAGTCGAGTGAGTAGTCGTACGATCGTGAGAACAAAACCCCTGAGCACGTGATGTGCCCAGGGGTTTTGTGTATGCGTGAGTGGATCAGTCAGGTAAGTCGGTTTCGATGGCATCAATGGTACGTGATCGGGACTCTTTGATTCGTCGGATCATCGGTCTGACATCTTTGCCCATAACTTGAGAAGCGAGGATTGCCACACCTGTTTTATTGTATGCAAGATAGAGTTTCCCGGTGGCGATTTCCTCTTCTTCGATCAGCTCATCAAACGTTAAGGTACCGTCAACTATACGTGCGGCGGTGGTTGCCGTATGGATGAATTGAGCTTTGAGAGCTTTTTTACCATCAACGTCTCCCAGTTTATCTTTATAGGCGTTAATAAGGTTTTCCTCAATCATAGTCCACAATGAAGCAATTGTGGTGGCTTGTTCGTCGGTTAGATCGGCAGTTAGTGTGTCTGAATTATGTTTGTATGTTTCACGAACATCAGCAGCGGTGTATGTGGTCATTTTGTTTCTCCTTGTTTTAGTGTTTCTTCTGTCGGGCTTTTTGAAAAACCCCTGAGCACGTGATGTGCCCAGGGCTTTGTTCATGTGGAAGTCATTGGGGGATGGATCCATTGATCTCGACATATGTCGTCTGCACATTTGTTTGATCAGGTTTCTTTTCCCACATGACCCACCCATTTGTCAACAATTCTCGATTACTGTCGTGTTCTTTCCATCTAAAGGATAGCCAGAACGGTGGTCCATTGAGAATGGATTCCCTAGTATCGATGGGTAGTCGTGATAATCGATGTGTTGCCCATTTAACGACATCATCAATCACATACCGGTGACCATGTACTGCCGCCCCTTGAAACTTCACAGATGTGGTAAACATCTGAGGTTCAATTTCACCAATGTGAATATCGTGGCGATCGAATTTCATTCGATAGCTATTGGTGCGAGATGTTGTATCGTCATCTGAAGTAGCGAAGATGGATACCAACGTGTGCACTTCCGATTCACTAGATGCAGTGATGTCGACTGCGCCTTCCACAATTGATGTTGTCGGATGCTCTCTCATTATATCGAGAAGCTTATCTCGAAATTCGATAGCATCTGCTTCATTGAAATTCTCTAGGTAATAGAGATAGCCACGCCCATGGGGTTTCGCGAAGTATACAAGATCGTCGATGTCGTATTGTGAAAGCTCACCGATGATTGCCTCGTTGTTCTTGAACCTTGTCATGAAATTGGTGATTCCGGTACGAGTGTAGTCGGCGTATTTCCATGACGAAAAGCCCCATTGATCCAGGAGGTCAACAGTGAGGTCTCTGCGGTCGTAGTACATGGTGTCCAAAAGCGCAGAGTATAGTGCTGTTCCCTTGCTTTTCTGGATGAGGGTTTGTCCACGTGCGATGAATGAGTCCTCTGTCGTGAATTCTTTCCATGTGACGACAACGGTCAACTCTTTGTCTGTGAGTTGTTGGATTTTGGGGCCCATATCTTTTTGCTTGTGGCGTCGACCAATCACATCGAACA
>ERZ773263.2004-NODE-2004-length-11532-cov-5.581511_pt1 | contig 11532 bp, 11 predicted proteins | sample MGYA00511076_ERZ773263 | MGnify/ENA primary metagenome ERZ773263 (study PRJEB29015, sample SAMEA2738155) | human oral metagenome | biome: human oral; feature: human-associated habitat; material: saliva | place: China | collected 2195 ... | reverse complement strand
AAGAATACAAGGTAAATAACTATGAAGAAAATCCTATAAATGAAGTTAGTAATCTTGATACAAATACAAACAATAGCTTCGATTCAGAAAACGAAAGTTTTTTTGAAAAAAATCGTTCTTTTATTTTATATTCTTTAGGTTTTCTATTAGTTATGGCTATTATTATCTTTTTTACAGTAATTGGAATTAAAGAAAAATTAGATAATAAAAATGTGTCATATGACTATGAAGATACTGAAGATAAAAAAATTTTATATTGTAATGATAAACCTGTAAATAGAAAAATTAGGTATATCTATCTTCCAGATAGTGAGTTTACATCTATAAGTTTAGAAATAACATATAAACATGGAGTCCCAATTTTCATTAAATTGCATCATTATGACCCATATGTAAGCCAAGAAAATACTAATTTTGAAATATTAATAAAAAAGATAAGCAAAAATTTTGAAGGAAGTTTTACTATACTTTATGATGAACATAAAATTATAGCAAATGGAAAGTTTAAATTACCTCCTTGGTTATATGGAAATATTCATCATTATAAAAAAGATAAATATGAAAAAATTTTGTTTAGTAATTTTGTTGAAAAAAGAAGAGGTATCAGTTGCACTATTCAGATGTGGGGGCTTGTCTCTAAATTTTATTTTTCTCCTTTTGATGATCGTAATAATATTCCTCATAATAAAGAAGAAAAAATTAAATATTTAAATGATAAATATTTAAAATTTTTAGAAAATATTGTTATAAAAGGGAATATCCAAGATTATTATTCTAATAATAATTTAAAGAAAAATATAAATATAGAAAATAATGAAAAAGATGGACTTTTTGAAACTTTTTATCCAAATGGAGAACCAAAAGAAAAAGGTTATTATCAAAATGGAGAAAGAATAGGCTTATTTAAAATTTTTAATGAAGATGGAACTCTAAATGAAGCACTAGAATACAAAGATATAGAAAAAGAAAGTTTCTATGATACTGGAGAACTGAAAGAAAAAATAACCTATAATCATAATGTGAAGCATGGAGAATTTAAAATTTTTTATAAAAATGGAGATTTGAAAGAAAAAGGACATTATGAAGAAGGAAAATTAATATGGAGAGAAAATTATAAGGATAAAAGACTGAATGGATTATTTGAATACTTCTATGATACTGGAGAGTTAAAAGAAAAGAGACACTATAAAGATGGTGAAATAGAGGGAATAGTTGAATATTTTTATAAAAGTGGAAATGTAAGAAGAAAAGAATATTATGAGAAAGGAAAAACTAAAAGATTAATAGAAGATTTTTTTGAAGATGGGAATTTAAAAAAGAGGGGTTACTATGATTATGAAAATCCTAAAAAAGATATTTTTATAAAAATGAATGGTTTAGTGGAATATTTTTTTGAAGATGGTGAACTAAAGGAAAAAAGTTTCTATAAAGATAATAAAAAAGATGGTTTATCTGAAGTATTTTATGAAAATGGAAATTTAAAAGAAAAAGGAAATTACAAAAAAGATAATAAACATGGTATGTTTGAATACTTTGATGAAAATGGAAAATTAGTAAAAAAAGAAAATTACAAAGAGGGGAAATTAGTATGATAAAAGATGAAAATAAGAAAAAATTGACCGAAGAATTAATAGATATTTTTGAAAAAGCTAAAAATGAATTTTTAGAAAAAGAAAAGGCTATTATTAAAAATGATACTAATGAAAGAACTTTAACACAAAGATTAGCTTTTTATCTTGAACTTCAATTAAGAAAAAATATAAAATATGAAAATTATTCAGTAGATTGTGAATATAACAGAAAAGAAGAAGATATAAAAAGATTAAAATTTGGGAAAAATACAGATAAAAAAGAAATCTATCCAGATATTATAGTTCACCAAAGAAAAATAAAAAATAATTTAATAGCTATTGAAATGAAAAAGACAACTTCTAGAAATACAGACAAAATAAAAGATATAGAAAAATTAGAAGCCTTGACTGATAGAAAAAATGATTATCATTATACTTTAGGAATATATTTTGAATTAGACATAACTGACAATAATAATATAATTAATTTTTTTGTTGACGGAGAAGTAATATAATTATTCAATAGTATGGAGGGACTTATGTTAATATATGTTTTAGTTTTATTTATTATTTTTACTTTTATTCTTGTACCTACTTATTTAGTGTTATCAACTGAAATTTATGGTGATTTTTATTTTAAAAATATAGAGGGTAGAAAAATTTTATTTAATTCAACAGAAAAAAGTAATGTGAAAATAAATTATGATTATGTATATAAAAATTATAGTAATACTTTTAGAATTTTAAAAAATTATTTTATATTCTTATTTATTTTATTTATACTTATTTTAATTGCTAATTCATTCTCCTATTATAAAATTATAAATTTTATAATAGAAAATCAAGGAAATATTATTCTTATTTTTATAATTCTTACAATTGGGATATTAATTTTAATAAATAGAATTAGTACAGCATTTTATTTTGTTGATACAGAAAATAATAAAATTCTGTATAGAAAAATTTTATTTGGAAATTTTAAAAAAGTTAATGGAAAAATAACTTATAAATATTATAATAATGAATATAAAATGATTATAAAAATTAAATTTAGACAAGGTATTCCAAGATATATTGAATTAAAAATGGGAAAAAGCCTTATAACAAAATTTACAATATATAAAATAATTGATAATAATTTTAATGTTGAATTTATTACACTTATTAATAAGAAATTAACTTTTTTAAAAGGAAAAGTATTAATGGAATTTCCAGAATGTTTATATGGAAATTATTCTAATGAGAGTGAAGGGTTTCTTCAAATTAAAAAAAATATTTTTAATATTTCTTGTAAATTGAGAGAAAATACTAGTTTTTTTAGTATATATTCTAATAATATTTTTCGTGGATCAACTGGTATTGAAGATTTTTTTAATGCTTCTATTATAAAGGGAAATATGGAAAATTATTTTAAAAATGGAAATTTAAGAGAAAAAAGAGAATTTAAAAATAAAAATAATTATATAATTCATGAAAGTTTTTATGAAAATGGAAATCTATGGTATAAATATTATCCTGAAACACATGAAGAAAAATTTTTTTATACAACAGGAGAATTAGAAAAAAGAATCACTACTAATCAAGATATAACAATATTTAGAATATATTATAAAAATGGTAAATTAAAAGAAAAAAAAGAATTAAAACAAGGAAATGGAGTTTTTAAGACTTACTCTGAAAATGGTGTATTACAAGAAAGTGGAGAATATAAAGCTTGGAAAAAAAATGGAAGTTTTAAAAAATTTTATCAAAGTGGGAAATTACAAGAAATTGGAAAATATGAAGATGAATATATAAGAGGATATATTGAAAGATTTTATGAAAACGGAAATATCAAAGAAAGTGGGTATATATATGAATGGAATAAGGGAGAATTCCAAAAAAGAGGAATATTTGAGAATTTTTATGAAAATGGGAGATTGAGAGAAAAGGGAGAATATAGTTATTATGGGAAAAAAGACGGCTTATTTGAATATTTTTCAGAGAATGGAAAATTAATAAAGAAAGAAAATTATGAAGATGGAGAGTTAATATGAATAAAGAAATTTTTGAATTAATGGATATTTTTGAAAAAGCAAAGGAGAAATTTTTAAAAGAAGAAAAAGAAATTATTGAAATAAATGTAAATGAGAGAACTTTATCAGCGAGGTTAATGTTTCATCTACAAACTTTATTATTAAATGAAATATATCAAGAAAATTATAAAGAATATTCTGTTGACTGTGAATATAACAGAATGAACAAAGATATGAAAAAAATTATTCAAGAGGATAATATTGTTAATTTAATTTATCCTGATATTATTCTTCACAAAAGGAATAGTAATGATAATTTAATTGCCATTGAAATGAAAAAAATATGCTCAAATAATAATGAAGCTAAAAATAAGGATAGAATAAAGTTAAAAGCTTTAACAAATTCCAAAGGAAAAAATGACTTTCATTATATTTTGGGAGTATATTTTGAAGTAGATACAATAGGCAATAATAATCATATAATTGAGTTCTTTGTTAATGGAAAAGAATATAAAAAAAGCTGAAAATAGAATCAATGGTATTTTAAAGCTGACTCTATTTAAAGATTTATAAAAAATATAGAAAATTTTAAACATATTGAAAAGCTAATTTTGATTCTTAAAAGTCTCAAAATTAGCTTTATTTTTTTATTGAATATTCAAATATTTTTTTATAGCTGTTTGTAATAAATTAGAAAAATTTATAGAATGTTTCTCTGCTTCATCATTTAACCATTTAGGTATAGTCAATGTTTTCTTTACTGTTTGATTTTTTACTTTATCTACAATTGGTGTTAACCAAATATCAATATAAACTAAGAATTCATTATTTTCTAAATTTGGTTTTGTTAATGTTGGTTCAGGTACTTCTAAATTATTTTTTAACAAGCTAAAAATAGTTCCTTCCAATACATCTTTGGCATTAATTATTACTTCTTCTATACTTTCCCCATCTGTAAAACAAGCATCAAAATCTTTAAAATTCGCGTAATATATTCCATCTTCTTCATAAATTATACAAGGATAAATATATTTTTCTTTCATAGCTATTTCCTCCTTACAAGAAATATTATACGTGTTTTTAATACATATATAAATTATTTTTTATTTTATAAAAAGCTAATCTTGAATCCTATAAAGTTTCAAAATTAGCTTTATTTTATAACTGTTGATATTTTTTTATTTCCTCATCTAATTTTTTTAAATCAAGTATATCAACTTCTTCTAAGTTTCCAGAATTATTTAAAATAACTTTTTCATTTCCTTTAACCTTAGAATATCTTGAAAATAGTTTTTTTGCAAAATCTATTTCCTCATCAGTTAAATTTGTATTTGCAATTATATGAGGTCCTGGAACTTCTGAACTTTGTATATAGAAATCTAAATTCTTTTCTTTTCTAAATTCATCAATTTTATCATTAGATTCTTTATTTCTACCAACAAATAAATATCTTGCTTGTGAAAATCTAAAAAATCTAGCTTCCTTTATAAGTTTAAAAAGCCAAGCATGTTCCTCTTTAAGAAGTCCATCATCTTCTAAAACTTTAAGTCTACTTGAATATCCTGGGTCAGTAAGTAAGCAACCTCCAGCTGGGCTAGGATATTCAACAAGCCCATAAAAATCCATTAATTCCATTTGTCTATGCCTTGAACGACCATTTATATCTAAAAGTTTTTCTCTATCAACCCAACCCATAATTTCAGCTTTACTTGGAGGCAAAAGTTTAGCAGATAATGGTCTTAAAACTAAATCTTCCATACCCGATAATTTTTTTACTTTTTCCAAGGCTTGTGAATTCTGAGACATAGGTCTTTGTCCTAAAACCTCTCCTGATATAACAAAACTTGCACCATATTTTTCCAACAATTCTCCTGCAATTTTAAACATAAGTGAATGGCAATCTATACAAGGATTCATATTTTTTCCTCTACCATAAACAGGATCTTCAACTACAAGAATATGCCTTTTTTTGAAATCAATATATTCCAGTTTAATTCCTAATTGTTTTGCCATACTTTCAGCTTTTTCATTTTTTCCACCAAAAAAATGTGATACAAAATTCAAGGCAATCACTTCTATGCCCTGTTCTTGTACCACTTTTATAGCCAAAGCACTATCTAAACCACCAGAAAATAAAGCTAGAGCTTTAATTTTCTTCATCAAATCTTTCACCTTTTTCTAAATCAATAAGTTTCTTTTCTCTTCTTTTTCCTTCATAATAAACTTTCATATTTTCAGGAACTATTGTATAAACATGTTTCGCTATTTGTGCAAAACTTGCATTTTTAATTTCCATAGCACCTGCTAAGAAGTCCATTATTCTTTGAGCTACATTTGGTCCAATATTTTCTAAGTTGATTGTAATCATTTTTTCTTTTTCTATATAAGTAGCAATTTTTTTACAATCTTCAAATTGTTTTGGGTCAATAAAAATTGTACTATAATCTTCATATCTAAATTCATCAACTTCTTCTTCCATTTTTTGTCTTTTTGAAAGAGCTTTTGAAGTTTGTTCTTGTTCCATTTCTTCTATATCTTCCTCATCATCACCAGTATTAATACCCACCAATTCTTTTATATCTTTTAAAAGTCCCATAATCTATTCCTCCTTTAAATTATTTAAAAATTTTTGTTCCAACTCTTATAAATGTGCTACCTTCTTGTAAAGCTATTTTATAATCATTAGACATTCCCATTGAAAGTTCAGTAAGACTATTATTGAAATATTCTTTATTCAATTCATCTCTAATCTTTCTAAGTTCAGAAAAAACCATTCTTAATATTTTTTCATCATCTGTGAAGGGAGCCATAGTCATTACTCCTATTATATTCAAATTTTTTAAATTTTGCAATTCTATTATATCACATTTTAGTTCATCCAGTGAATAGCCTTGTTTACTTTCTTCACCATAAACATTTATTTCTAATAGAACATCCATAATTTTTGATGATTGTTCAGCTTTTTTATTTATTTCTTGTGCCAAACTTAATTTATTGACAGAATGAATTAAATCAACATCATCTATAATATATTTGACTTTATTTTTTTGTAAATTTCCTATGAAATGCCATTTAATTTTTTTATTTTTCTCTTTAAAATACTCTATCTTATCTTTTATAACTTGAACTTTATTTTCTCCACAAATATCTTGCCCTGTTTCTAAAAATTCTTCAATATCTTCAACAGATGAATATTTTGTAACAGCAACAAGTTTTACTTTTTCTGGATATGGGGAATATTTTTTAATATCTTCTAAAATTTCTTCAACATTTGTTTTTATACTCATAATAATAAACCTCTTTACCTTTTTTAAATCATATAAATTTTAATAAAAATAAGTGAGTTACATTCCAAATTTTAGAATAAAATTTAAATAGACTGAGCCGAGCAAATCTCACTGTGTCTGAACGAAGTGAGTTTAGTGAATTTGCAGCGAATTCTTAATTTTTATCCGTTAAAGAAATCTGGCTAGTAACGAACTATTTTTATCACAAAAAATTTTTTTAAAAAATTTTTAAACTTTTTTATATAGGGTCTCGTCTAAAGGTTATAGATAATAAAATTTTTTTCTCTCCCCCCAGAAAGAAAAAAAGCCCTCCTTGAAAAAGGAGGGTAATTTCCCATAATAATAACGACATAAATATAGATGACCTAATATTACTAATCCCACTAAAAGTCCACCTCAAAAACGGACTTTTTTTTATTTTCATTTTAATAAAAAAGTGATAGAATATATTAATATATAAAATGGTGATAAAATGAATGAGAATTTAGAAAAGATAGAAAACTATATTAAATTAGCAGAGAAAGCAGATACAGTAATATATAGTAACCAATTCTTTCCAGTATCACAACTTAATAATTTAAAATATTCTGGAATGAAATTTTCTTTTAAAGGTTTAAATGAAGACTGTGAAAAAAAATTATTAGCAGTTTATCCTGAATATTTTTCAGAAGATTATTTGTATTTTCCAGTAAAATATTTTAAAATAATAAAAAAATCAAAATTCATAAATTTAGAACACAAGCATTATCTAGGAAATATTTTAGGATTAGGAATAAAAAGAGAAATTTTAGGAGACTTAATAGTTAAAAATGATGAATGTTATGGTATTATATTAGAGAATATGTTTGACTTTTTAAAAGAAAATCTTTTAAGGATAAATTCTTCCCCTGTTGAAATTATTGAAATAGGAGAAAATGAAGTTCCCCAAAATGAGTTTAAAGAATTGAATATAAGGCTATCATCTTTAAGATTGGATAGTTTAGTATCAGAACTCACAAATTTATCAAGAGCATCATCAGTCAACTATATTGATTTAGGTAATGTTCAGGTAAATTATGAGATCCAAAGAGGAAAAAGTTATAGGATATCAGTTGGAGACACTGTTATAATAAAAAAGTATGGTAAATTTAGAATTGAAGAGGAAAATGGCTTAACAAAAAAAGATAAGGTTAAATTAATTGTTAGAAAGTACATATAAGTGAGGTTTAAATGAAAAAGTTTTTAGGAATATTATTACTTTTTATTGTTGTAGTTGTTACAGTCTTGTATTTTGCAAGAGATTTTTTATTGAAAGAATATTTAGAGAGAAAAATGTCTAAGGCAAATAATGCACCAGTAACAATAGGAAGTGTGGATTTAGATTACTTTGAAAGTTATGTAACATTAAAAGATATAAAGATTATGAGTAATTTACATAAAGATGAAATTTTTATTTCTATTGATGAATTAAAAAGTTATTATGAAATAGATTTTAGTAAAAAAGTTATAACTTTTGATGATACTGAAATAGAGGGAATAGCTTTCTTTAAAGATGCTAATTATGAAAATAGTGATAGAGAAGGAGTTGTAACTTTTGAAAATAAGGTTACAGAAGCAGAAGAAAAAACTAAAAGAGACAAGGTTTTAATGGAATTAAAGACTCTTTATCTTAATAAGATAGAAGAAAATCATCTAAATCTTAATGAAATTCTTTCAAGAAATTTGAATGATAAAAGTAATATGAGTGAGCTTGAAAAAATAAAGCAAAGTATTAAAAATATTAAGGAAAGTAGTGAGAAAAATCTTAATATTTCTGATGTAGTTGGAGAAATTTCAAATATTGGTAAAAGTACAAAAAAATTGGGGAAAGATTTAAAACTTGATAATTTAAACAAAACAGAAGAAGATATAAAAGAAGGTTTAACATTGGAAGAATCATTGGATAGAGTAGTTAGAAACTTCTTAGATAGAAATAAACTTGTTTTGTTTGACTTAGATGGATATATAAATATGTATCTAAATTTAGTCTATGAACAAAAAATATATAATTTATCTTTAAAATATAGAGATATTTTAGATGAAATCCGTTTGAGAAAAGAAGAAGATTCAAAATTATCAGATGGGGATATTTGGGAATTATTCTTTAATAGCATTAGTGTTACATCTAATGTGTATGGAATTAGTTTTAATGGCGAGGTTAAGAATTTCTCAACAAGACTTTCTAAAAATAAAGGGGATACAGTATTTAAGTTATTTGGTGAAAAAGGAAATACAATAGGTGAATTCAAAGGTTTTATTAATTTTAATACTGAACTTACAGAATCTACTTTGAATATACCTGAGGCAGATTTAAAAGATTTAGGAAGTGATTTATTAAAAGGTGGAGAAGGAGTTTTATTCCAAAGCCTATCTACAAATGGTTATCATTTGGCTATAAATGGAAGTATACATCTAAAAAATATGAAGTTGGATATAGATAAAGTTATTGAATCTATGAAAATTGAAGATGAAGTTATAAAAGAAATCATTGCACCATTATTAAGAGAACTAAATACAGGTGAAATTTATTATAGTTATGATACTGATACAAGAATATTAACAATTAAAACTAATATAGTTGAAGTATTTGATGATATATTAAATGGTGAAAATTCTTCTTTAAAGACTAAAATCAGAGAAAAAATAAAAGATGATTTTCTGAAAAAAGTAGCTGGTTAATATAAAGTTGACAAATAATAATAAAAATGATAATATATATTGCCCTTAGGGGATATGATATATTGTTGTCGAACCGTGTCAGATCTGGAAGGAAGCAGCACTAAGATTTATAGTATATGCATGTCTTTCTGAGGGTATCTTTATATTTTCAGATATGCATTTTAATTATTAAGATATATGGAGGAGTTTTTAATGAAAAATAATAAAATTTGTGAAATGTTAGGAATTAAATATCCAATATTTCAAGGAGCTATGGCTTGGGTTTCTGGTGGAGAGTTAGCAGGAGCAGTTTCAAGAGATGGAGGACTTGGAATTATTGCTGGTGGTGGAATGGAACCTGAACTTTTAAGAGAAAATATAAGAAAGGCAAAGGCTATAACTTCTAACCCATTTGGAGTAAATTTAATGCTTTTGCGTCCTGATGTTGAAGAACAAATGAATGTTTGTATTGAAGAAGGAGTAAAGGTTATAACAACTGGTGCTGGAAATCCTGGAGCTTTTATGGAAAAATTAAAAGCTGCTAATATAAAAGTTATACCAGTTATTCCAACTGTAAAACTTGCAGAAAGAATGGAAAAAATTGGAGCAGATGCAGTTATAGCTGAAGGAATGGAAAGTGGAGGGCATGTTGGAACTTTAACAACTATGGCATTGCTTCCTCAAATAGTTAATGCAGTGAATATACCAGTTATTGCAGCAGGTGGTATTGCTAGTGGAAAGCAATTTTTAGCAGCACTTGCTATGGGAGCAGAAGCTATACAATGTGGAACTATATTCTTAACAGCAAAAGAATGTTTAATTCATCAAAATTATAAAAATATTATCTTAAAAGCCAAAGATAGATCAACAATAGTTACAGGCACTTCAACAGGACACCCTGTAAGAGTTATAGAAAATAAATTAGCAAAAGAAATGATAGCACTTGAAAGAAGTGGAGCACCAAAAGAAGAAATTGAAAAATTAGGAACAGGAAGTTTAAAACTTGCAGTTGTTAATGGAGATGTTGAAAGAGGAAGTTTTATGTCAGGTCAAGTTGCAGCTATGGTGAATGATGAAAAAACAACAAAAGAAATTTTAGAATTTTTAATGTATGATTTAAAACTTGAAACAGAAGTCTTAAAAAGAAGACTAGAAAATTGGAATATTTAAAAAAATTTTTTCTTAATGTTTGCAATATTTTATATACTATGTTATACTTTTTCTAGGATGGGAAGAAAAAAATAGTAGTAAAAATTTAATATTAAAAAACTATTTTGTAGGTGAAGTCATATGAGCAACCATGTAATAATAAAAGGTAAAAATGATAGATTAGTAATTGCTTTGGATCCTGATATTAGTTTTTTAGATATATGTGATATTTTAAAAACAAAAATATTGGAAGCGAGGAACTTTATTGGTAATAGTCGTATGGCTATTGAATTTAGTGGAAGGACTTTGACCAATGAAGAAGAAAATATTTTGATAGGAATTATTACAGATAATAGTAATATAGTAATATCTTATATTTTTTCTAAAAGAGCAGATTCAGAAGAAGAAAATATAGATTTAGATCACTTAAATCCATTAATTGAAGAAGGAAAAACACATTTTTATAGAGGGACACTGAGGTCTGGTTCTAAAATAGAGTCAGATGGGAATATTGTTGTGCTTGGAGATGTAAATCCATCTTCTATAATTAAAGCAAGAGGGAATGTTATAGTTCTTGGACATCTTAATGGTACTGTGTATGCTGGTTTAGGTGGAGATGATAGGGCTTTTATAGGAGCAGTTCATTTTAATCCTATTCAAATTACTATTGGTATGAAAACTATAACAGACATTCAAAATGAAATTTTAGATTCTACAAGAGTTGATAAAAAAAGCAAATTTAAAGTTGCAAGTATAAAAAATCAAGAAATAGTTGTTGAGGAGTTGATATAATATGGGAGCAAGAATTATTGTAGTTACCTCTGGAAAAGGTGG
>ERZ773263.2001-NODE-2001-length-11533-cov-17.261979_pt1 | contig 11533 bp, 8 predicted proteins | sample MGYA00511076_ERZ773263 | MGnify/ENA primary metagenome ERZ773263 (study PRJEB29015, sample SAMEA2738155) | human oral metagenome | biome: human oral; feature: human-associated habitat; material: saliva | place: China | collected 2195 ... | reverse complement strand
CCGCGGAGCGAACGAGTCGCTGGGGGCGTGGGGCTGGCATCGGACGCATAGGGACAAGGGTAGTCGCCCGCGCGCGCCCATGCCCTGGTGGGCGCGCCACGTCACCTCTGTTCGTGCCTCCCACGAGGCCTTCCGCGAGGCTGTTCAGGGCGCGCCGGGATCAGCGCCGACGCTACGAAAGAGAGGTCAGTCGAGGGTGCCGACGGCCGCCTCGCGCGCGGCGACATCGAGCTCGTCGGCGGTGACCAGCAGCGCGGAGTGGCGCATGGTGACGCGGTGGGCGAGCGGGTCGGCGGGGTCTTCGATCCACAGGGCCCCGGCCTCGCCGGCGGCGAGCACGCGCATGGCACGCGAGGCCTCGCTGAGCACGTATTCGAGGTCGTCGTCGGTGAGGTCGCCGCGCAGCAGCGAGTCGACCTCCTCCACGATGAGGCTCAGGGGCCGCAGCTCAACGGGGGCTTCGAGGCCCTGGATGATGGGCGCACGCGAACCCTCGGCGTAGCGCTCGGCGACTAGGAGAGGGTCGCGGTGGTACCACTCGTGCAGCAGGTAGACGCGCCACAGCGCACCGGGGAGCGTGAACTCGGGGCTGCGCGACCACACGTGCGCGATCGTGTCGACGCCGCTGGTGCGCACGGTCTCGCGCAGGCGCGCCACGTCGGCGTCGGTGAAGGTCTCGTCTCCCACGCCCATGAGGGCCCAGGCGGCGGTGTGGGCGACGGCGGCGCTGGCCGCGGGGTCTTCGTCGCCAATGATGGCGTCAGCCCTGGCGGCGTCGAGCATGGCGGGGCGTCGCGGCATCTTCGATTGGGCCATGGGGACTTCTTCCTCCTACAATGGGGCTGCTGGGCCTATAGCTCAATGGTAGAGCAGCGGACTTTTAATCCGTAGGTTGGGGGTTCGAGTCCCCCTGGGCCTACTGGTCGCCTCGGAACGTTCCGGGGCGTTCACGCTATCTGCGGGCACGCGCCCGCGTTCGGAGGTGCAGCATGGATCCTCGTTTTTCTCGGGCGTATGGCGCTTTGGCGGGCCTGGCGCTCGGAGATGCTCTGGGCATGCCGACGCAAGAGATGTCCCCGGAGCAGATCCGCGCGGTGTACGGGCGCATTACCGGCCTCGTGGACGGGGACGCCTCCCAGCCCTACGCGCCGGGGATGCCGGCGGGGTCGGTCACGGATGACACGTATCAGGCGCTTGCGCTCGCGTCTTTCCTGGGACGGGACCAGGAATCCTCTGCCGGTGGCGTAACCCTGGAACTGGGCGGCTTCGCACACGACCTGCTGAACTGGGAGGAATGGATGAAGGCCCAGGGGTCGCTCGACCTGCTGGGCCCTTCCACGAAGGCTGCGCTCGAGCGCGTGCGGCTGGGCGAGGACCCCCTGCGTGTACGTGGCATGGGCACAACGAACGGCGCAGCAATGCGAGTGGCGCCGGTGGGCATCGCTGTATCGACAGATGATCCGGAAGTGTTCGCAAATTCCGTGTGGTCCACCTGCCAACTCACCCACGCGACGCGACAGGGTTTCCAGTCGGCTGCCCTCGTGGCGGCGGCCGTGTCCATGGGTATCGACTGGGACACCCCATCTCCTTCGGACATGACGACTCTGCTGTGGAAGACCCTGACCTACGTCGATTCCCTCCCCGAGCGTGGTGCGTGGACCCCAGACCCGGACGTCGTTGCCGCGACGCGCAGGGCCATGCAGCTGGCCGTCAACCCAGCATCCTCGTCCCTGGAATGCCTCGTCGAGCAGGTGGGCACGTCAGTGGCCTCGGCGCACGCGATCCCCATGGCCTTCGCTCTGCTCGCGCGCGACCCCTCGCCACAGGCCCTCCTTGACGCCGCCAACATCGGCGGGGATACGGACACGATAGGCGCAATCGCGGGCGCAATCCTGGGCAGTTTGCTCGGGGTCGAGGCCTTCGACGCCGCCATGCTCACCCAGGTAGAGAGCGTGTCCGGACTCCACCTGACCGAAGCAGCCACAGCCATGCTCGTGCTGCGCGGGCCCAGCGGCACTTCAGAAGACACGCAGGCAGCCTCCGAGCCCGCAACTGCGACCACCGTAGATGCGCCAATCGACACCCAACCCACCGAGGAGGCCATGGCCTCGTCCCCGACGGCCGCACCCTCGGACGGCCGCGTCGTCCTCATAGGGCAGATCCTCGTGGACCGTGTATTCACGATGACGACGGAGTTCTACGGAACCTACACCAAGTGGGTGACCGACAAGGGGCCCCATGTGGGTGGCGGTTTGAACGCGCTCGTGGCGGCGCGGCGCATGGGGGCCGAGGCCGTCTCCCTCAGCCCAATCGGTGAAGGCCCCTACTCCTCGCTCATCCAAGCGGCGCTCGCGCGCGAGGGAATCACGGACCTCGGGCCACGCATCGCGGGCATTGACAACGGGTTCTGCATCGCGTTCACGGACCGCACGGGGGAGCGCACCTTCATCTCCACCAAGGGAGCCGAGACGATGGCACCCGAGAGCGCGTGGGCGGACTTTGCACGAACCATGACCCCTCATGATGTGCTCTACGTCGACGGTTACCTCATGGATCACCCAGCGAACCGGGAGGCCGCAGAAGCAGCGCTGCGCGCCCTGCCCGAGGGTGTGCGTGTCGTCCTGGACGTCTCCCCCGTGATCGGCATCCCGGACGGACTGCCCACCGACGGGGTCATCGTGTCGATGAACCATAGGGAGGCTCAGGAGATCGCTCACCAGAGAGGTGAGGCGAGCGTTCGCGACCAGTGCAACAAACCTCGCGAAGCGGCGCGTGCGATGGTCAGCCTGCTGCATCGCCCCGTTCTCGTGCGCGCAGGTGCACAGGGTGCCTATATCTGCATGCCCGCACAGCCGGCAGTGAACACCACCGATGGCGTCACAGCGATACCGACACCGAGGGTCGAGGCGATCGACACAAACGGCGCGGGCGACGCGCACTCCGGCGTCCTGTCAGCCTCCCTCGCACAGGGTATTCCACTCGAGCGAGCACTTGTACTGGCCAACTGCGCGGGCGCTCTGGCGTCGACGGTCGTTGGCCCGGCCTCGTGCCCGACGCGTGACCAGATAGAAGCTGCCGCCGACGCGCTGGCCGCACAGGAAGGATGACCGATGGATCTTCGTTTCAACCGGGCCTGCGGGGCAATGATAGGCCTGACGTTCGGCCACTCGATCGCAGCAGACACAATCGGTGATCCTATCGAGGAATCAACAAGCATCAGCGAACGCATCCTCACGCTGCTCACAGCCGACGATTCCAACGGAAATCCCGTCGAAGCGTCCTTCGGCGGGAGCCACAATCGAACGTACGGTCTGATCATCTCCGCCATCAAAGCAGGCATTGCGACACCGACCGGCAACCACCAGACATTCTCGAACGCTGTGTGGGACTACTGCGCGCTCTCCGACATCACACGTCCGGAGTTTCAGGGGGCCGCCCTGGTAGCGGCGGCAATCTCTCTGGGCATTGACAGCGCGAACTTCCGCGTCGAGGAAACGCTCATCCGGTCCGTCAACCTTGCGGCCTCCTTGGAGTCGTATGGCTCATGGAGCCCGGAACCAGACGTGCTGGCAACAACGCGCAGAGCTTTGAACACGGCGTGCGGAATCAACGAGCATGCCGACTCCCCTGTCGACCTTTTGGTTGAGCAGATCGGGGCCTCCGCTTCAGTCACTCAGCTCATCCCTCTGGCCTTTGCTCTGGCCTCGCACTATCAAGACAGTCGTCTTCTCTCTGCTCCTCTTCGCCTTGGCTCACAGAAGCGCGCCATTATGGCCCTCATGGGCGCCTTGGTCGGTTCCGTTCGGGGTGCTGATTTCTTTGAACCCTACGGGTCCGCGCGGGTCGATGCCGCCTTTTCAGGGAAATTGACGCACTTCGCAGAACAATACTTCTCAAAGCGCGTACCCTACCCGGACGATATCCCCGACGCGGCTGAGAAGATCTCGTCCTGCGTACCCCCAGCCCGGGCTTCGTTCATCGACCTGGCCTCCTCCCTCCGCTCCCGACAGAGCTCCTTCGAGCCCGTCGCCCCTCCCGCTCCTCTCGGCGCCCTGCGCGGGAGAACCAAGCCCGGCCGAGTGCTCTTCCTCGGTGAACTCCTCATCGATCACGACATGCTCACCGAGGAATACCCAAACCGCGGTAGTGATGTCTGGGCACGGGACCTGGGACAGTCACCGGGAGGCACCTTCAGCGCGCTGGTTGCGGCGCGGCGTATGGGGGTACAGGTCGTCTCGCTGTGCCCGCTCGGACGAGGTCCGAGCGCCGGCTTGATCTCACAGGCCATGGAGCGTGAGGGCATCGTTGACGCCGGTCCCCGCCTCGAAGGAGACGACAATCGATACCGGCTGCGTGCCTCCTCTGAGGACGGCCCGGACCTGAACATTTCGACGAACATCGCTCTGCCTGATCATGCGGCCCGCACGTGGGCAGAAGCTATCGCTGCGATGGGTCCCTCGGACGTACTATTCATCGACGGGGCGCTCCTCGCCGACGAGTGTTACGCACATGCGCTGAGCGAAACCGTGCGGTGGCTCCCTGAGCACGCCCGCGTTGTCTTCGATGCTTCTTCGCACGAGGGATTCGTGCCAGGTCTCCCCCTCGACAACCTCATCATCTCGGTGCGTGCCTCACGATGGGCCTTTGACAGTGCGTTCTTCCAGCATTTCAGAGCAGGGAGACCCTACTCCTCCCCCCTCTATGACCACAGAGCTCCGCTCGAGCATCAGGCCTCAGCCTTGTCGCTGTTGACCGAACGACACGTAGCGGTGCGTGCAGATAGTGGCGAGGTGTGTTTCGCGCGTCCCACGCGTGACGATCAGCGAGTTATCCGACCTGCGCTCACGCGCGTCCCGGCCCCTTCGTTGACATTGAAACAAGCCCTGCAGACCTCAGGGGTCCACTCCGGCACCCTAGCGGCGACCCTCGCGCTCGGCATGCCGCCTGAGCGGGGGATTTTGTTCGCCAATTGCGCGGCCGCCCTGGCGACCCCCACCTCATTGTCCGCGCGAGACGCCATCGAGGCGGCCGCCGACGAATTGCTGGCACGCGACCTGGCCTGAGAAGGAGAGAACACATGGATCCACGACTTCCCTACGCACTCGGGGCACTGGCCGGCATGGTTCGCGCGGACGCAGCGAATGAGGCAGCGTCCGGCTCGCCGGATGGCACGGTCTCAGACATGATGCGGTCGGCACTGACCGTCGCCAACCAGCTGCGACGAGGCCCGGGCAGCGTATACGCCATACGTTCGGGTCAATGGAGCGCCCCGGCCGGGAGCGCTCGCGACCGACTCTTGTGCGCGGTCCCCATCGGCATCGCGATGTCAACGATCGACCCCGAGGCTTTGGCCGAGACCGTGTGGGTCGCCTGCGGATGTACGAATCGCAACGAATTCCAGTCTGCGGCGCTCCTCGCCGCAGCGGTGTCCCTGCTTATCAATAATCGGAACAACTCCCCCATCACCCCCCTGTGCGACGCCGTTGATGTCGTTTCTGCGATGAAGCCACGCGGAGAGCGCCAGGAGGGGACCGATGTCCTTACTGCGACCAAGCGTGCCCTCAACGTCGCGGCAAACTCGTACTCTCCTCTCGTCCGAGTGCGAACGGGCACCCTCATGGTCAAGCTCGCCGACATCTCCCCCTCTCACCGGATCATTCCCCTCGCCTTCTTCCGGGCCCTCTATCTCTGGGCGAAGGAATTGCCCCCAGCGTTCCGCGAGGAGAGTGGTGACCCCGCGCTGTACGATGCGGTCTCCGCGGCGTTGGCCGGTGTGTGCGATACGCACAGCGCGCTGCGGAACCTCGACGTCATCCCCGTTGCGGGAGTTTCTCACATCGACGTGCTGGGGATCGCCGACCAGCTCCTGACGCTGTCCGTGCACACTCCCCTCGAGTGGATCCGTCGAGCGGCGGGGCTTGCTCCCGATCGTCCACCGAGGAGCGGGCCGTCCTCTTTCGAGGAACCCGATTCCGATCTCCTCAACCGATACGCCCCCTTTGAGGCCGAAAGCGCGCCCACCCCTCTGGGCGCGGCCCGAGGCGACGCACCCACTGGACGCGTCGTCTTCATGACCGAGCTTCTGCTCCGATTCGATGGCCATTCCGAGGACGACGTGCCCACCGAGAATGAGTGGGCCACCCGCGAGGATGTCCACCTCGCGCTGCCCTTCACGGCAATGTGCGCCGCCCGCGCCATGGGGGTCGAGGTCGTCTCCCTCAGCCCGATCGGGCAGGGCCCACGGGCCTCGATCATCGCCGAGGCCTTGGCGCGCGAGGGGGTCGTCGACGCTGGACCCCGCGTGGAAGGATGTGACAACGGCTTCCTGTCGCCACCTGTGAAACAGTACGGTGCGAGCATAAGCTCGGTCATGACGGATATGCCCGAAGATGCGTGGGACGAGGCCATTCGCACTCTGGGCCCCTCAGACGTGCTGTACGTCGATGGCGGTATTGAATTTGAATCTAAGGCAGTTCTGGCGGCGTGCGAGCATGCACTCGCCTACTTGCCCGATCACGTGCGCGTCGTCCTCGACGCGTCGCACGGACACGTCCGTCAGCGTTCCCTTCCCAACGACAACGTCCTGATCATGGTGGGGTATGACTCGGCGGAGAGCCTCTGCCGGAGCGTCTCCTACGAGAGGCCGTCCGGCGATTGCACGGATAACCCTCGCCATGGTGCGTACAAAGTCCGCTCGGATTTCCATCAATACGCGCTGAACCGCGGTCAGACACATGAGTCCTACCTCGCACGTGCGGTGCACGAGAAGTATTCGTCCGACGGGGAGGTCACCCGATTCCCCGCCCCCACGGTTGTCTCCACTGATCTGCGCGGCGCGCTGCATACCTCCATGGGTGTCCTCGCGGCCGGTTTCGCCCTGGGTTATACCCTCGAGCGGAGCATTATTCTGGCCAATTGCGCCGGAGCGCTGGCCTCAACCATGCCGGGCCCGGCCTCATGCCCGACGCGCGAGGAGATCAAAGCAGCGGCGGACGCGCTGGAGGCGAGCACAGACGGGGAGTGAGCGCCATCAGGGAGTGAGCGCCGCTCAAACCCGGTTGACCGCCAACTGAACGACCTCTGCGGCACCGCATCTGCGCAGGTCGGGAGACTCAAACGTGCGAGATGCGTTAAATATTCAACCGAGTCGTCTATTTTGCGCCCTCGAGGGTGCACAATCACATCATGACGACTAACGACACCCAGGACCGCAGCGGCATCGTCGGCGGGGCACTCACGGTAGCCCTGCTGATCACGCTGGCCGTGCAGAACGCCGTGCCCCCGATGGCGACCGACATGTACTCGGCCGCGTTCCCGCAGATCACGGCGGACCTGGCGACGAACTCGACGATGCTCGGGTTCACGCTCACGACCTTCTTCGTGGGCTACGCGACCGGCCAGGTCCTGGGCGGCGCCATCTCGGACCAGATCGGGCGCCGCCGCCCCATCATCGCGGGCGGCATCATCGCCCTCATCGGCTCCATCATCTGCGTGCTGACGCCCAACATCTGGGTGCTCCTCGTGGGCCGAGTCTTCCAGGGCCTCGGCGGCGGCGTCGCCTCCTCGGTGGGCCGCGCGATCCTCGTCGACGTCGCGCACGGCAAGACACTGGCTCGCGCGATGAGCCTCCTCCAGGCGATCGTCGGCTTCGCTCCGATGCTCGCCCCGGTCCTCGGCGCCTTCATCATCACGCACGCGACGTGGAGGGTCGTCTTCTGGGCGCTCGCCGCCTTCACGCTGCTCATGGCGGCCCTCGCGTGGTTCGTCGTGCCCGAGTCCCTGCCCGAGGAGCGCCGCCACCCCGGCGGCATTCCGCGGTTCTTCCACGGCCTCGTCCAGGTCGTGCGCATCCGCCCCTTCGTGGGCTTCATGCTGACCAACGCCTTCTCGAGCTTCTGCATGTTCGGCTACATCTCGAACGCCACCTACGTGCTGCAGGGGCCGTTGGGCCTGTCTCCCATGGCCTTCGCGTGGGTGTTCGCGTTTAACGCGCTGCTGTCGACCGGCTTCGCGCTGGTCAACGTGCGCCTGATCTCGCACTTCACGCCGCGCACGCTCATCATCGCAGGCCTCACGATCGCGGCGACCGGCGTGGTGGCACTGGCGATCTCGACGTTCCTCCTCGACCTGCCGCTGATCCTCACGTGCGTGGGCTTCGCGCTCATCATGACGGCGACCGCCTTCATTTTCGGCAACTCCGGCGCCCAAGCCATGAGCGAGGCGCGCGAGCATGCAGGCACGGCATCGTCCGTGATGGGCGTGTTCCAGTCAATCGCGAACGGCATCGCCGCTCCCCTGGCGACTTCGGGTGGCGACAGCGCCGTGCCGATGGCGCTCGTCATGATCGTCGGCTCCGTCGGCGCGTGGTTCGCATTCTGGGTGATCGCCCGCGGCGGCAAGCACACGCCGCGCCGCCTCAGCCTCGACTGACGAGGCATCAGCGCGCGGGACACAGGATCATCGCGCCCTGGATACAGATACATCGCGCACATCCGGATAGGTAACACGCATCCGGATAGGTTATTAAGCTATCCAGATCGTCACAACCTATCCGGATCGTCGCAACCTATCCAAAACAAGCGCCTGATCGAGATAAGCTCAGCGGCCAGCACCGCCCTTGCAGCCGACAGGCCGCCCCTGACGGCTGACACCCGCAGCGCGCCCCACAAAGCCCCTCATCCACCACCACTCACACGAAATCAGCAAGAGCACCACAACATCCAGCATCCGGTTCCTCCGCTCGGCCACCACGACACTCATAGGAACCCCTCGAAAGGCTCGGGTTCCCGGCTGTTGTTACAAACGTCGTCAATCTGCAGCATTTTCAACGCGTCTCCGACCCCGGATGTTACAAACGTCGTCAATCTGCGGGCTAAAACGCCAGAAAAAGCCGATTTCGGGCTCGGATTGACGACGTTTGTAACAACGAGCGCTAAACCCCCGTGAAAAACGGGGTGGTTTGACGACGTTTGTAACAAAACAGGGTGGACGAACGCCACCGCCGGCACATCGGCGGGCGCCAGACCACACTGACAGGCGCCAGACCCCGCTGACACACGCCTGTGGGGGCTGACAAGCACTCACAGGCACAGAAATACAGGAAACCGCCCCGCCGAAAACCCTCACTCCCGCGAGGCCAGCCACACCGCGACCGACACCAGGACAAGGCCGATCAGCTCGAAGATGCCGGGGATCTGGCGGAGCATGACGGCCCCGACCAGGGCGGACGTGGCCGGCAGGATCGCCGCGAACAGCGCGAAGGTCGACGCAGCCAGGCGCCGCATCGCGAGCGCCTCGAAGGTGTAGGGAATCGCGGTGGACAGCAGACCCACGCCGACGACGATCGCGATGAGTTTCCACGAGGCCAGGGCGACCATCGCTCCCGGCCCGAGGAAAGGCGCGAAAAACAGGGTGCCCCACGCGCAGCCGAGCGCCAGGTTCGTCACCCCGTCGCGCGTGGTTGAGGCCTTCTGCCCGACGACGATGTAGGCCGACCAGGCGAGGGCCGCGAGGAGGATCCAGGCCACGCCGACGCGCACGCTCGGCACGCTCAGGTCAAGGGCGAGACCGCCGATGCACGCCACCCCCGCGAACGCGAGGACGGCGGCGATGCGTGGACGCCAGCCACGGCCTCGGAGGACGGCGACAGCGACCGGGCCGATGAACTCGATGGACACGGCGGTCCCCAGGGGAATCCGCGCGATCGACTCGTAGAAAGAGGAGTTCATCGTCAGGATGATGATGCCGAACAGCGCGGAAATCGCCAGGTCAGAACGCGTGAGACCGCCACACCACGGACGCTTCCAGGCCAGGAGGACGACCGCGCCGGTCAGGACTCGCCACCAGGCGACCGAGGCAGGCTCGACGGACCCGAAGGCGATGACCGCGAGCGCCGCGCCCACATACTGGATGAGGCCGGAGCCAACGATGTAGAGCTGGGGCGGGATGCGGTCGGTGACGGGGCGCTGGGCGGGTGCGTTCACTGGGCGGGCGCGTTCACTGGGCGGGCGCGAAGGTGAGGGCCGCCGAGTTCATGCAGTAGCGCATGCCGGTGGGCTGGTCGGGCGCGTCGGGGAAGACGTGGCCGAGGTGGGAGTTGCAGGTCGCGCAGCGCACCTCGGTGCGGATCATGCCGTGGCTGGTGTCGACGCTCTCGACGGTCGCGCCGTCGTGGGCCTGGAAGAAGGAGGGCCACCCGCAGGAGGAGTCGAATTTGGCGTCGGAGTCGAAAAGCTTGGAGCCGCAGGCCGCGCACGAGTACGTGCCGACGCGCGCCTCGTCGAGGAGCTCACCGGTAAAGGGGCGCTCGGTGCCAGCCTCGCGCAGCACGTGGTAGCGCATGGGGCTCAGGAGTTTCTTCCACTCGGCGTCGGTGCGGGCAGCGGGATTAGTAGCGTTCATGGATCTATTGTCCCGCGCCGTCCGCGCCCTCGCACGCGTGCGGCCGCTTTCCTCGCGGTGTCCATGGACGAGGCGGGGGCTCAGTCCGCGGTCATCTTTCCGGAGCCGCGTTTGCGAAAGAATCGCCGCGGAACGATCGTCACGCCCGACATGATCCAGAGCGCGCCGGTGATGAGCGCGAGGCCGAGGAGGTCGAGGAGGCTCGGAACCTGTCCGAGCAGGACGACGCCGGCAACCATCGCGACTGCGGGAAAGAAAACGTTGTATCGAGCTTGGGTTCGCGCATCTGCCCGTTGATCGACGATGCGGCGCAGCACGGTGGGTCTGACGAACATCAGGCAGCCGACCGCGATGATGACCGCGATAAAGCGTCCATTCAGGGCGGGAATCTCATGAATGGTGGTGTCCCGCAGACCGAATCCCAGTGCAGCAATCACGAAACCGACCCCGGAGACCGCTCCGTAGTCGTAGCCGAGATGCGACACGACACCCCTCATCATCACCATGATGAGCAGGAGAACACCAGCCCATAGGCTCGCCATCATGCTCGACTGCATCACCTTGCCATCGACGGTGCCCGGGAGCGCCTGGTATGCAAACACGACGCATCCCGCGAGGGCAAGAGCCGGGCTGAGGAAACGGCGTTTCCCCTGCCCGTGAATCAGGCCGATCAGCAGACCGACGGTCATCGAGATCGCCACGGCGGTACCCACCTGCAGATGGTTGATCGCCGTGAACATGCTGCTACCGTACAGAGCAAACAAAACCCCCACGATCACGGCGATGCCGAGCCCACGCACGCCGAGGCTCTGCTGCCAGGGCCTCGTGCGCGCGATGAGGACGATCGCCGCGGGGACCAGGATCATCCACGCGATGGTGTCGGGAGCAGCGATACCGAGGATCGTTCCGGCCAGAGCGATGCCGAGGGCCGGAAAAATGGTCTGGGCGGCGAGGGCTGCGTGGACGGCGCCGCCGACACGTCCTCCAGGAGAATCCTGCGCGCCACGGGCGACCTCTGGGCCCGGAGCAGTCTGCTGGTCAGGCGTCTCGCTGTGGGCGGTGGGATCTGGAGCGGTCATGTCTCTATTGTCGCGGACCGCCCGCGCCCGTGCACGTGTGTGCGTGGGCGCGG
>ERZ773263.2000-NODE-2000-length-11541-cov-30.158018_pt1 | contig 11541 bp, 3 predicted proteins | sample MGYA00511076_ERZ773263 | MGnify/ENA primary metagenome ERZ773263 (study PRJEB29015, sample SAMEA2738155) | human oral metagenome | biome: human oral; feature: human-associated habitat; material: saliva | place: China | collected 2195 ... | reverse complement strand
GGATGTTGTCCTTGTTAGCTGCATCAAATTTAGTTGTATCCAACCATACTTGGTAGTAAAGTTTAGATCCACGTTCAACTGACTTAGTATTTAAGTTTTCATCTTCGTTGTTGTTTGTATTATCAACATATGGATTGTTGTTTGTTTCACCATATTTATCTGTCAATTCAGAATCATCATCAACGAGTTTAGTACCAGTGATATCGAATTTCGCTTTAGAAACAACGTATTTCTCTGGTTGGAACTTAGGTTCTTCTGGAGGTGTTACACGGTTGTTGAATTCTTTATCAGCAGCATCTGTTACGTTGGCAACGATTGCTTTAGCTGTACCGTCGTGTGAAACAACAACTTTAACAGTGGCAACCATTGTGTCGTATTTGACAGTTGTATCTGTACCAGGAGTTTCTTCTACTGTGTAGTTGTAAGTCTTACCAAGATCATCGCGACCAAATTTAAGAGTCTTGAAGACAATCTTACCAGCAGCGTCGTTCTTCACGCGTTCAACTTCAACGCCGTCTTTCTTCAATACGAATTCGAATTCGTTAGCTTGAAGTTCACGACCTTCCAAACGTTTAGTGAAGTTCATTTCCACTGGAACTGGAACGCTGTTGACACGTTTTTGTGTTGGTTTTTCAGGTTTTTCAACTGTCTTGCTTACTGGGTTGTAAACGTGAACTGTTTGGTTGGCTGTATTTTCAATATCAGCACCAGCTTTAACAGATTCTTTCACAGTTGCTGGAATATCAAATTTATAGTAACGTCCAAATTCGAACTTAGTTGTGTCGATAACAGGAGCATTTACTTTATCTTTGATAAATTCATCTTTAGAAGTTGCAGTGATTGTACCATTTTCAACTTTGATGTCGAATTTAGCAGTCACGTCTGCACCAGTTACTGAATCGTATGCTTTGATGTCAGCAGCGTTAACGTCCAATTTTTCTGCATCGTATGTATCAGATACACCAACGTATTGGATGTTGTTAGCTTCTGTGAATTTAGTAGTATCAAGCCATACTTGGTATACCAATTTAGAACCGCGTTCAACAGTCTTAGTATTCAAGTTTTCTGGTTCGTTGTTTTTAACACCATCAACATATGGATTCTCATTTGTTGCTGTGTACTCGTTACCAGGTACATCATCGTCGTCATCCATCAACTTGTCACCAGTTATGTCGAATTTCTCTTTAGAAACGACAAATTTTTCTGGTTGGAATTCAGGAGGCGTTGGAGGAGTGACTTTGTTGTTGAATTCTTTATCGGCAGTACCGTCAGTAGCATTACCGTTGGCATCAACCCCACCAGTTGAAGATACGTTTGTAACCGTAGTCAATGAATGACCGTTCTTAGCAACTTCAACTGTAACAGTAGCTTTCATCTTATCGTAAGTCATACCAAACTCTTTGTTGGCTGGGATAACTTCTTCTACTGTATAAGTATGAGTACCTACTTTAGTGTTGTCGAATGACAAGTTAGAGAATGAAACATTACCAGCAGCATCATTCTTAACTGTTTCAACTACTGCACCTGTAGAATCTTTCAATACGAAGCTGAATTCACCTGCTTTAAGTTCACGACCTGCCAATTTCTTAGTAAAGTCGAACTTAGTCACAACTGGAGCAACAACATAGTTATTGAACTCAGTATCAGCCGGCATTGTAACTGCAGTGTTCAAAAGACCTGTTTGAGCGTCTTTTGTGACATTTACAGTCACAACTGCGTTCATTGAATCATAATCAATGTTTGTATCTGTTCCAGCTACTTCACGTACAGTGTAAGTGTGTGTACCTACAGTTGCATATGAGATTGGATCAAATTGGATTGAACCATCAGCCGCATTCTTCTTAGTTTGAATCACATTGCCGTTTTCAAGCAATTCGAATGTGAAGGCATTTGCTTCAAGAGTCTTACCTTCCAAACGTTTTGTGAAGCGGAATTGTGCTTGAGTAGGACCTGAAGTAAAGGTATTGTTGAATTCTGTATCTGCAGGAAGGGTATTTGTTGCTTTAAGTACGTGACCATCTTTAGTAACAGTGATTGTTACTTCAGCTTTCATTGGGTCATATTGCATACCAGCTTCAGAACCACGAACTTCTTCAACAGTGTACTTGTGAGTACCAACCTGTGCGTTTGTGAATGTCAAATCGTCAAAGGCGATAACACCACTAGCATTGTTAGTCTTAGTTTGAAGAACAGTTCCGTTCGCATCTTTCAATTGGAAAGTGAACTCACCATCTTTAAGGGCACGACCTGCAAGGGCTTTGCTGAAGTCGAAACGAGTCTTAACTGGTGCTACTGCAAAGTTGTTGAACTCTGTATCTTCTGGCATTGTAACTTTAGCAGTCAAGATACCAGATGCAGCATCTTTAGTAACGTTAACAGTTACTACTGCATTCATATCATCGTAATCGATGTTTGTATCTGTTCCAGCTACTTCACGTACAGTGTAAGTGTGAGAACCCTCTTTATCGTAAGAAATAGCGTCGAATTGGATTGTTCCGTCAGCCGCATTCTTCTTAGTTTGAATTACTTTACCATTTTCAAGCAATTCAAATGTGAAGGCATCCTTAGTAAGTTCTTTACCTTCAAGTTTCTTAGTAAACTTGAATTGAGCTTGTGTTGCAGCAGGTGTGAAAGTATTGTTGAATTCTGTATCTGAAGGAAGAGTATTTGTTGCTTTAAGTACGTGACCTTCTTTAGTAACAGTAATTGTTACTTCGGCTTTCATCGTATCATATTGCATACCTGCTTCAGAACCTTGAACTTCTTCTACAGTATACTTGTGAGTACCAATTTGCGTATTATCAAAAGTCAAGTCATCAAAGGCAATAACACCTGCTTTGGTATTTGTCTTAGTTTGAAGAACTTTACCAGTTGAATCTTTCAATACGAAGCTAAATTCACCGGCTTTCAACTCACGACCTGCGAGAGCCTTGCTAAAGTCAAACTTAGTCTTAACTGGAGCTACAACGTAGTTGTTGAAGACTTTATCATCTGCACTTGAAGCAAATCCACCAGTACCACTGTATTTAACTGAAGCTTGCAAATCACCTTTAGCGTTCTCTGTAACAGTAACTGTCATAGTAACTGTCATTGCATCGTAATCAACGTTTGCATCTGAACCTGCAATCTCAGAGATTGTATATTTGTAGGTACCAACTTTATTGAAGCTTAATTTACTAAATGTAGCTTTACCATTTTTGTTAGTAACAGTTTCTTCGTAAGAAGGAAGTGATTTGTTTTCATTGACTTCTTTGATCTTGAAGCTGAATTCACCATCAACAAGTACACGTCCTTCAAGTTGTTTTTCAACTTCTGGAGTAACTGTTACAGGTTCTTGTTTGACATAGTAATAAACAGGTTGCTTATACGGTGTCAAAGAGTTAAGCAAGTCAACGTTAGTACCAATACCATTTACTCCACGAACCAATTGTTCATTTGGAGAAAGGTGACCAATGTTATCTCCCAAGAATGGTACAAAGACAGTCTTATACGGTGTGTATCCAGCAGCTTTTTGGAAGTCAAATGGAACTTCTTTACCATTTGCATAGTTTACACCTTTACTATCAGTGAAAGCAATTGTGCGAAGTGGTGATTTCTTAACAGCTAATTCTTGTTTGTTATAATCACCTGGTTTAATTGGTTTCGTTTCTGCTATCAACATGTAGCCATCAGTGCTCAATGTACCATCAGAACGTTTGCTTTGTTGTTTTGGATCTAGTAAGTAAACGCGAACAACTACAGTTCCATCTTCACCTACGATTTCTTTAATACGTTTAATTCCTGCACGCTCAGCGTCCATGAATTTCGTACCAACAGTGTAAGGACGGCTTACATAACCTGATTGATCGTTTGCATCAGCTGCTTGATAAAGTTTGTATCCATCAAATTGGCGCTCTCCAGATGCTGTGAAGTTTTGACCTTCCATAGCTTTAAGAGTGTATGAAGCTAAGTCTACTTCATTACCATTTGCTTTATAATCTTGAACAGTTACATCAGTTTTATTCGCATTAAATGTTGGATTATTTTTATCAACTACTTTATAGTAAGTTGTTTTATTAACTGATACTGGAATCTTGGCATTAGTATCCGTAATCGTACGACCGTTATAAGCTGGTTCTACAACGTTAATAATATCTGTTGAAGTACGAGCTGCATAGACATCATCGTATAATTTTTTTTCATCTGGAGTAAGTTTGTGGCCAGGAGCTACCAAGGCTTGAATAGCAGCACCAACCTCATAACCAAATTGAATGAATGGTTGGTCAGTTTTACCAGGACCAGCTCCTGTACCTGGATCGTAATCAACTTGCCAAGTCAATTCACCTCTAGATGCAGCTGTAGTTGTTGTAAATTTTTGAATACCACTTGACGCAGTAATTGTTCTTGTTTCAACTACAGCACCAGTATTTTTGTTGATCAATTCAACAGTCGTATCTGTTGAAGCATCAAATCTCTTGTATGCTCGAGTATAGTAGTTTGTATTGTAGCGTTCATTGAAACGAGTAAGGTCTACAATACTATAGGTGTAGACATCGCCTTCTTTAGTAGCATATCCTGATGGTACTGTTTGTGAACGAACACTTGCACCATTAGGATCCGTCATAGCAGGTGTAGCAACTTCACCGTCTTTTAGGAAAGTTGCTACAGCAACCGGCTCGTTATTGTGGTCTGTAGCAGCACGACGGCTACGACGGCTACGACTTGTTGCCAAAGCGCCAGCATTCGTCAAATCAGTTGCAGCGCGGTCAAGCGTTGCACTACGATCTTCAGCAGCTGCTCTAACTGAGTAAGCACGTGCTGTGACATTTGGCTTAACACTTGTTGCTGTTGCCGCAGTTTCAGCTGCTGCTGTTTCTTCAGCTACTGGAGCTGCTGTTGCTGCAGTACGATTAGCCGCTGTTGCAGCTGGAGTTGCTGCAGCGGCTGTCGTTGAAGCTGTTGTTTCAACTTTACCGCTAGCTGCTGCAGTTGATGCTGCAGTAGCTGGTTTAGCTGCTTCTGATGTAGCTTTGTTTTCTGCAGGTTTAGCTGCTTCTGAAGCTGGTTTAGCTGCTTCAGGTTTTGCAGCTTCTGTAGCTTGTTTGTCAGTTGCCTCTGCGGCAGCCTTATCTGTTGTTGAAGCTTCTGGCGTCAAGTTAAATGTTGACGCAGTTGCCTCAGTTGAAGATACAGCTGCAGTAGGATCTGCTTGAGCTGTTGATGCTGTTGATGTCTCAACCAGGTTTGAAGAACTCTCGCCCTCAACTGATGAACCAGGATTTGATGAAGAAGCATCAGGTGCTACGACTTCATCAGCCTGTGCAGTATGAGCAGCAAAGAGTGCCGTTCCTAGCAAGACTGAAGCGACACCAAACGAATATTTACGCAATGAAAATCGTTGACGTCTGTTAAAAATGTCTTTCATTTCAAGTCTCCCTCTGTATGAAATAGTTAGTTATAGGTCACGAGTATACAAGAATCCTATACTTGAACTCATGATTCTATTACATTCTAACATTCTGACAATTTGTGGTCAAGTGATTAATCGATATTTTTTAAAAAAAATCAAGTTGTCTGACAATTCAACTAACAACTTTTGCTCGTTTTTTATTCTTACAAGTGTAAAACCCTTGATTTTATTTGCTTTATACCGTTTTCAAATTTCTATTTTATTTTCTTTTCATTCCTAACTTTCTCATGATTTTCACGGAAGATGTTAGACTTATGAGAGGATTTAACTCATTTTATTGGCTGATTTCCTCACTTTGATTCTAATTTTCACCTTCTTATTACAAACCATACGATTCTGTAACACCCTCGATAAACCATTGATATACAATTTAATAATCCTCTTTCACGACTAAAGTCTCCCATTAGCATTTCAAAAACACTAAAAAACCCAAGCTTCATAAACTTGGGTTCATAATCTTATTGGTTTCAGAGGTAAGTTCCTCTATTTTTTTCTGATATGGTTGTCATTCCAAGTCTGCAATTCTTGGTAGGACTTGACTTTCCCTTCTTCCTGAGTCGGTCTAAATGCCCTAACCGGTAACTCGTAGGCATCCTGGCCTTCAGGTGCCATCCAATGGAGTAAGGTATTGAACCAGGTTTCATTGTTAATCTTGCTTGGAATGGTGTAGATTCTAGCATGTTTGGTCTTAATCGCTTCATAAGCATCCTTATGCTCTTTGGCAAAGTTGGTACTATCCATATTGAGGCTTCTGTCTTTTTCAGAAATGTAATAAAGAGCAGGCAGACTCGCAATTGGTGTTTCTGTTGGATGATCTAAATCCCTACCATTAGTTGCACCTGTCCACATTTCAAAACCAAAAGGCTCTAAAGTCTTACGCATATCAACATTGGCGTAATCCAATTCCGAGTCCAAAGTATTCGAGTTAGCTGGAATATTCATTTCCTCGATCTTTTGTGTCTTGAGATTGAGGTATTTTTTATTAGAAGCAAAATCAGCTGATGACGCACCAAAAGGCATTTGTAAGTAAGCTTGCTCATTAAGCATGAAAAGCCTTAGACTTGCCTGATTTAAATAATCTTCATCCCCAGCTTTTTTAGCCAATTTCAAGAGGTCAATTTGTTTAGGTTTTTGATTTGGTTTTTCCGTGTCATACATATAGATATTAAAGTAGTCATACTTATAAAGTGTCTCACCCTTGGCATTTTTCTTACCAGATTCACCCCCCTTGTACTCTTGAGTGACTAAGTATTGACCAGCTACCCCCACAATGTTAAACATGTTTCTATCATGACCAGGATTTGGTGTCACGAGTAAAAATTCTTTATTATCCCCGAAAGTTTTCAGGGTGATTTTGAACAAGGGGTCTTCTGCATTGCTGCCGGAATAGACAGTCGTACTCGACTTACTGGATGTAGCTGAACCTTTGGTAGCCTTACTGCTACTATTCACAGCAAAGAAGATAGCCGTCCCTGCGATTATAAAAAGCAATGCCACTAAGAGACCTATAAAAACAATTTTTGTGGACTTATCCCCCTTAGGTGTTGGTTTCTTTACAAACTTATTTTCCATAAATAATCTCCATTTTAGTACTGATTCTAGTATAGCATAGGTGGAGACTATTGATAAGGTAGATTAGCAGTCTAATAAGGTGGGATATTTTATTTTCATTTGACAAAATCAATCAGACAGCGTACAATCAAGAAAAGTAACATTCGGAGGTAAATGGAGACATGAACAACTAAGTCTATTCACAATAAACCTGCTTTATTTGATAGATTGTTTTCATGTCTTTTTTGCGCTCTTTTTCTGTAGAAAATTTATTGGTGGTATCTGCGTTTTTTTGCATCCATACCATCACTATCTCCTAGAGAGCTTTTTAGCTAGACTCAAAACGGTTCTATCCTATAAGGTAGGACTGTTTTTTTGATCTTTGATCTTGTTTGAAGTTAAAATCGTATTTCCCATGAAATAATATCCACTAACCCACTGCCTAGGAGGTCCTATGATACAGATTCAACACCTAACCATTACGCATACCAAAGATTTACGTGAACTAGTCCATGATTTAAATGTAAATATAGCTGCAGGCGAAAAAGTCGCCATCATTGGGGAGGAAGGAAATGGGAAGTCAAGTCTCCTTGCCCTTCTTGTCAATTCTAACGCATATTTTGACCACCTGTCTTACGAGGGAACTATTACTAAACCAGATAGCCCTCAGGTCTATATTCCTCAGCAAATTTCGGAAAACTTGCAAACCCTAACCCTTAACGACTACTTTTTTGCGGACAGTTATGACTTAGACTACGCCAGTCTCTATCGTTTGGCTGATGAACTCCATTTTGATAGTGAGCGTTTTGCTAGCAATCAGCTTATCTCCACTCTGTCTGGTGGTGAGAAACTCAAAATTCAACTCATCCGAGAATTAGCTCGCCCCCACGACATCATTTTTCTCGATGAGCCATCAAACGATATGGATTTAACTACCATCACTTGGTTAAAAGACTTTATCAAACATTCTGATAAGACGATAATTTACATCTCTCATGACGAGGATTTGCTCAGTCAGACAGCTGATACCATTATCCATCTGGAACTCCTTAAACGTCGTCGACAGGCAAGGACTAGTGTGGAGCACCTCGATTATGGTAATTATAGCCAGCAACGCACGGATACCTTCCACCAACAGATACAGCAAGCCAAAACCGAGAAAAAAGCCTATGACAAAGCTATGGCCAAGCATCGCCGTATCAAACAAAATGTCCAAACCACCCTACGCAATACGCATGATAGCACGCAAGGACGGTTGGTTGCTAAAAAAATGAAAGCAGTCCTCTCTCAAGAAAAACGCTACGACCGCCTTGCCCAAGACATGACGCAGATGCCTGATAAAGAAGACAGTATTGAACTATTCTTCTCTCATATCACTCCTCTACCTCAGGGAAAATATCTCTTAAATCTGGATGAAAGCCAGCTAAGCATCGCTCCTCACCTAGTCATTGAACATCTAAAATTTTCTTTGAAAGGACAGGAAAAAGTTGGTATTGTTGGAGATAACGGCTGTGGTAAATCCACTCTCTTACACTATCTCTACCAAGAACTTAGCAGGAAAACAGACCTGACTATCGGCTACATGCCCCAACATTACGACCTTATCTTGCAAAATGATTTATCACCGATAGCGTTTTTATGTAAGACTGGCGACAAAACTGAGAAAGAAATCATAAGTTCCCATCTCGCCAACCTCAACTTTAGTCATGATGAAATGAACCATGCAATTGCTGACCTATCTGGTGGCCAAAAAGGAAAACTACTCCTACTGCACATCGTCTTAGGAAGTCCTCAACTCTTGATCTTAGATGAACCAACCAGAAATTTTTCACCCACCTCACAACCCCAAGTCCGACAGCTCTTCGAGAACTATCCAGGTGCCATTCTGACAGTCTCACATGATGTCAACTACCTCAGACAAGTCTGCCAAAAGATATATCGTCTTGACTCACACGGTTTAAAAGAAGTTGAGATTTAAGATATCAAATCTATCGTTTTTACAAGAAAAGTCTCAAAAGAAACATTTTCTTCAGATACAAAAAAACTCAGGCAAAACCTGAGTTCTTTTAATCTTAATCAATTTCAAGACCACCAGTATAGAGTCGGTAGTAGGTACCACCTTGTTCCATAAGGCTGTCATGGTCACCACGTTCAATGATACGTCCATGATCCATAACCATGATAACGTCAGAGTTAACGATGGTTGAAAGACGGTGGGCGATAACAAAGACCGTACGTCCTTCCATAAGTCGGTCCATCCCCTCTTGTACCATTTTTTCGGTACGAGAGTCAATAGAGGATGTCGCTTCATCAAGGATTAGGACCGGTGCATTGGCAAGGGCAGCACGCGCAATGGCAATCAGCTGACGTTGTCCATTAGACAAGCCTGCGCCATCATCTGTAAGAACAGTGTCGTAACCATTGTCCAAATGTTGCACAAAGGAATCCACGTTAGCAATACGAGCAGCTTCAAGAATTTCCTCGCGCGTCGCATCCGCACGGCCGTAGGCAATATTTTCAGCGATAGTCCCTGTGAAGAGATGCGTATCTTGAAGTACGATACCAAGTGATCGTCGAAGAGAATCTTTTTCAATCAATTTGACATCAATTCCATCATAGGTAATCACGCCAGATTGGATGTCGTAGAAACGATTAATCAAGTTGGTAATAGTCGTCTTACCAGCACCTGTCGCACCGACAAAGGCTACCTTTTGCCCCTTGTCTGCATAGAGGTTAATGTCGTGAAGGATTTGTTTCTTACCATCATAAGAGAAATCAACGTCTTGGAAGACCACATTTCCGACCAACTCGACCAACTCGTAGTCGCCATTTGGACGTGGATGCTTCCAAGCCCAGTGGTTGGTTTTCTTGTCTGTCGCAACCATCTGACCGTCTACCAATTCGTAGTTGACCAAAGTGACCTTACCTTGGTCAACTTCTTCTGCTTCATCCAAAAGGTCAAAGATACGGTCTGCACCAGCAAGGGCCATAAGGACAAAGTTAAGTTGTTGAGAAACCTGAGTAATTGGGCCGTTGAAGGAACGGTTCAATTGTAGGAAGGCCATGAGACCACCAATAGTCAAGCCACCAACACCATTTAGAGCGAAGAGTCCACCCACCAAGGCAGTCAAAACAAAGGAAACATTCCCTAAGTTCCCAAGAATTGGCATGAGAACATTAGCATAGCGATTGGCTAAATATGACGATTTAAAGAGTTGTTCATTAATCTTGTCAAAGTCAGCCATGCTTTCTTCTTCGTGGACGAAGGCCTTGACTACCTTTTGACCTGACATCATTTCTTCGATAAAACCATTCTCAATCCCTAGGTTCTTTTGTTGTTCACCGAAGTAACGACCTGATTTGGCTGATACATTTTTGATGACCATAAACATGATGCCTACCATGATTAGAACCACGATAAAGAGGAGAGGGCTAACCGTGAGCATGGTCACAGTCACACCGATAATGGTAATAGTCGTTTGTAACAACTGTGGAATAGATTGCTCGACAGCTTGACGGAGGGCATCGATATCATTGGTGTAAATAGACATGATGTCACCGTGTTGGTGAGTATCAAAGTAGCGAACCGGAAGCTTTTGCATGCGAGCAAAAAGCTGATTACGAAGGGAACGCAGAGAATCTTGCGAAATCGTCGCCATAAGGAGTGATGACACATAGTTGGCAATCACACCTATAAGACAGAAGACAGCCACTGAAGTCAAGAAACGTAACAATGGCCCAAAGTCATGGCTACCAGATTTGAGTAAAGGTTGAACGTAAACGTCAACCAAGGACTGAATAGAAGCCGTCAAATTAACCGTTGCCAAAGAAGCAACAACAATGAGGACAAAGGCAATACTAAGTGAAAGTTTGTAGTCTTGCCACAAAAAGCGTAGAAGACGTGCTAGAGAGCCCCAATTAGCTTTTTTCTTATTCTGCATCTGCTACTCCTTTCCCTTGTGTTTGCATCTTGTAAACCTCACGGTAGATCGCATTGTTAGCCACCAATTCATCATGCGTACCAACAGCATCGATACGGCCATCATTCATGACAATGATGCGGTCTGCATCTTGGATAGATGAAATACGTTGACCGATTATAATCTTAGTTGTTTCCTTAAGGCTTGACGCAAAACCTTGACGAATCAAACTATCTGTCTTGGTATCAACCGCTGATGTTGAATCATCCAGAATCAAAATTTTCGGATTCATGAGAAGGGCACGTGCAATACAGAGACGTTGACGTTGTCCCCCTGAGACATTGGCTCCACCACGTTCAATCTTGGTATCATAGCCATCCTTAAACTCTTGGATAAATTCATCAGCTTGGGCAATCTTACAAGCTTCAATGATTTCTTCATCTGTTGCCTGTTTATTTCCCAAACGCATATTTTCTTTAATGGTTCCTGAGAAAAGGACATTGGTTTGAAGGACCATGGCAACTTGCTTACGTAAGCTATCCAAATCGTAGTCCTTAACATCATGGCCAGCAACCTTCACTTGACCAGCTTCCACATCGTAAAGACGAGGAATCAGCTGAA
>ERZ773263.1992-NODE-1992-length-11561-cov-7.687815_pt1 | contig 11561 bp, 8 predicted proteins | sample MGYA00511076_ERZ773263 | MGnify/ENA primary metagenome ERZ773263 (study PRJEB29015, sample SAMEA2738155) | human oral metagenome | biome: human oral; feature: human-associated habitat; material: saliva | place: China | collected 2195 ... | reverse complement strand
ACCCTAGTGTGGCAGCACTTACACCAAATAGGTGCAATGCCAAATCCTTTGTAAGTTTTGTAATTTGTCGCATCGCTTGAGAGTCTTGTTTAACTGCTGCTTCTAATACGGCTACGCTAGGCTCATCAATATAACGTAATGCCAAGTAATTCTCTTTAACCGCTTGCAATTGTACGGCTTCACTAGGCTCCTTAATATATTGCAAAGCATCGTAGTTAGACTTTACAGCTTCTAACTGCAGTGCTTCAGATGGATTTGCAATATAGCGAATAGCCCACCCAGATTGATCGAGTGCACATTGAACAACTGCATCAGATGGGTTATCGATATATTCTAAAACAGCCCAATCTTTTTCCACCAAGGCCTGTAATAGTTCTTCTGTAGGATGTTCCACGAATTGTATGGCTCGTGGTGATTGTGAAAGCGCCGTTTCAATAACCTTTTCGGTAGGTTCTTTAATGTATTGCAACAACATGCCATTTTGAGCTACGCAGGTAAGTTGCATTGCTTCTGTAGGGTTTGGAATATTCCGAATTCCATGGGGGTTATTGGTCAACGCCGTTATGTATTGTTCTTCTGTCATACTAACCTTCATTTCTATCTAAAAAGGCCATACGAATACGTATGGCCTATACTGAATTCTATTCTATTATATCATGTTTTTTCGATGTAATTATATTTCTTTCGTATACTAACTACTTAGTTAACTCATCTAAATCAGAATTATTCCCAATTACGAGCAATTTATCGTCTTCTGAAAGTATAGCCGTCGGGTCCGGTGGCACATCGAGACCTGTACTTCTTCTAACCCCTACGGCATTAAGATTATATTGCTCACGCAGTTTAGAATCTTTTAAACAACGCCCTATCATGAAGGGAGGCATGCTGATTTCAATGAGGCTAATATTTTTAGATAGTTGTAAATAATCCATCACATGTTCTCTCGTCAACGATTGAACAAGTCGCAATGCCATATCATACTCAGGATAAATAACCTGATCTACGCCGATTTTTTGAAGCATTTTACCTTGCAGGCTATTTTCTGCCTTAGACACAACCTTAGAGATATGCATTTCCTTAAGAAGCATGGATGTCATCAAATTCGCTTGGATATTGCCACCAATAGCTACAATGACCATATCAAATTGACTTAATGCCAATGCTTTAATCGCCTCTTCATCAGTAGTGTCCGCTACGATGGCATGTGTAAGATAGGGAGATATTTTTTGTACAACATCTGGATTGATATCTACGCCTAGCACCTCATGATTCATGGATGCCAACATCTTGGCAATGGTCGTACCGAATCTACCAAGACCTATAACAGCTATTGTTTTTTGTTTCATTATGTACCTCTTTTAGATGTATTGTCATCTATCGTTATAACATTACATTCTCTTCTGCATAAGAAATGGGCTTATTCGGCTTTGTCCGTAATGCCCAAGTTCCAATGACGGTCATGACACCCACACGGCCTGTAAACATAACCAAGATGAGAACCCATTTGCTACTCTCAGATAAATCAGGCGTAATTCCCGTCGTAAGCCCCACTGTACCAAATGCGGATGTAACCTCAAAAAGTAATCGGATGAAGTCAAATGGCTCATCCCATGCTAAATAGCACGTAGCTAACAATACCAATAATATGGAAAGGAAAATAATTCCATTCGCCTTAAAAACGGTGACCATAGGTATGCGTCGACCAAATACCTCTACGTCTGAGCGGTTATTGAACAATGTACACGATGCTAAGATTGCAACCATAACGGTACTGATTTTAACACCGCCGCCCGTAGAGTTTGGACCAGCCCCAATAAACATGAGGATAATACTGACAAATAATGTGATCGGATGCAGTTGACTATAATCGACAGTAGCTAGCCCCGCTGTACGCGGTGTTACGGATTGAAAGATAGCGGCCAATACCTTATCCCACACAGGCAATGGTCCAAAGGTCTTTGGATTAGCCCATTCTACACCGAGGAATATAATCGCTCCTAGTGGAATCAATAGAGTCGTACCGATAATCATAAGTTTGGTGTGTAGTTTTAAATCTGCGAAACGTCTCATCTTGCGATGGGACCATATATCAAAAGCTGCTATATAACCAAAACCACCGATAATGATGAGGGCTATCGTATTAATATTAAATAATACATCACCTACCATTTTATAGGGCAGATTATTGTCAAAAAATATAAATCCTGCATTACAAAATGTAGAAATGGCTTGCATAAATCCTATATAGAGCGAATCATCACCTATATATGGATATAGTTGAATAGCATACAAAATTCCGCCTATACATTCAATAGCCAATGTATAAATAGTTAATTTTTTCGTTACATGGAGAAGTCCCGTCATCCCATCTTGACCTACGTCTTCTGAAAGTAATAGTCGGTTCTTAAGGCCTACACGTTTTCCCAATAGTAAGGCAACAATGGTTGTAAAGGATACAATGCCAAGTCCACCTAATTGGATGAGGATGACCATAACAATCTTACCAAACAAGGACCAGTGATAATAAGTATCCACAGTAGCGAGTCCCGTTACGGACACACAAGATACAGCAGTGAAAGCCGCATCAACGAGAGCTGTACCTTGTCCTTGTACACTGGCTATAGGCAACATAAGAAGAAGAGTTCCCACCATCATGACCGCTAAAAAGCTAAGTGCTAGCAATCGATAGGGATTCTGTTGCATATATCGTTGCATATGATGCGGTCTATGTTCTTGCCACATAGGTCTACTCCAATCCAGCTAGGTTGCGTGCTGTTTCTAACGATGGTAACGCACTACGCCCACCGATGCCCTGTGTATTGAGCGCAGACACAGCAGACGCAAAAATAGCAGCAGATTCTAACTGTTTATGGTCTAAGGATTGTAATATGTCTATAGGCTTTATAAACTCATCATGCAATGCATTTTCTTGGCGAATCGATGCAGCCAGTTTCGATAAGAATGCACCGTGGAAACTATCCCCAGCGCCAGTCGTATCTACTACATGCTCTTGTGGAAATGGTTGACAGCGATACGCCGTTCCATCAGGCCAAACAAAATAACTACCATTGGCCCCATCGGTAACACCGGCTATGAACGCCCCTCGGTCATGAATAACACGACAAGCCTCTTCTAAATTAGTAGCCCCTGTATATTTTTCTGCATAGTCGCGCGCCACAATAACGACATGAGATGATTCGGTAATTGGTTTCATATCATCATCGTATCGTTGAGCACCTCCATCTAGAGAGATGATAGTTCCACTTTGTCGCGCTAGATCAATAGCGGTACGCATCAAATGGCGATGGCGCCCATTGATATGCACGATGAATGCATTTTCTATTAATCCCTGATAATCGTCTAAAAACTCTGGCTCAGGCGCAGTAGATCGTTCAAAAAATACAGCGCGCTCCCCTGTCTTCTGTTTCACAAGAATCGTTGCAGTTCCACTCTTAGCATCCGCATCAACTTGGATGCCCTCTGTATTGACATTATATTTATGAAAGTCCTCTAGAATATAGCGTCCAGCCATATCATCCCCAATACGGTCAATCATAATAGTACAAGATCCATATTTACCAGCCGTGGCTAGTGCAGTCGCTACCGGCCCGCCGCCATCTGTCGTAGACGAGATGGCCTGTTGCACCTCACGCCCCGTTGGAAAATGATCAACCACGATGAATCGATCTAAGGTACTAGCCCCAATACCAACTATATCTATCACTTCGTTAGGAAATGCATTCATACTAACCTCCTAATACCTTGTATAACTATATGTACAGAATACATTCCGACACATAAAAAGTAAACCCTAGACCACGATATATTCTCGTTAAACTAAATCGTCCAGTTTAAAGAATAGATTGTAATCTAGGGTTTTAATACTAAGATAAAACGTACCTGTCAATGTTTGTAGTTATTTATATGAGAGGTTGTTAGTGATAATTAGGACATCATACGTTCCATCATGTATTCAATTTCATCAGCACTTAAATTGTACATGGCTTGTACCATGCGGTTAGCTGATTCACCAGAGGCACCACTCTTAGCAATTTCCGCTTTCGCTTTCGCAATAAGCGCCTCTTTACGTTGTGCTTCACTGTCTTCATCTGTTGGTACAGAAATATTAGCCTTACCTTGGCCAATACCACGTATCTCTTGATTAGGATTTTCTTTAGATGTAGTCTTCGTATCTTGGGCCGCTACGGATTCTAAGGCAAAGGAGTTTTTGCCCGTTATAATATATTCCATAGCCTCCAATGTACTTTGCGTAATATTAACAGTCCAGAATTCACCAGCTGATGTCAATTTATACAATAAGCCATTATACGAAACTAGGCCTCGTTCTTCCCATAGTTTATACAACCAATTCAATTCATCTAAACGAGAATCCATAGCCACTAATGTATTGATATTCAAATAGCCTTGTTCCAATTGGCTTACTACTTGGTTTACAAATGGCTGCAAATCACTTTGTTTCATAAGTGCCATAAATGGTTTTTCGCCACGGCTTACCATATCTTCATATGGTTTAAGTGCACGATGCAGCATCATACCATAGCCATCAACATTACCGCCAGCGCCACTGCCAAATGGGAACATCGGTACGCCCGCTTTAGCTAAAATATTATATAAACTACGTTCACGGTTATTGGCACTCCAGTGTGCAGCACTTAATCTACGATAAGCACGAGCCTCTAAATAGGTACGTCCAAATTCAAACATATCCCCTTGCATAGCCGTTGTGGCTGCTGGTGGTACCTTACCGCTCGCAATATCACGGTTTAGATCACTGCCATCGAATACATTTAATTGATATAAGTCAGCCCCATCTACACCAGATTTTACTAGGTCAGCTAAATCCTGTTCCCACACTTCCATCGTTTGACCAGGTAAACCATAGATCAAGTCGATAACAACAGAACATTGCCCATATGACTTTAAAGCCGCTAAACGTTCGAGTACCGTTTCTTTTGTATCCAAACGTCCTACCATTTGGCGTACCTTAGTATTAAACGACTGGATACCAATAGACATACGGTTAACTCCATTATTCATCCATACTTCAAGGTTTTCAGGAATTAAATCATGGATACGGCCTTCTAAGGTTAATTCATAGTCATTAGAGAGTGGTAAGTATTCCTTAATCGCTTTTAATAAACGCTCTGAATTTACTGGAGATAAGGAAGTCGGTGTACCACCACCAATAAATACAGCGTGGATAAGCCCATCCTTTAAGCGTGGACTTTCACTAGCCAGCTTAAGTTCCCCAACGAGGCCATCAATATATTTATCTTCAATACTTTGACTTGTACCATTTTGGAAGAATCCACAATACGTACATTTTGTCTTACAAAATGGAATATGTATATAAGCACACTGCATTTGCCCCTTCTTAGGAGTACCACGCATTACAGTGTCCCATACAGATTGCGATTCCTTCGGTGAAATTAAAGTACCATTAAGGCCGGCGTGAACAACGCGCTTATGAGGAAAGGCGCCACTCATAGGATTATCACAGGCCAATCCTAGTTGCAGATTCCGTTGTTTTTCTGGAATCGATTCAAAAAAACTCGCTAAACTCATACGTTTCCCCTTTCACTCATTAGCCTTGCAACTTTGCAAGCACAGATTTAGCAAAGTCTTTGGCATTTGCAAAATCTTGTTCATCAGGATGCGTTTCTGCTGCTTTATGCAATGCATCACGTTCAGGGCTTTGTCCATGAGCAGATCCTGGTGGAAACATTTTGTACATCATCTCAATAACCTTAGGGTCGATTTTACCTTGGCATACAAAACCATCTACAAGAGATTCTTTATTAGGCAATAAGGCAGATGCCTTTTCAATACTTTCACGAGCATGATCAGAATCGGCATACATACCTAGTGTAGCAAAGAATACTACATGTTTATTTGTAAGGGTTTCAATCAACTTAGCCGCTTCTTTATTAGCTGTACCACGATCTACCCAGAAACCTACAAATACCGTATCGTAATCCCCTAGATTAGTAGGTGCCTCTTTTATTGGTACACAAGGTGTACCCTCAGGCATAACAGAAGCCATCGCCTCTGCTACGCTTTTTGTATTCCCTGTGAGGGAAGAATATAAAATAATAGTACCCATGTTAGTCTCCTTACATTATATATAATTAATCATCGTCATCTGTACCTTCGGATAGATCAAATCGTACAGGAACAGTTACAGGTTGGATGTCGTCTGTTGGATTTGGATATGGTAATGCACGATTTACCGCAGCCATAGCCTCTTCTCTCAATAATGGATCATCGCCTGAGCTAACATATTGTTCAACGGCATTACCATTTGTATCAATACGTACAAATACATAAATTGTTTCATGAACTTCTCTATGTTGACGAATGTATTGTTGAGGAATTACCTTTTGATTGTTTACTGCCTTATAAAAGCCTTGTTCATCAAAAGCGACATGAGCTCGACCATGACCACTGCCAGAGCCTTTGCCCGTACCAGAGCCTTCACCTTCGCCCTGTCCATCACCAACGCCCGTTCCTGTACCAGTACCATGGCCGCCACCTTCGCCGCCACCAGAGCCTGGACCATTACCGGCACCACCGTTTTCACCAGATACATTTGATGTATTTTCACTACCCTTACTTGGGACATCTACCGCATCAGGAATGTCCGTCGCTGTAGATGGTTCTACATTCGCTACTACAGCCTTTGTTCTTGCCGCCACTTCATCTGCAGACAATGGTTTTGGGAATAGAGATGACCTATCACCGCCGCCACCACCAGCGTGACCACTACCGCCATCATCGAGCACACTTTGGGTGAGATCGACTTCATAGGTTTCCTGCTCTTGAATAGCAGGAACGACTACGAAAAAGATAACGGCAATAAAGAGAATGATTAGATGAACTACGGCGGATATTATGGCTGCTTTTTTCCATGATATGCCTAATCCCATAGTTATCCTTTCTGTTCTGCTGCAATAGCTAAGCGTTTAACGCCAGCTTGTTTAAGCATGTCCATAATTGCTACTACTTGTCCGTGAGCGGAGCGTTTATCCGCTTGTAATATAACACTAGCATTCGGATTTTGTGCAATTCGTTCTTTCACCATTGCTTCTGCCGCATCAATACTCATTGGAACATTATCAATCGTAATATGCCCCTCTGCATCGAGTGTAAGTACCACCGGTAATTGAGCCGGTGCAGAGGCAGTTGTAGCCTGTGGCAACTGTACAGACAAAGCCTTTTGGGCAATTGTTTGCAAGCTATTCATCATGAAGAACACCAATAAGAAGAATATGATATCAATCATAGGGATAATCATGAATTCAGGCTTGGATTTCATACGAAAACTTTGTAAATTCATAGTTATTTCCACCCTTCTCGTTTTGCGGTAATGATGTTAACACACATATTTTCAATTTGGTTAATAATAGAGTCCAAACGATGGCTAAAGAAGGTATACACGATAAAGGCCATAATGGCTACACATAGGCCAGATGCCGTTGCGATGAGGGCTTCCCCTACACCACCAGTAATGGCAGATGCACCAGAACCAGCATCGAGGATACTAAAGGAACCAATCATACCTGTTACAGTACCAAGTAGGCCCAACAATGGGGAAATTGTAACGGTTGCACTTAAGTAATCCATATATTTTCTAAAACCTACTGCATCAACCCCCATTTGATCAGAGAATGCCGTTTTCATACCGTCTTCAGTAGCACCATTTTTCAAACCAGCTTCAGCAATACGGCTAGCAATGGATGGGTTTTCTTTAATTATCTTTTCAATTTCATCCCATTTTTGTAATTTTGCATACTCGTTAACCGCATGAGTCACTATATAGGTTTTCCCTGCATATTTACGATAGTAGAAAGCGCGTTCTACGGCGATAGCAATAACCATAAGAGACAAGAATAATAACGGATACATTACATATCCGCCACTATGAAACAAGTGAATGACATAATTTAGATTTTCCATACTAATAAACCTTTCTGTCTGTTTACAGACTGCACATTAGAACCTGTATGTTCCTTGAATTCTTGCATAATCGCCTAACTTAAAGCTTTCATTACCATATAAAGTATCTCGTTTATTTGTGCCTTTCGCATCAAATGTATAGAATGCTTCAAGGAGTAAATCCTTGCGCGGTACATACCCGGCGCCGAATGTAAAGCTGCGGATACCATCGAGGTAACGATCCGGTACAGCACCTGTACCATTACCCCCGAGGAATGAGCCATGAGCAAAATATTTATAATCGATGAATGCATTCCAAGATTTTGGAACATCGATATCAGCACGACCAATGTCGAGGCGAGCCATCCAGAAATGAGGTGTACCGCCCATTTGGTGACCTTTTACAGTAAAGTCTGCCGTTCCACGTTCATGGTCATATACAGTATTACCATTCATGTAGCGACCAAATTTCGATCTATTTTGACCATAATCTACAGTAAGTACTGCACTTTCACCGATTTGATATTTAGCGCCAATGCCAAATACATTAGCTATATTGGAGAAGCTTTGTTCATCATTGCCATTGCCATTGGCATTTAAGAATGTACGTTTACTACCATTAAAGGAGCGTAGGTACCATGCTTGTAGGCCAAGACGATCTCCAATTTGTTTCTTCACTTGAACAAACGCTGCCGTTTCAATAGGTGGAATTGTATCTTTTTCAAGAACTACACCTTCTGTTTGAATAATATTACCGATGATTTTACCAATCGCTTCACGTGGTAATTTATTTTCAGACTCTGCATCATGCACAACTTTTTCAAGTTTATACAAGTACGAGAATATACCATGAGGCATATCCCAACCATAAGTTGCATCGCCTTCACCACGATCGTTATAGCCAAGAGTGAAGTTTTGTTTATAAATAGCATCTTTTGCATTCATATCATGAATTGCATATCCGCCAGCATTGAAATCATATTCTTTAGATTTAATGCCCAAGTAGTTCGATATTTCATAATTATCTGGATTATCATCATAATGAGAATAATCAGACTTATAGGATCCATCAGCTTGTTTAACAAGAACCTCACCAACACCGGAACCCTTCGTATTCGCCCAACCATCTTGTACATTGTATTTCGCCACTGCGTCTACAGCTTTCGTGATAGCTTCACCATTGTTATCAATATATGTTTTAGGATGGAGTAATACGTCTTTATTATCCGCTGTAATATTGAGTATCTTGGCTTCATCTTTTAACGATTGAGGTGTCAATGTAGACTCTACGTTGTATGAAAGTGGTACGGTCTTATAGAATGTTTGACCTGTTTGTTTATTTCGAATTTCATACATCGCCTCTGCGCCAGATGGCATATCAAGGGAGAATGTAGCATTTGCCATTTCACTAGGATATGCTTTGGTAAGAATATCTTGTAAGCGCCCCATAATTTCAGTTTGCTTTTGTTGAACTTCCGCTAATTTTGCATTAACCTTAGCAATTTCTTGATCTCGATTTGGATTGCTCCAATCATAGATACCAGAATTATTTTTGAAAGTTTCATATTCATCTTGAAGGGCTTTCAGTTGTTGATAGAAATAGATTGAATCCACTTTATCTTTATACGTAGATTCATAGATACCCGTTGGGCTATCTGGAGATGGTGCATCACTAGAAGTCTTAGTTTCCCCATCAGAACCAGTTTTTGTAGCACTATTAATATCATATGGGTAATCATCACGGTTAATACCAATCAACTCTGCTGCTGTTGGCGGTCTAGTAATCACTTCATGTACCACATGAGTATACGCAGAATCACTAATACCAGTGCTATGTTTAAAGCTACCGACACCAACGCGAACTTGTGTATCATTGCCATTCCATACGGCACGAGCCCCATCATAGGACTGACCAAACCAATACCCACTTGCCCCCATAGGTTCATTCAAGCGTCCTACGGAGATATCCCATTTTTTAATACGTCTAGTAAGATCAACCGTATCAAGGCGTTGATGGTTAAATCCTTTCGACTCAGATTTAGTCCAACTTGTATCAACGCCGCTCATACCCGTCATGCTACCGATAACGGAGAGATTTGTGAATGGGTTAATGCGAGCATCAAAACCAAGTCGAATGCGTTGTTCAAAACTATGGCGATTAGAATCGTACATATTCGTTTTCGCAGAACCGATGGCTGAATTAGAGCGGAATGGAGATTGTGGACGATTGGTGCCGTCGTGAGACATCCAGCGTGCACGATAATCTCCGATAAATGTGACGCCACGTTCCTTAGTCGTATCAAAATCAGGACGAATAAAGTCAGTTAGTTTAACAACTTCGGATATATTTTGTACGCCTCCTTCATTACCGACTGCTACATTAGTTACGCTACCATTTGCATCAATAGCTTTATTACCATCTTTTCCGATTGGCGTAGTCTTAGCATCGCCGCCACCAAACTTAAGATTAACGCCGATACGATATACCCGTTCTTGCGTTGCTCGGTCATCATCTCGATGATTAAAGATATTATTAATACCAAAGTACATCATGGCATTCTTGTTAAATCGTTTTTGGACCATCAGATTCCAAATGCCAAATGTTTTCTTTTGGTAAACTTGCTTTTTGTACACACCTGCATCACCGGATAAAATATCTGGCCAGTAGTTACCACCGTTGTTCAATGTGTTACTATCCAGCATATTGATGTAGTAATCACCCCAAATGGAGCCATTCCAACCAGTTTTTGGATTATCATAAGTTACACCAATATCTACCTTATGCACTGGTTTATCCAATAATTGCCGAGGCATCGTTGGATCGCTCTTATTAATAGCATGCAAATAGGTATATCCTAATTTACCGGACCAATATTTACCAAATTTTTGTTGCACTTCCGCTTGAAGGCCTGTGATTTCAGCCATACCGATATTTTTAAAGCTGTAAATCATATCTGGGGCACGTTGGTATTTTGCATCCCCTTTCAAATATGGTGCAAAGTCTTGGAATTCACCGGTAAAGTAAACCGACATATAGTTCTTGATGCGGTTATGGAATATACCAACACGAGCATAGGTGTTTTTATTTTCACCTTCTAAGCTCATATCAAAATTGAGCGATTTTTCAGGTTTTAAATTTGGATTACCTGCCCAATACCAACCGAGTTTTGCCACACCAATACCTACCGGATTAGATGCATACATTTCCCAGTTATACCATAGTTCGCCCATACCAGGTTCAGTATAACCAGTGCCGACATTAGCCTTAAACCGACGATGAGGATTGCCTTTCACATTATAGGTCATCCCCATGGAGGCGGATAAATTAGAACCAAACAAACTGCTATTATCTAGTCGGATAATAGGAACAAATGTAAGGTTTTTATTCACTTGCCAAGTATCAGAGATATAAGCATTCATCTTACGAATCGTGCCTTGACCAGTAGTCAAGCGTTGATCGCGATTACGGTACTCTTCCAAGAAAGCCTTACCATTTAGCTTAGGTGCTTTCTTACGCATTTCTAGATCACTGGACTCGCCATACTTAAAGTAGTCACCTACGATGTTTGCACGATGTGCCGCCATTTCAGGATTTTCCGATTTCA
>ERZ773263.1989-NODE-1989-length-11567-cov-7.282488_pt1 | contig 11567 bp, 7 predicted proteins | sample MGYA00511076_ERZ773263 | MGnify/ENA primary metagenome ERZ773263 (study PRJEB29015, sample SAMEA2738155) | human oral metagenome | biome: human oral; feature: human-associated habitat; material: saliva | place: China | collected 2195 ... | reverse complement strand
TTACAATGGTATTGAGAAGAAAAACATTATAGATTGGTTACTAGAAAAGTAGATAAATATAAATCATGTAGCTAACTAGATTTGCAACAGTCTGTTATCAATGATTCTCCCCAAATCCTAACAAGATATAAGGAATTTAGAACACATTATCTAATACAGACACTTGAAAGTCGAAATTGGGGATGAAATGGGATCTATAATTTCTGGAAGTACCATCAAAAATTAATATCATAGTCTTATTAGAGAATAGCATCACCCACTTCCTCAAATGAGATTAAATTGTAACTGAATTAGAATGAAAAAGAGACTGAACAATCAAGATTTAAAATCAGAAAAACGCATAGTATCAGGTTTTGAAGAAACTTACTCTTTGTCAACAAGATTCTACATCTTCAATGGTAGAAACTAAACTAAATAGCTAAATTATTCCTAATAGTCGAACCGAACTGTTTCTAAATACCTGACTCTAAATCCTTTCGAATATCATTTGGTAAAGCGAAATTCATATTATTGATAATCGTAATAATAACTTCTCTTAAATTATAACATCAAAAGTGACTATTAACACTACAATAATATTTAAATTTAGAAAACAAAATTGACATCGTTTCTTCTTTATGATATATTTATCTTCATTTATTGTTTCAATTTATTTAAAAATAAACTAAGACTCCTCTAAAATAGAGTCTACATCAGAAAAACAATCAAATATTAAAAGGTTTTTCATTTTCAGATAACTCTACTAGTATATTATCTCCATGGATAAATTTCTTGCCTGATATTTTCTCTTTCAAAACTGCAACTATATATTGGCACTCAATACCACTGACAATATCAGCTATTGCCTTAAAAGCTTGATAGTCGATTGTTTCAATTACATCATGTATTACAAAATTCGGAACATTTTTGTTAATTTTTTTAGCAAATTTTTGATACGCTAAGTCAAATGCTGTAATAATCGACTTTCGAGTACCCGTACTCAATACTCCATTCACATGATTAATACCAAAAGGGAAGGCTCCATCTGTTTTGTATAACATGAAAGATTGACCATTAGTTTTTCTGCTAAAATCTGAAAAAAATTCATTGAATATTGAAATCATTTCATATGAAGATTCTGAACTTTCTTCTAAAGTTCTTAGCTCTTCTTTTAACCTATGTAAACTTTTTAACAAAAAACAATAGGTTTCACTGATATTTTTATTTTTACCTAACTCTTCTAAATGATTAGCTAGATCATTTTTTAAAACTGTATATTCTTCTATTTTATTATCTTCTACCAACATCATAATATTTTTATAACTAGAAAATAGCCTATTTTTATTTATCTCCAATTGTTTTATTTGACATTCTTTTTTCTCAAGTTGATAGTTAAAATAATTCAACTTATTCTCTACTAATTCAGTATTAAATTTAATTAAATCCTTAAACTCTTTGTCTAATTTGTCAGTTAGACATGAAACCTCCTTATAAAGCGTCTCTAATATCTCTTCACTTACTAAGTTATTCCTATCAATTTCAGTCCTTTCAATAATGTCTTTAATACGTTCTTTCTGAAAATATAATTTATCCAAATTATCTTTTATTTGAGCATATTCAATCCTTATTTCGGAAATTTTATTTTCATTTTCCTTAAATTTTTGGGAATCGATTAAAATATCAATTTGATAATTTATATCTTCTACTCTTTTCTCTAGCAAATTAATCTTTTGTGTAATTATATCAATTGAATCAAAATTACTAGATTTCATATAAATTTTTAATTCTTTTTCTTTTTCTCCTATTTTTTCTTTATAAGCTAAAATATCATTTGCAAGTTCTTGTTCTTGTAAGTTAAATAAATAAGAATAAACATTATTATAAACTTTATCGGATGTACGTGTGAGAAATTTCAAAAACTTATCATTATCAGCTTTTTGATCAATTCTAACAAACATTTTTATAAGTTGTCTAAATGTAGGTTTATCTTGGCAATTTGAAAAGAAAATAAAATTCAAGTGTCTAGTATAATCGCCAATACTAACAGATCCCCCATTAATATAGCGTTTCCCATTTGGAAATAAATCAACAGCTAGTTCCTGACAATCTGTGCAATCGGTAAAGGATTTTGCTACTTCCAATACTACTTGAACCTTACTATCAATAATATAATTCTTTAACTTTTCATTTGATTTTTTTGTTTCTTCATTAAAATAAATGTATTTACGTTCCCTTGCCCCTAAAGCAATATCTATCAATTTTAAGATAGTAGTTTTTCCAACACTGTTACTCTTTTCCTGATTTTTTCCAGCATCTACAATTAAGTTTAAGCCTAGTTTAAAATTTATTTCCCGAATTATTTTTTCTGAGGGACTTGTTTCTTTTAAAGTTAATCTTCTAATATACATCTAATTACACCCCTTTGAGAAACTTCAACTTTATTTAAAAGATACAAAACATCGAGTGATAGTAACAATTTTGTAAAATCGATAGATTCATTATATTCTTTATGGATTTCTTCTAATAAATCATCGATATTAAGGTTGCCTTCCTTTAGTATTGATAGAATGCATCCAGATAAATAATAAATCGTGTCTTTTGGTTTTAAATCTCTTTCAATTATTAAATCATCATTCATTTTAGTCTACTACCTCCAATATTTTACACTTAGAAAAAGCATATAACATAATTAAATAGATCGCATAGTCAACTTGTTCATCATATAAATTAGTAGGGTTAACAAAATCTTCATTACAAATCTCTTCTTTTAATTTATTGAATATCTGTTCAAGAATAAAATCTCCGTCGATATTATCATTATTATCATTTGATTTTATTTTCAAATACAACGTTTTCATTTTTTTCATTATAGAAGTTGGATCTGGGATAGTTTTTAAAACATTTTCAATAGAATCATATCCTTCCGAATATTCATCGAAAATTTCAATATACTTTTTTACATTATTATATTCAAACTTTTGGAGCCAGTCAGAATTTTTTCGTATTGAGTAGTCACTTTCCTCGATATCTATATTTGAGATTTTTATACATATTTCTCTTAATAAGGATCTTGGAATAGTGCGATTATTAATATTATCTAGTTTATTTACGTTAACTGTATTACCATCCCCTGAAATGCTTATTCCATTTTCTCCTGAACTTACATTTGTATTCAAAACCATTATCTTCCACCATTAATAGTATTGCTATCTCCAACAACACTTATCCCACTTTCTCCTGAACTTGCTTTTCTATTAGTAAATACCTCATTTTTTGATTGCTTACTCTTAAAATTTAACTCAGTATTTATATTCTTTTCAATTTCTTTTACCTTTTTAACTGAATTAACTGATGCAACGAAAGCTATAATTGATAAAAGTGATGCTATAATTCCTAAAAAATTATTTAAATTATCCATTAATTTCAACCCCTATATCTATTTTTTATTTATATTTTAACATATTTTCCTATATATGATTATATTTTTTGTTGCAGTAGTATATCGAGTAATTACCTAATAAAATCAAAATTAATAATTCATATCTTCTAAATTAATATTTATATTTTTTGAAACATTAAAGTTGCTTAAATACTAAGTGTTTTTAACTATAAAATGTTAAAATATAATAGACTAATAGAAAAGTTGTTTAATAAAAAATCTCGGGAGAAGTAAAGATGGCATATCCTCAATTTATAGATAACTCTAGAAAAAAATTATCTGATGTACTAAATGAAATTGCACCAAATTACTCTGTACTTCGAATAGCAACTGGATATTGGGATCTAGCTGGCACTATTGAACTAATTGACGATTTTGAGCAATATTCGAAAATTCAATTATTGATTGGTAAAGAGCCTATTGCTCACAGGCTGCAAACACAATATAACATTGATATAAATGCCCCTGAGAACCTATTCCCAGAATCTGATATAACTCATGATCTACAAGAATATGGAAAAGGAGGAGATAATACGAAAATACTCGAACAACTCCGCATGACCGCCAAAAAACTTGTAAATCTAATTGAAAACAACAAACTTGAAGTAAAAATATATAGAGAACCTAGGCTTCATGCTAAAGCTTATATATTTGGAGAACTAGGAGATGCTGACTCAGTTGGTATTATTGGTTCTTCAAATTTTACAAAGGCAGGACTCACCTCAAATGCAGAGCTAAATTTTCTTACAGAAAACTACCAAATTGTTGAATTCAAACCAACCAGTGATAAACAACAAAATGGACATATCGTATGGTTTGATGAACTATGGAAAGACGCTGAAGACTGGACAGGGGAGTTCAGTAACATCATTGTGGATAGTCCGGTTGGAGATAAAACCTATGGTGCTTATGATGTTTATATCAAAACTCTTATGGAAGTTTTCCCTGAGGAACTACAGCCCGTAGATCCTTTTGACAAAGATATCGAAGATATTCTTCATCCATTCCAAAATCAAAACGCACTTGATCTAAGACGGAAATTGTCACGTTATGGCGTTGCAATGCTTTCAGACTCTGTCGGTCTAGGAAAGACCATCACAGCTGCTGCTATCATTAAACAATATATCGAGGATGGAAACGACAATATTTGTATCATACCTCCAGCATCACTTAAACAACAATGGATTGATGAGTTAGAAGGAGAAAGATGGAATCTTCGTGAGGGAAAAGATTTCAGATTGATCTCTCAACAAGATTCTGGAAAAATACAGGAACAAATTGATTACTTTAAACATCATAAAAACTCTCGAAATACTATTGACTTGTTCGTAGTTGATGAGGCTCACAATTTGAGAAACCAAGGAAGCACTCGGTATCAAAAGATTTTACAACTATTTCAAGAAAATCCTCAATCAAGAGTTCTTTTACTTACTGCTACACCTATTAATAACTCTTTGATTGATTTTGCAAATCAAATACAACTAGGGGCAAAAGGTGATCTAGTTTCTATAAATGTCCCGTATAAAAGTAATAAAGGTAAAACTCTTGAATATATTGACTTCTTTGAAGCATTAAAGCGAATTCAATCAGAAGCAACTCGTGCTGAAAAACGTGGAGAAGAATTTGATTGGGATTTCCATAAAAATACTATCATCGCTGGAATAAGGCATTATCTTGTTAGATCAACAAGACAAGGTGTTGTCAAAAATCAACAAATGAATTCTACAAATGGACGAAGTAATCCTTTCCCGACGTCAACAATTGAACAGTTTCCCTATACTTATCTCAATGAGGATAACGAATTTATCCAACAAGTCTTAGACGAAGTACAAGATACTACTTTCGAAGCTCTTTCTCCTGTGTCTCTAAACCTAAATTTAATTGGGGAATTAACACAACGTACTTCTCACCCACTTGATTTATATAAAGAAATTCATAAAGAGCAACAGTCAGAAATTAATATTTCTGAAAAGTATGGCCTATCAGTAAACTCGAATAGCGATGCTATATTTTCTAATAAAGATGAAACTTCAAATATTATCCCAACACTATTTAAAGTGATAAACTTCCTGGGATTTGCACCTTACAAACCCGATTCCTATTCCCATAATATTTACAATAAAACAATTAATGAAATTCGTGCATTGGATTTAAAAGGAAACGAGGCTAATCAATTAAGAACTCAACTTGCTGTTCACAATATGCTTCATGTCACTTGGCTAAAACGTTTGGAATCATCTACAGCCACCCTACTAAGATCTGTCCTGAATTATCAAGATAGAATTGCTTTGTTTGAAAAATGGTTGGATCGGGGATATATTGTTAGTCTGACTGATGCCGCAACTCTTGATAGTGAATATGGCGAAGATATTGATAAGGCTTTCGAAGATTATGATAAATACTTGTCAGATTTAGATGAGGCTATGTCTCAAGGTAACGAACAAGATATTAAAAAACGTGGTGTCGAAAGAAAAGAAGCAGATGAAAAACTATTTAATATTCCTCAATTAAAAAAAGATCTCCAACGAGATAAAGAAATATGTAAATTCTTAACTACTGTATTAACAAGATTAAGTAAAAAAGATCATGATAGAAAACTAAATGCATTTGCAGATAAAATAGTGGAACGATTGGAAGAAAATAAATATGGAAAAAAACTATTAGTTTTTAGTTTCTTTTCTGATACAATTGATTATCTGAAAGAACGCCTTCCACAATTACTGGAAAACAGGATTTCTAACTTCTCGAAACGTGCAGAGTTTATTTCAGGTAATAGTGGCTCTGTTGAAGAAATTACTAAACACTTTTCTCCAATTAGTAAAAAAGCAAAAATTAAGAAACAGAGTGAACTCGATTTTCTATTTGCTACTGATGTACTTTCAGAAGGTCAAAACCTACAAGATGCTGGTTTTTTAGTAAATTATGACTTACATTGGAATCCTGTAAGAATGATTCAAAGAAATGGTCGAATTAATCGTTTAGGTTCAACTTATGAAAACATACTAATTGCAAATATGAAGCCTCATGAAGATTTAGAATTCTATCTTAAGTTAATTAGACGTCTAGAACACAAAATTGCAACAATCAACTTTACCGTTGGTAACGATCAAAGTATATTAGGTGAAAGTGAAAATCCAATAGAATTTCATGAAATATTGGAATCTGATAACATTTTTGATGATGATATCGACAAAGCTTCAAAAGCAATGGAACAATTTGAAAATACCGAAGATATATTAGATTGGGTTGATAATTATTCCACTGAATTACGGAAATTTATTGATGCTCATAAAGAAGATGGAGAAATTAAGAGAATTCAAAGTATCCCTGATGGAAAATGGAATTACCTTCCGAAATCAACTGATAATTTTGAGAATCTAGACTATGTTATCGGACTATATAGAGCCAAAGGTAAAATCTCTGCTACTGGCGCACTGATAAAAGATATTGGTTTCGTAAGCATCGAAAAAAGCTCAGAAAAAAGAGGGCCATTCAGCTCGCTTCAAGCAAAATACATTCAAGAAAAGGATGCTTTGAAACAAATTCAAACGACCCCTCAAGATAATAAACGTATGATAGATAAAATACCAGTAGATAGATCAGAATATATCAAAAAAGGCAGTACAGAAATTACTGTGCAATTTGAATCAGCTAATCCAGTTTATAGTATAAAGCAACAAGGGATGCAAGCTCTTGAAATTTTAAAAACTTATTTTGATTCAAGTTACAATCTTATTGGAATTATTGAAAAAGGAATACGTTATTCAAATGATAAACGAACTTTTGAACAAATTGTTCGAGAAGTAAATAAACAAAACAAAGAAAATGGTAAATTAACACCACGAGTAATCAAGAATTTTGAGAACTTACTAACTAAGCTTTTACAAGCTGAATCTGACGAAAAAAGAATAGAGAAAGTCGAAGGTGTATTATTCTATGCAAAACCATAATGGCATTCATACAATAGACAAGTTAGTCAAACAACTATCGAATGAAAAGGACGAGTGGACATCCCTCGCTATAGCAATTGACTTAGCTGATGAAGTAATGAGATGGATTCTTCCAAATCAAGATAGATGGACTAGTATGTTGGAACACAATAGTCAAAATACTGGAAATCTACCCTCTCCTCTTCCAATGGATGTTTTCCATAATCAAAAACAAAGAACATGGTTTCGTGAACACCCAGAATCTAATTCTGCACGTTCAGCCTTTCAACACTTCAAACAGGATGACTGTGTAGTTGAAAGCAAATTATTCTGGTTTAGTGAAAGTGCAACTAAACAAAAGATCTCAGCTTCAACAGAATTCACATCTAACTGGGAAGACTCTGACTTAACAAGAATTCCAAGCAACAAGATTGGAATCGATTTTTTCCTGACATCTGATGCTAATTCTCTCCTAATTGTGCTTTCGAATAGAAAAAAACTTCGTGTTATGGAGTTACATGATCATTTGAGTAATACTCAAAAACAAATTTTTGAACACAATCTATTTAACGCAGCAGATTATGATGATTCAAAAATTAATGATGGTCAAAATCTCGAACCTCAACAGACTATTCATAAAAGACTATGGGATGCGTTGCAACTGAAAGAAGTTAATAAACAATTCTATTCAATTATTGCAAAATTCTTTGAAGATCTAGTTGAAACTATGGAAAATCAAGGAAAAAACTCAGAAGATGCAAAACAATTTTCTTCCCGACTACTAGGACGAATGCTTTTCATTTGGTTTTTACGGAAAATGAAAATTATTTATGAGGACTTTGGATACTTCGAAATAGATGGTTTATCAGCTACTGAATATTATGAAAAGAAAATCAAACTTCTATTTTTTAGCACTCTTAATACTGATATTTCCGATCGTAAACACCTAGATTATATAACACCATATTTAAATGGTGGCCTATTTGAACCCAAGGAAAATGATTTTATTGACGAAACTATCAATTTCCCTCAAGATTATTTTAGAAATCTTTTTGATAGATTTAACGAGTTCAATTTTACTACTGATGAGTCTAGTGCTGACTTTGAAGTGATTGCAGTCGATCCTGAAATGTTAGGACAAGTATTTGAAAATCTATTGGCTACTCAAAATGAAGATACTGGACAAAGTGCAAGGAAATCAAGTGGAGCATTCTACACTCCGAGAGATATTGTAGCATTTATTTGTAAAGAATCTTTAAGAGAATATTTGTATAACAAGGTGGGAAATAGAGCCTTCAACCAAGGAATAGACTTACTAATTGACTATTCAGATGCTGAATTTTTAGCTAGAAAAAGTACTTCTGGTGCTGATTTATGGGGAGTTAATAGTAAAAATATAACAAAAACTATCCTTGAGGCATTAGATAACTATAAGGTTTTAGATCCCGCTTGTGGTTCTGGTGCTTTCCCTATGGGAATGATTCAACTCCTTGTTAGAACATACGAAAGATTGCTAAAATCCTATGATGCATACGAACTTAAACTTTCAATTATTGAAAACAACATCTTTGGAGTAGATATCGAACCGATGGCAATTGAAATTTCCCGCCTAAGAGCTTGGCTTTCAGTAATTATTGACGAACCCGATAAAAGTAATATCAAGCCTTTACCTAACCTAGATTTCAAGTTCGTTTGTGCCAATAGTTTAACTTCTCTAGCTCAAGATGGCACTTCAATTTTTGACGATCCAAATTTAGACTTAAAACTTTCTGACATTAGACTAAAATATTTTAACGCACGTGTAAAAAGTTCTAAAGATAACTGGCAAAAAAAATATTATGAATTAACAACAGGAAATATACAACTTGGGGAAACGGTTCGTTCTGAACAATTAAGATCCTTTGATCCTTTCATTGTAAAGAGACCAGCAAGCTTTTTTGACAGTTTCTTTATGTTTGGGATTCACAAATTTGATGCAATTATTGGAAATCCTCCATATGTTGGAACTAAAAATCGGAGTACGGCTGATAAAAAAGCTCTAGAAAATGAATTTGGATTTGTAGATGATCTATACAGTCACTTCTTCTTCAAAGGAATTGAACTACTTGAAGAAAGAGGAAGTCTTACATATATCACTTCTAAATCTTTTTGGACTATTCAATCAAAGAAAAATTTAAGAGATTTACTACTTTCTAACACAATAAATTATATCTTTGATACTGCTAATCCATTTGAATCAGCGATGGTAGATACTGCAATTACATCCGTAAAGAAAAATAAATATGAATTAGAAAACACAATTATGTTTATTGACGGAAGTACAAATCTATTAGAACCTGTATATTTTGAAGTTGAACAATCTACTTATGTAAATACTCAAAATACCGTTATTTTTAAGCCTACAAAGTATAATATGGCCATCTATAATCTATATGGGAATATAGTCCAGCAACTTCATAAAGAATGGTGGGATAAAATTTCATCAAGTAAAAAAATTGAACAGAACAAAATAGTTCTTGAAGAATATCGTGAAAATCTTAAACCAGGAAATATTACACTGTTGGGTTGTATCACAGAAGGCGGTCAAGGTCTTGCGACTGCTAATAACGGTAAATATATAGCTGTTAGGAAATCAACTAAATGGGCTGATAATATTCTAAAAACACGCCCTAAAAAATTAAAAGATGCGATAAATAAATATAATATTCCAGCAAACGAGTTATGTGGATATACAAACCCTGAAACTTTATTCAAGGAATTGACAGAAAAGGATATTGCTAAAGTTTTTGATTCAATAAAAGAAAAATATGGTCGAGATGTTTTCGGTCAAGGATATCTTTATCGAATCATTGATGACAAAGACATTGTAGATGTTGATTCATTAACTGAGGATGAGAAGATTAATGGAATTTCGACTACAAAAAATTACTACGTCCCATATGATAAGGGGGATAAAGATGGAAATAGATGGTACCTAGAAACACCATTTGCTATTGCTTGGACAAAAGAAAATGTTGATTTCTTAAAGAAAAATTCTGGAAAAAAGGGAACTGGTATGCCAGTAGTTAGAAATCCTCAGTTTTATTTTAAAGAAGGTTTTTGTTGGTCTGATATTAACACGACTTTCCTAAAATGCCGAGCGAAACAAAAAAGTATTCATGATGTAAAAAGCATGAGTTTATTCGGTTTATCTCAGAAGGTTCCTGAATACTATATCATAAGTGTCATTAATTCACGATTCATGAGTCATTATGTCGATGACTTCGTAAATAATACTCAGACTTTCCAAATAAATGATGCACGTCAACTTCCAATAGTTGTACCTTCAGAAGAAAAACTTCAAGAGTTACTTCCACTCTTCCAGGAAGCGATTCAAATAAAGAAATCTGGAAACCCTGTCCAAGAAGATAATTATAGAGAATTAGAACTAATCGAAAATAAGATTGAAGATATTATTCTTGAAATATATCAAATAAAATAGGTGTAAATATTTTAAAAGAGAGAACGTATCTCGTACAATGTCATAAGGTTAAGAAATTCAAATACAATTCTGTATTTGGATTTCTTTTTTATTTGATAAATTATAGTTAAGGAGATGTTTTCCATGATGAAACAGATAAAAGCCCTCTTGAAAAAATATAACAGATATATCAGTTAGAAACAATAAGGCTTTATTTAACAAGACTCATTAAATTAATTCTTTTCTTTATCTATCTGATTTTCCTTTGCAACGACAAATTCTTTAATCAATTGATAGATAACAGCAAATATCGCTTTAAAGAATATCATTCCAAGTATGCCAAAGAGTTTACCTCCGATACTAGCTGCTGCAATCATAAAAAGAGCTGCTAAAGCAATGGACTGATTTACAGCTGTATAACTTGATAAAGAAAAATAGAAAATAAGGCTTGAGTTGAACTGACTGTTAACTACCAGATTAAATTCCATCCATTGTGAAATAAAATGAAACAAGACTAAAAAAATTTCATCTCTTAACCTAAAGGGGTTTGGGGATTCCCCAAAATTCAAATCACCTCAAAAGTGCATACACTATGTGTATACAAACTTTGGAGGTGATTTTGGGAGTGTGTGTATACAGACTCTGAGCTCGCAAAGTCATATTATGAGAAATTTTTCCTTCTCGATAAAATAATCCAAAAAATCAATTTGACTGTCATTTGTGTGTACAAATATTTTAAGAAGATATATAAAAAACGCTG
>ERZ773263.1986-NODE-1986-length-11584-cov-4.416255_pt1 | contig 11584 bp, 10 predicted proteins | sample MGYA00511076_ERZ773263 | MGnify/ENA primary metagenome ERZ773263 (study PRJEB29015, sample SAMEA2738155) | human oral metagenome | biome: human oral; feature: human-associated habitat; material: saliva | place: China | collected 2195 ... | reverse complement strand
GTGACCAAGAGCAACAGTTACACCTTCACCAGTAATAGTACGTACAAAGTCCTCAACCCCATCACGTTCAGGTGCAAGAGCAATTTTATTAAGAAGACCATTAGCAGCCTTCTGCCAAGCGCGGAACTCATCCATACGTGGATCTTTCATGTAAGCAGGGTTTTGAGCTCCTTTAAATTCCTCAGTAAAGTATGGCCCTTCAAAATAGATACCACGAATCTTAGCACCAGATGCTTCTTGATAGCGTGCACCAATGTTTTCAGTAACAGCCAGCAATTGTTCGTATGATGAAGTTAGTGTGGTTGGTAGGAAACTAGTAACACCTGTGCTAAGAAGACCTTCACTCATCGTATGAAGAGTCCCTTCAATATTATTATCCATGACATCCACACCACCAAAACCATGAATGTGAGTATCAACTAGACCCGGTGCAATGCTGTAACCAGAATAATCTAAAATTTCAGCATCCTCAGAAATCTCTTCAACATGCTTACCAAACTTACCATCAATAAGTTCCAAATAACCTCCACGACGAATACCATGTGGATAGAAAAATTGATCAGCTTTAATATACTTAGGCATAATGATAACCCCCTTAAGAAATAATCTACTATTTATTATGTCAATTACATTATAAACCTTTCAAAACAATTTGTAAATGGTATAGACCTATTTTTGCTAAAATTTTTATAAATAAAGAAAAAAGACAAGGCTTATAAACCTTGTCTTTTCAACTATACCGGCGGCCAACAAACTAGCGTTAAAATAAGTTAAAATAAATAACCAAGAAACGATTAAATCAAGATATTATCACACGCTAGTTAGTATTGAAATTGAGGAAATTGACCAGTGGTTGACCAAATAAATTTTAAACTTTTACTTTAATTTTATAGTCTTGAAATTTAATAATCACAATTTTTTATACATAGTTCGATACCGTGTTCGGCACAATCGGTATAGTCCAATATTTATTCTCAAAAATGGTTTAAATAGCGTAGTCTTTTAAACTAATTTTGAGAATCCAAAAAATCTTCCTACAAACGTAAGAAGATTTTTTTAATTATTCTATAATTGTATAATCTCCACTATCTAACAAGTCTATTACTTTTTGAACAAATTGAGTTGAAAGTAAATCTACTATATCAGCTCCATGAGTTTGAAAATTCTCATCTATTTCTTTGATTTCCAATTGAGTATTTTTTTCTACCCTTTCTTCTGTAATTGGGGTATGAAAACTATATTCACCGATTTCATAATACAAGAAATATAAATATTTTTTCTCACCTAAGCTGTAATCAAAAAAATCAACTTCCTTATTTCTATCGTAGTCATAGTAACTATTTTCCCAAACAATATCATTTATTTTTTCATTATATAGTTTTGCATAATTTTTTTGATAACTATAGACTCGTTGTCTTTTCTCCCCGTCATACTTTTTATGAATCAATTTTGGGCTGAAGTTTAATAATAAATCGTCTTTCATACTATAGTATTTTTCTTTTTGTTCTTTTGCATTTTCAATATTATTTTCTTTGTATTTGTAGAACCCAGCTTGATTATAATCTTTTATTTTATCTCGATAGTTTTTTGCTCTTTTATTAACAGAATATATACATTCTGCAATAATTTTATTTGTTATTTCTCTATTCTTAATTAAATCATTATATTTTTTAGGAGTTCTCATTTTTAACCCTCACATTATTTCTTTCTTCTAATATATTTTAACAAAAATCTTCCTATTTGTAATAAGAAGATTTTTTTATTATTCTAATTTTTTCTACGTACTGATGCAAGTCCAAATGTTCCAAGAATTGCACCAAATACCAACATCGCAACACTTGAGTTTTCGCCAGTGTTTGGCAATGTTTTTGCACGCTCTACTCTTGAGTAAGTCACTTTTTCGTTTTCTACTAATTTAACAGCAGGCGCTGAGTATGTTTCACGTTTTTCCTTCACAACAACATTCCCTTGAGCATCTACAGTAACTTCTTTACCTGCATCAAGAGCTTTCTTCAACTCGTCAACATTGACAGTAGGAAGTTCTTCAGCAGTTGGAGCTACTTTAGGTACAGCGATTACTGTACCGTCAGGAAGTGTTGCAACAATGTTTTCTTGAGCTTTCTCTGCAAGGTCAACAAGTTTAGCATATGTTGCTTCAAGTTCTGCAAGTTTAGCTTCTTCTGCTTTTTGTGCAGTCAACAAGTTTTCAAGCTTAGACTGTGCCATTTCTAGGTCAGCTTTAGCGAGTTCCAATTTGACACTAATTGCTGTTCGAGCTTGTTTTGCATTTGCTAGAGCAACTGGTGCGTCCAAATATGCTTGCAAGGTTTCAGCCAATTCTTTGGCTTCTTTTACGAGTGCATCTTTTTCAGCAAGAAGTTTTGTAACTTGTTTGTTCAAGTTGTCTAGTTTAGTTTCTTGGTCTTCAAGTTTAGCTGAAGCATTTTCAAGAGCTTGTGACGCAATTGTTTGAACAGTTTTAGCTTCTTTAAGTGCATCTTGAGCTTTTTCAAGAGCAGATTTCTTGTCAGCTAGACTTGCTGAGAAGTTAGCGACTGCTTCACTTGCTTGAGTTTCACGTTTCTTAGCATTTTCAAGAGCAATGTTTGCTAAACGTAGGTTGTTTTCAGCAACTTGAGCTTGGAGTGGCGTAGCCATTGCGTCAGCCAAGACTTTTTCAGCTTCAGTTTTCAAGCTAAGTGCGCTTGCGTAATCAGTTGAAGCTGTTGTCAAAGCATTTTTAGCATTTTCTGATGCAGTTTTAGCTTGTTCAAGGTTTGATTCAGCTGTTGCGACTGCTTTTTCAAGAGTTGCGATGTCTGTTTTGTCTTCGATTGGATCTTCTTGGCTACCACTAAATGTGGTTAACATCCAATATTCACCATTGATGTTAGCGATTGTTAGAGCTACTGGTTTATAGGCTTTATTGAATAAGTTACTACTTAGATGTTCCCATTTAGAAGGTTCATCTTCGTATGAAGATAATTCAAATGCTCTAATAACAGCTTGTTTAAGACCATACATTGTTTGTTCGTCACTTCCATTTCCCATAGGCATGAGGTTTTCGATTCCTCCAGGAATGTGACCAGCTGTACGTGGGTCAAGGGCACGTTTTTCGTATTGTTTCGCTTCACGTTTTGAGCGTTCAAGTGTTTCACGTGAAACATATGCTTTTTTATTTTCATTGTAACCAAAATTGTGGTTCAACTGGGTCAACATTTTAGCGTAGAATTGGCTGATTTCTACCAATTGGTCATCAGTCAAGTTATTCAAATCAACTGGACGATTTTTATCAGCTTCGCTAATTTTGATGGTTGAAGCATTAGCCATGTTTACGGCTGATGCACTTAGAATTTCTCTAGTGAGTTCGTTATCTTTATTTCGCCATAAATCGTAAGCTTCTTTAAATGTAATTTCATTTGAAGATGCACCAATTGATTGACGTTCTTTTTCAGATAGTACAGACAACGGTAATGTTGGGTTGCCGATTTTGACAACATCGACATTTTTGAGTGCGTCTTGAGCTTTAGTAAGTTCAGTTTGAGCATCTTCCAACTTAGCATCTACTGACTCAGCATGTTGGTTAGCTGTTGCCAATTTTTCTTTTGCCAATTTGACAGCATCATTTTTAGTATTTACATCAGTTTCAGCTGATTTGATAGCTTGGTCGCGGTCTGCATCTGCTTTTGTTGCATTTTTGAATGCAGTTTGTGCGTCAGCGACTGTAGCTTCAGCATCTTTAACGCCTTTTTGAGCGTCTTTCAAGTCTTTCTCAGCATTTGCAAGTCCAGTTCCGTCAAGTGCAGATTCTGCATTTGCGACTGTTTGTTCAGCTGTTTGGACATCTTTTTCGGCTTGGTCAAGATTTTCTTTAGCTGTTGCCACGTCTGATTGCTTTTCAGCAAGAACTGCAGTTTCAGTCTTGATTTGAGCATTTGTAGCTTCAGTTGCGTCTTGATTCTTTGTTTGAGCGTCAAGGTTCTTAGTTTGAGCATCTTTGACTTGAGCAACTTTTTCAGGTGTTACTTGAGAAGCAATTGCTTCAGCATTGTTAACAGTTTTATCTGCATTAGAATATTCTGTTTCAATTGAAGCAACAGTAGCTTCTTTTTCTTGAACGCCACTTTTAGCTGTTTCAACTTTAGCTTCAGCATCTTTAACAACAGCTTTTTGTGCGTTAAGTGCAGGTTCTACCGTAGAAGGCGCAGGAACTTGGCTCTTTTCAAGTGGTTTCACTTGTGACTTAGCAACAAGAGCAGGTTCATTGACAGCAGTGTCAGAAACAACTGGAGTCGCTTGAGCTTCTTGAGCAAATGCAGTTCCACCAACTGATGCAAGCGCAATAGCTGTTGAAGTTGTGAGGGTTTGCAGTTTCTTCATCAATTCTCCTTTAAAAACTAATAAAGTGAGCTTTTTTATAATTTTACTACACTATTCTATCATTTTTTAGTGTAATATGCAACACTTATTTGATATACAAGTGTAATTTGTGCTACTTATTATTTATAATTTTTATCTTTAAAATAATAAATAAAGGTAAAAACTATGAATCAAAATAACTTACAAACTTTCATTGCCAAAAGAATTAGATATTTGCGATTAACCAAAGGAATTAGCCAAGAAAAACTTTCTGAACTGGCTGGCTTAGGTTCTAAGCATATCCATAACATTGAAAATGAAAAATATAATTTTCAAATACAAACACTAAATAAAATTTTAATAGCTCTTGAAGTAGATGAAAAAACATTTTTTAATTTTGACTTTCCAGAAAAAAGCAAAGAAATTGAAAATATCATCAATCAACTTGAACAAATACCAGAACCACAAAAAACAGATATTATTGATGCAATAGCAACCCTATTGAATAACATAAACAACCGCTAAGATTTAAATCCTAGCGGTTTATTTTTATCCCAAAATTATTCTCTAAATTGCTTAGAAAATCCTCTCTCCAAAAAGATTCGTTTATATTCTTGTAAAATTCGACTAAATATCGTTTAAACGAAATTTCAGTTATAACTCTATTTTTATCTTGTTCTTCAATCTTTTCTTTATACTTCTTAATCTGATACTTTTCAAATTCATATATTTTATTGGCAAGAGAAGAAATCACGTTCTTGTTTGCTTGCTTCATATAAAATTTTTTAAACTTACTAACAGATTCTTCAATTTCAAAAGATAATGTAAATTCTTGATTCTTTAAATTATTATAAAATTCTTCTACTTCTTCTAATCTACTATTGTAAGAATCCAATGCCAATTCTGGTGCTACAGACTGTAATATTTCTGTCCGCCCCCTGACATCCTCTAATAACTCACCTACTTTTTCAGCTTGTTCAATCCATAATTTCTGATTTTCAAACCAATCTTCTTTTAATCTTCGTTCAAATTCTTCTAATAAAGTACTTATAGTTAATTCAAAATTTGTTTCTAATATTTCTTCATTCAATAGTTGCTTAATTGTTGAACTAGTACGTGGTTGAATATGAAAAATTTTAATCGGTAGTTGACGTCTTTCAATCTCCAATTTTAATGAAAAAAGATAATCTGCACTCATTAAATACGAAGGCTTGCCAGAATTTTTAAACTCTTCTCTAATTTTGGCTTCTGGTGTTTTAAAACCTTGCCGTTGTAATTGCTTCACTAGCTTATCTTCTTTTTTATAGAGATTATCCCAACTCGAGAGAATTTTGGGATTTTTCCCAAATTTTGGAAATACATATAAAGTTTCAACTACCTCATTGCCTTGAAAATTTATGTATGATTCAATTATATGTTCTCCCTCTGAAAGTTGCTTATATTGGCCTAGTACATCTTTTTTCAAAATATCACGAATTTGTTTTTCAGTTATATTCATATAAAATTCTTTTTCTATTCTTCCGCTCGGATAACTTCTAATATAATCCAAAGCTTCTTTTACATTATAATACTTTTCTTTCAATATGATATCCTCCTTATCGTTATTTTCAGCTTATCAAATAAAATTTCCTAATGCAAATTTTTTATTTTTCCCTTATGGTGCATTTGACGACTGGAATTTTTAATCATGATACACTTAGAATGTAAATAACGAACGTTCAAATATTTACAAAAAAATTAATAGAAATAACTAGCTTTAAGCTAGTAGAGGTAAAACTAATGGAAAAGTTATTGCAAACAGGTTTGTTCGGAAACAAATCAAATCAATCAGGCGATTCAATTGTAAATGACCGTCGTACCGCCCCTGAACTCACAAACATCTCAACTTGCGTTGCAGTTAGTGTTACAGAGCCAAAAGCATTCTTTCCGATTGTGGGATTCGAAAAAAATAAAAATGGTAAAAACGCCCCTGTATTCTCAGACAAATCAATTGGTTATGAAGTATTCTTATCGATGCCTCGAGATGATGGTTCAGTTAAGCTGATTAGCCTTGTTGTTCCAACCCTTGAAATTGCGAATAAGATTCAGTTCAGACATTTGTATCAGTTAGTCAACCCACGCGGTCGCTACAAGTATAAAAGTTATGATGTCATCGAAGTTTGGGCTGAAGATGTCAAAGAAGTTAGTTTAAAGTAGAGAGGAAATAGATATGAAAGATATTTCTAAGGAATTGGATGATTTAACAGCTTTAGACCTTCCCATTGAACTTCGTAAAATTTTAGCAACATACATGCGTTCTGAAGTTCAAGGACGAGTCTCATCTTTTGTTAATTTGAGTTTAGTTTACTCAAACGGTCGTTACACTGATTTTATTCGTGCATACATGTATTTTGAGCTCATGCGTCGCAAAATGTTAACAGACATGGAAGAGATATGTAGGTATTTATGATTAGATACAGGTTAAATGAAAATACAGGTCATTTAAGTCCAGCTTTTCCTAAGATTGTAACTCTGCTTCAAGTAGTTGGAGCGGGGTTACTATTTGGTGGTGCTATTATTCGATGGCTAGTATTTAAAGGAACAGAAATTGGTATTTTTAGAAGTGAAGCACAGCTTGGTTTGAATTTAATAGTGATTGGAATAGCTGTCTTGCTTTTGACGAATCTTGTTTTGCTGATTCGGTTTGGTTTGAATTTATCAAAAATTGGTTCAGTATCTCTATACTATCAACTAAGATTGATAGAACGACAAACACACAAGGCATTGTTGGATTCAGCAACTGCTAATCGCAAAGTTGGTAGCAAATTCATAGATGTTAGTAAAGCGCATGCGGACTTCTCGAAGTCAAGCAGGCGCATAACGGTTAAAATCAAAAAATTAGCTGACCAAACTACAGACGATTTAGAAAAGTTTGCGGAAATGTTATCAGCGTGCTTGGTGGGTAAAAATCGTTCTCTAATCGTTTTAGATTATTGGTTAAGTGAAGATAATACAGAGTTCATTTATTTATTAGATGATATTGTAGAAGCAAAAGCAAGACAGCTACGACCCAAAAAAATAACAGAATTAAGATCAGCTAATGATTTTGAAATTACAGTTGAAAAAGGTTTGACTTTTTCATTCTTGCGTTCTCCTCAAATGTTATTGGTTGGAAATACAAATAGCTCTAAAACAACTTTTTTAAAATCAATGCTTGCACAAGTATTCATGTTTAATGAAGATGTTGATTTAACAATCTTGGATGTTAAATCTGAGTTCAGTTCATGGACTTTTCTTCCAAAAGGTGTGATTTTATCAGACAGTGAAGAGATTTTAGCATATTTTGAAGAATTGTTGGAATTAGTTATTAATCGTGAAAAAGAAATTGCAAATCTATCGGCACGCGATGATATTACTGGCGCAACTTTTGTGAATTTCGGTAAAGAGATGAAGATGAAGCTCTGTATTATAGAAGAATATTCTGCAATGTTATCAAGCATTACAGATAATAAGATGAGAAAAAGGGTTCAAGATTTGGTCTTGTCTATTGTGTCTCGCTCTCGCTCTAGTGGTGTCTATATCTGTATCTGCATGCAACAACCGCGCTCAGAGTTGCTTTCAACAGCTATTAGAGATAATTTAGGTGTTCGTATCTGTCTATCAAATGGAGCTATTACAGACGAATTAGCTCGAATGGTCTTTGGAGAAACTGACAATATTGATAATCATGCGCCCAGGTTTTCTGGGTATATCATGACCACTGACGGACAGTTCAGCAAACCACGAAAATTTTGGAACATTAATCTACACGAACACGGTTTGGAAAAGATCAGTACATTTAAACAAGCGTTTTTATACGGTCAGAGATTAAGAAAAAAGCGTAAATAATGGGGTACTAGCATTCAGGGGGGTCTAGTAATGAAGTCAATACTTATCATTTCAATACATATAATCATTGACAATAAAAGCAACAATTTTTCACTTGTTTCAACATGCAGGGACATCATCATAAAAAAATATTAAACAAATTTCATCTAATTAGTAAAATTTTTATGTTGTGATGTGTCAAGTAACTAAGATGTTTGTTTGGATGTGGATGCACGTTTTTTCTCCGTCAGTGCATCCACATCAACAACATATCTAATCAACACAAATCAACACAAACTATTCATTTTGTGTCAAAAACAGAAAGGATTTTTATGAAAATTAATCAAAATGATAGAAAACGAAAATTTTTTGGTCAAATTTCTTTCGAATATGAACATAATGCAAATTCAAAATTAACTGAAAAAGATTTTCGTGAATCAGTTACTCAACGGATTAAAGACTATTGTAAAAATGAAGAAGATAGGTATCATATTATTTTTCACGATAAAGATTTAAAAGATGACGGAAGTTCAAAACCACTACATGCACATTTTTATATTGATTTCAAGCATGCTCATACTTACAAATCAGTATTTAAGGCTCTATCCATTTCAAGGGAACAAAATTTAGAATTTGTTCGTAGTTCGATAAAAGCATGCCGATATTTAACACATCGAAATGAACGTAATATGGAAGAACACAAATTTCCCTATGAGGTCAAAGAAGTCATTTCATCAGAAAATACAAACTATATCTATGATATCATGGGAAAAATCAAAAATCATAGCAAAGAAAAAGCTGATAATGGTCTAGAAATCGATGAATATTGTTTAGAATTGAGTTATCAAATCTCAGAGGAAGGACTACTTATAACGGAAGCAAAACAACAATTATTTGAGCAATTCACTCAACGAATAGCACAAAAAGCGTGGAATTCAAATAAAAGACAATTTGAGGAAAACAGACAAGAATTTATTCAGAAGGAGTTTATTCGTATGAGTAAGGGCGAACGAAATCATACAGGTATTTATATTCAAGCTGAAGGGGGAACAGGAAAATCATATTTAGCACGCTTACTTGCAGAAGAACGCGATAGATTAGGAGCACATACCCCATCAATAAATAAAAAGCGTTTCGATTTAGGTTCTGGCTACAAAGGGGAAAAAACAATTGTAATCAATGAATTAGATGCAAGTTGTGGCATGACTTTTCGAGAGTTATTTCAGATACTAGAACCTGATTCGGCTACACAGTTAAGTTCACGGTTTAAAGATGCATACATCATCAATGACTTAACAATTATTACAAATTCAGATACTTATTGGGATTGGTGTGATTCGTGGTTTGGAAAGAAAAATAAAGAATATCATCAACTAATGCGAAGAATTAGATTTGTAATTAAAATGATTCACGATGAAAAGAATAAGGTTATCAAAATTGAATTATGGAATTACACAGCAACACGTGATTTAAAAGAAAAAGCAAAACAAGCATTTAAAAAATTAGAGACGTATACACTAAACAGTGTAGAAAATGAAGAAGAATTTCGAAAAATTGCTTCAGATATATTAGAAAGAATCAAGAAAGAAAAAAATATTGACAGCAAAAGAAAAGTTATCACTACAGACTCAACCGATCAAAGCGAGTGCAGCGATAACTAAAACTAGTAGAAATAATAAATACTATTTCTGCTTCTATTTTATCATAGAATAAGGAAAAATTATATGACAGATAAGGTTTTAATCAAAATAGACAATTTAGAAGTACAGTTGCCTGCTTCTCATATTATCGTTGAGAAAGATGAATATCTTGACTTGAAAAACAAGGCTTCACAGGGGCAATATATGAGTCTATCAGAGGTTTTAGAGATGGTTTCAGTCTCTCGACCTTGGCTACTCGAACATGTTCTTTATCAGCCTGATATTCGTTCAAAAATCGATATTGATAAAAACAGAGATGGGTTTGTGAAATATCCAGACAATCAGGGCGGACGGTACTACTTCTTAGCCAGCAAAACGAAACAATTTTTTGAAGAAAACTTTGCAGAAATCTTTAGTTTATGATACGATAATCAAGATAATATCTTGGTTATCGTCTTTTAGGAAGAGGTAATCATGTCAGTTTCATTCAGAAAACGAGGTAAAAAGAATTTATGGGATTATAGAATTTTTGATAAAAATAAAAAGGTAGTTGCTTCAGGTTCAGGCTTTAAGACAAAAAGAGAAGCTGAAATTGAAGCGTTAGCTCTTGAGTTAAAATTGCTTAATGGTGCAATAATTGATAAAAATATTACATTCTATGCTCTATGGGAAAAGTGGCTAGAATTAACAGTTAAACCACTCGGAAAAGCAGAAGCTACATTTAATAAACATTTATTGCGTGGTAAGTTTATCAAAGATTATTTTAAAGATAAACCAGCATTAAAAATCAAAGCGAGCGAATATCAAGCATTTATTAATAAGTACGCTGAAACAAATTGTCGTGACAATGTAAGTAGAATGAATGCGGAAATTAGGAATGTTATTGTATTTGCAAAAAGAGATAAGCTTAATATCGAAGATTTTACTGAAGGGGTTATTCTTTCAGGTCGTCCCTCCAAAAAAAGAAAAGATGAAAAATATATTCATAGCTTTGATGACTATCAAAAACTAGTAACACATTTAGAAAGCAATCTTGATTTAACTACTTCTATAGTTCCGTATTTACTGTTGATTCAACTGAAAACAGGAATGCGTGCAGGAGAAGTTGCAGGTCTCACATGGGATTGTGTATTGTGGGAAAGTTCAGAAATCAAAACTTATAGACGATATGATACAGCAAGAAAACGTTGGGCAAACCCAAAAACAGAAGAATCAGTCCGTACAATACCAATTGATAATGATACTTTAACTATTCTAAAAAAATTAAAACAAGAACAAACTGTATTCATTGAAAATGGCACAATTACAAATAACGAAAATATGATTTTAGTAGATTTAAATTATAAGATTGTAACAAATTCAGGAATCAATAAGCATCTAAAGCAAATTTTAAAAGATTTGAAAATTTATCCGCAGAATATGACAAGTACAGGTCTGAGACATACGTATTGTTCAACTATGCTAGCAATGGGTGTTGATATTTGGGCAGTTTCAAAGTTAATGGGGCATCGAGATATTAAACAAATAACTGAAACTTACGGCCATCTGATAAAGGAAAAAGCAGAAATTGAAAACAATAAAGTTCGTTCAGTATTAACAAGTTTAGTTAAAAAAGAGAATTGTTGACCATAAGTTGACCAAAGCAAAAAGAAACATTGATTTAACAATGTTTCTTAATACTATATTATACCGGCGGCCGGGGTCGAACCGGCACGTCCTTGCGGACACTGGATTTTGAG
>ERZ773263.1985-NODE-1985-length-11589-cov-3.181810_pt1 | contig 11589 bp, 8 predicted proteins | sample MGYA00511076_ERZ773263 | MGnify/ENA primary metagenome ERZ773263 (study PRJEB29015, sample SAMEA2738155) | human oral metagenome | biome: human oral; feature: human-associated habitat; material: saliva | place: China | collected 2195 ... | reverse complement strand
GGCGATATCGAATCGCAGCCGTTCCTCGAGGCCGCACGCGAAGTGCGTCGCGACCTGGGTGCCGACAACTGCATGTTCGTGCACGTCTCCCTCGTGCCGTACATTGCGGCCGCCCACGAACTCAAGACCAAGCCGACCCAGCATTCCGTGATGATGCTGCGCCAGCTCGGCATCTCCCCGGATGCCCTGGTGCTGCGCTCCGACCGCCCGCTCAACCAGTCCATCAAGGACAAGATCTCCCTGATGTGCGACGTGGATTCCGAAGGCGTGGTCAACTGCGTGGATGCCCCGAGCATCTACGACGTGCCGAAGACCCTGTTCGACGAGGGGCTCGACGCCTATGTCGTGCGTGAGCTCGGTCTGCCGTTCCACGACGTCGACTGGGATGAGTGGGAGGATCTGCTCGAGCGCGTGCACCATCCGAAGCATGAGGTCAATGTGGCCATCGTCGGCAAGTACATCGACCTGCCGGACGCCTACCTGTCCGTCACCGAGGCCATCAAGGCCGGCGGTTTCGCCAACTGGGCCAAGGTCAACGTCAAGTGGGTGGCCGCCGACAAATGTGCCACCGAGGAAGGTGCGGCAGCCGCACTCGACCAGGTCGACGGCATCGTGATTCCCGGCGGTTTCGGCATCCGTGGCATCGACGGCAAGATTGGTGCACTGCGTTATGCCCGTGAAAACGGGCTGCCTGCCCTTGGCCTGTGCCTCGGCCTGCAGTCCATGGTCATCGAATACGCCCGTGACGTACTCGGCATCGAGGATGCGAATTCTTCCGAATTCGAGCCGGACTGCGCAAATCCGGTCATCGCCACCATGGAGGAGCAGAAGGATATCGTCGCCGGTAACGGCGACATGGGTCACACCATGCGTCTGGGCTCCTATCCGGCCGAGCTGGAGGAAGGTTCCATCGTTGCCGAACTGTACGGCACCACGCATGTCACCGAGCGTCATCGTCATCGTTACGAAGTGAACGTGGCCTACAAGGACCGTCTACGCGAAGCCGGACTGCGTATTTCAGGCCAAAGCCCCGACGGTGAGCTCACCGAATTCGTGGAACTGCTTCGTGAGGTGCATCCGTTCTTCGTGGCCACTCAGGCCCATCCGGAGTTCAAGTCCCGCCCGACCAAGCCGCATCCGCTGTTCGCGGGTTTGGTCAAGGCCGCACTTGACCACCAGCAGGCACGCTAAGTGAAGGCATTCGGGGGAGTCGATAAATCGGCTCCCCATTTTGTTATATACATCACGTTGGTCGGAAGCCGAATTTCGAATGGGTCACTGGTATTTAGCCATGCATTCTGTTAGGTTGTCATAGGTACTAATCAGTGAATGGAGGCAGCGTACGGTGGCAGAAAACCAAGCGCCTAACGCCGCGGCTGACGTGGAGATGAGTCAGTATGTGGCTGATCGTTCGCGTGTGAACGAAGACAAGATCAAACAGGATGATGAAATCATCCAGCAGTTCGGTGACTACACCTATGGCTGGCATGATACGGACTTCGCGGGCGAGGCGGCGAAGAAAGGCATCGACGAGAACGTGGTACGTGCCATTTCCGCCGATAAAAACGAGCCGGAATGGATGTTGGAGAAGCGACTTGAGGGGTATCGTGACTTCATCAATCGTCCGATGCCGCAATGGGGCGTCGATCTGAAGGATTTCGACGCGGACGATTTCAAGTACTACGTCAAGCCGATCGACAAGCAGGCCACGACCTGGGACGAGCTACCTGAGGAAATCCGCAGCACCTATGACAAGCTGGGCATTCCGGAAGCCGAAAAGAGCCGCCTTGTTTCCGGCGTCGCCGCACAGTACGAATCCGAAGTCATCTACAACTCGATCCAGAAGGAGCTTTCGGATCAGGGCGTGATCTTCGTCGACACCGACACCGCCGTGCAGCGGTATCCGGAAATCGTCAGGAAATACTTCGGCAAATGCATTCCGAGCAACGACAACAAGTTCTCGGCGCTGAACACCGCCGCATGGTCGGGCGGATCGTTCGTATACGTGCCCAAGGGTGTGCATGTCGACATCCCGCTGCAGGCTTATTTCCGCATTAACACGCCGAATATGGGCCAGTTCGAGCGTACGCTCATCATCGCCGACGAAGGCTCCTATGTGCATTACGTGGAAGGCTGCACCGCTCCGATCTACTCCACCGACTCGTTGCATTCCGGTGTGGTGGAGATCTTCGTGGAGCCGCATGCCCGCGTGCGCTACACCACCGTGCAGAATTGGTCGAACAACGTGTACAATCTGGTGACCCAGCGTGCCTACGTACGTGAGGGAGGCACTATGGAGTGGGTTGACGGCAACATCGGCTCCAAGGCCACCATGAAATATCCGGCCTGCATCCTCGCCGAACCGTACGCCAAGGCCAGCACCATGTCCCTGGGATTCGCCGGCAAGGGGCAATATCAGGATACCGGCGCGAAGATGATCCATCTCGCCCCGCATACCAGCTCCACCATCGTAGCCAAGTCGATTTCCCGCGGCGGCGGCCGTTCCGCCTACCGTGGGCTGGTCAAGATCGTCAAGGGCGCGGAGGGCTCCTCGAACTCGACCGTGTGCGATGCATTGCTGGTCGACGAATTCAGCCGTTCCGACACCTACCCACATGTGGACGTACGTGAGGATGACGTGTCCATGGCGCATGAGGCAACCGTCTCCAAGGTCTCCGAAGACCAGTTGTTCTATCTGATGAGCCGTGGTCTTTCCGAAGACGAGGCCATGGGCATGATCGTGCGTGGCTTCGTGGAGCCGATCAGCCGCGAGCTGCCGATGGAATACGCACTCGAGCTGAATCGACTGGTGGAACTGCAGATGGAAGGATCGGTGGGCTGATCACCATGGCACAAACTCAGGAAATCAACATTCCCGTCGCGGATCCGAACGATTCGTATGCGAATCCGGCGGCCATGCCGTCCTCGGCCGACCGCGCGCCGCGCTCCTTCGACGTGGAGGCCTTCGCCAAGCCCGATCGCACCCAGGAGGATTGGCGTTATACGCCGGTTGAACGTGTCGAGGAATTCTTCGACACGTTCCGGCCTTCCGGCGATACCGAAATCTCCGTCAGCATGATTGACGGAGCGCCATTGGCCGATGGCGCGACCTTCGAGCGGGTCGCATTGGGCGATGCCGGTACCGGCATCGTCTCCAAGCCGAATGACCGCGTCTCCGCCGTGGAGTGGAATTCCGGCAAGCAGGCGACGGTGCTGAAGCTCGAAGGTGAGATCGAACAGCCGGTATTGGTCAAAGTGCACGGCAATGGCTTTGATATGGACGCCTTCCATCTGGTCATCATCGCCGCGGACCATGCGCATGCCGATGTGGTCGTGGAACATGACGGCGACGCCCGCATCGCCGAAGGCGTGGAAATCTCCACCGGCAGGGATTCGCACATCTCCACCACGTTCATTCAGGAGTGGAACAAGGGTTCCAAGCAGGTCGGCAATCAGCGCATTCACATGGGGGAGGGCGCCTCGTTGCGTCATTCCGTGGTGACGCTCGGCGGCGACGTGGTCCGCATCCGCATGGATCAGGACTTCGGCGGCGAGCAGGGTGATCTCAACATGCTCGGCATCTACTTCGTGGATCCGGGCGAACACATCGAACATCGCACCATGATCGTGCACAACCATCCCGAATGCAGAAGCCGTGTGGTCTATAAAGGTGCGCTTGACGGCAAGGATGCGCACTCCACATGGGTGGGCAATGCCCTGATCGCGCCGACCGCGCCGGGCACCGATTCCTATGAGCTCAATCGCAATCTGGTGCTTACGCCGGGCGCGATCGCCGATTCGGAACCGAACCTCGAAATCGAGAATGGCAATATCATCGGCGCGGGCCATGCATCGTCCGTCGGACGGTTCGACGATGAGGAGCTGTTCTACCTGCAATCCCGCGGCATTCCGGAGGTCGAGGCACGCAAGCTCGTGGTTCGCGGCTTCTTCGGCGAACTCGTCGAGGAGATCGGCATTGCCGCCATCTCCGAGCATCTGATGACCGTCATCGACAGGCGTCTGACACGCGGCGAAAGCGACGCGATGGCGCAGGTATTGGAAGAGAAGTAAGGAATCGTAGGAGCATAACATGTCAACTCTTGAAATCAAGGATCTCTATGCGCACGTCGAAACCAAGGATGGCATCAAGCCGATCCTCAAAGGCGTGAACCTGACCGTCAACTCCGGTGAGACCCATGCCATCATGGGCCCCAACGGTTCCGGCAAATCCACGCTGGCCTATACGCTGGCCGGCCATCCGAAGTACATCGTCGATTCCGGTCAGGTATTGCTCGACGGAGAGGACATCCTCAAGATGACTCCGGACGAGCGCGCCAAGGCCGGCATCTTCCTCGCCATGCAGTATCCGGTCGAGGTTCCGGGTGTGTCCATGACCAACTTCCTGCGTACCGCCAAGACCGAAGTCGACGGCAAGGCACCGGCCATTCGCACGTGGACCAAGGAACTGACCGAAGCCATGAAGCGTCTGAGAATGGATCCGAAATTCGCCACCCGCTCCGTGAACGAAGGCTTCTCCGGTGGCGAGAAGAAGCGTGCCGAGGTGCTGCAGCTCGAACTGCTCAAGCCTAAGTTCGCCATCCTTGATGAAACCGACTCGGGCCTTGACGTCGATGCGTTGCGCATTGTCTCAGAAGGGGTGAACCGCGCCAAAGAGGCCAATCAGTTCGGCATTCTCATGGTGACGCACTACACCCGAATCCTTAAGTACATCAAGCCTGACATCGTACATGTGTTCGCCGCGGGACATTTCGTCAAGACGGGTGGTCCGGAACTTGCCGATGAACTCGAAGAGAAGGGCTACGACGCATATCTGCCGGAAGGCGCCGATTCCGAAAGCGCGCTGGCATGACGGATTTTGTATCGATCCGTGAGGAATTCCCGATTCTGGACCAGCAGATTCACGGGCATCCGTTGGTGTATCTGGACTCCGCCGCGACCTCGCAGAAACCGCAGTGCGTGATTGACGCGGAGGCGGAATTCTATAGGACGATCAACGCCGGCGTGCACCGCGGTGCCCACGAACTTGCCGCGCGCAGCACCATGGCGTTCGAGGAGGCCCGCGCCAAGATGGCCCGGCTGGTCGGCGCCAATGCGGCGGAAGGCGAGGAGGAGGTCGTCGTCACCTCCGGCGCGACCGCAGGGCTGAATCTGCTGGCCACGGCCTTCGGCAATGCCTCGCTCGGTCGTGGAGGAGCGGCAGCCAAACGCTTCGCCCTCAAGCCGGGTGACGAGATCGTGGTGTCCAAAGCCGAGCATCATTCGGTGTTGCTGCCATTCCAGGAACTGGCGGCCCGCACCGGAGCCAGCCTGAAGTGGTTCGATTTGGACGATGAGGGTCGTATCCGTTCCGATAGCGCCGACGAGGTGATTACCGAACGCACGAAAATCGTCGCCGTCACGCATGTGGGGAACACCACCGGTGCCATCACCGATATCGCACCCATCATCAGGCGTGCGCATGAGGTGGGCGCGGTGTTCATACTTGACGCATGCCAGTCCGTACCGCATCTGAAAGTCGATTTCCATGCTCTGGATGTCGATTTCGCCGCGTGGAGCGCGCACAAGATGTACGGTCCGACCGGTGTCGGCTTTCTCTATGGCAAGCGGGACATGCTCGAAGCCCTGCCGCCGGCGAATTTCGGCGGATCCATGGTAGAACTCGCATGGATGGACCAGGAAGCGCGGTACATGGAACCTCCGGCACGTTTTGAGGCCGGTACCCAGCCGGTCGCCCAAGTCGTGGCCGCGGGCGTGGCCGCTGATTGGCTGATGGCCATCGGCATGGAGAATCTCGAAGCGCATGAAAGGACCATCACCGACGAACTGCTCGCGCTTGGCGACATCGAAGGTGTCCGCATTCTTGGACCGCGCAGCAATGAGCGTCGCATCGGCACGATCGCGTTCGAGGTGGAGGGCGTGCATCCCCATGATGTCGGCCAGTTCATCGATGCGCAGGGCATCGCCATCCGCGTCGGCCACCACTGCGCGCAGCCGGTGCACCGGCATTTCGGCGTGTATGCTTCCAACCGTGCGTCCAGCGGCATCTACAATGCCGTTGAGGATGCGCAGGCGCTTATCGAAACGGTGAAACAGGTCCGTCCGTTCTTTGGAGTTAAGTAAACCAGTATGAATGAATTTGCAATGTCCGGCGACGATCTCGAGCAGATGTATCAGGAAGTCATTCTTGAGGCGGCCCGTGATCCGCACGGCAAGGAGCGTTTTGCGCCTGATCTGGCGTCGGAAAACGCCTCGCAGGCAGGGGATGCCATCGTACAGGCGAGTCACGAGTACTGCACGCCCGGCGAATCCCACCAGTTCAATCCGACCTGCGGCGACGAAGCGACCGTGCATGTCGAGGTTTCCGACAACGAACCTCACACTATTGAGCGTCTGGTATGGGACGGCCATGGCTGCTCCATTTCGCAGGCCAGCCTGTCGGTAATGGTCGACCTCGTCGAAGGCAAAAGCGTCGACGAAGCCATGCATCTGGCTGATACCTTTCATCGGTTGATGGAGTCACGGGGCAAAGGTCTTGACGATGAGCATGCCGAGGAGGAATTGGAAGACGGCATCGTGTTCCAAGGTTTTTCCAAGTATCCGATGCGCATCAAATGCGCATTGCTCGGCTGGGAAGGCATGAAGGATTCCGTGGCCAAGGCTTTGGCGGCCAAGAGCTGATACGGCGGCACGTCGGCGTCCCCGGTGGGGCTGTGTTCGGCGATGAACGAAACGCCGATGACAAACCCGCCCCCGAAGCGATAATCTACTCAACAGCATTATCCGTGAGTGTAATGGAGCGACAATGAGCGAAAACCTGGTGCCCGAGCCGCAGGCCTCCGTGTTTGATTCCGTGGCCAAGGCTTTGGACAATGACGAAGACGCTGCGCGTCGCGTCATGCTTAACCCTAATCTGGCCAAAGGATTCAAGGATGGCAAGCCGGTGGAAGTCGAACGTAAGGAGACCCCGCGGCAGGATGCCTGCGGATGCGGTGACCATGCCGGAGCTTGCGGCTGTGAAGACGGGCAGGATGACGGAATCTCGCTGAAGGCCTTCGACGAGATCGGCCGCGCGACCGCAGCCGATGTGAAGGAGGCCCTGCACCAGGTCATCGACCCGGAACTCGGTATCGATGTGATCGATCTGGGATTGGTCTATGGCATCGAAATCGATGAACTTGGTCGTGCCATCATCACCATGACGCTGACTACGCCGGCATGTCCATTGACCGATCTGATTGAAGACGAATGCGCCAGCACCTTGGCAGGTCTGGTCGAGGAATTCCGCATCGATTGGACCTGGCAGCCTCGCTGGACCATGGAGAAGATTACGCCGGAGGGCCGCGAGCAGCTGGCGGCCATCGGTTTCAGCTTCGATAATCTGCCGAAATACTGATTGTTCGCCGGTGATTTTCGGAACAACGTGATTGCGTTGTGGCCTGTGCCATGATGCAATGGTTTGTGCAGATGAAGAAAGGCGTGCTCCCGATTGGTTCGGGAACACGCCTTTTTGTTCGTGTTGCGGAGCGTCAGTCGTCGACGACGGTACCCTTCGGAACCACGGTGATGCCGTCCGGCGTGACCGTGAAGCCACGGGCCAGATCATGCTCGGTATCGATGCCGACGGTCGAATTCTCGGTCAGCACGACGTTCTTGTCGAGAATGGCCTTGTATACACGTGCACGACGGTTGATGGTCACATTGTCGAACAGAATCGAGTCGACGACCTGCGACCACGAGTGGATGCGCACATTCGGCGACAGTACGGAATGATGCACCTCGCCACCGGAGACGATGACGCCCGGGGAGACAATCGAGTCGGTGGCGTGACCCAGACGATCGCGGCCGGCATGGACGAACTTCGCCGGCGGCAGGTTGCCGGACAGCGTATAAATCGGCCATTCGGTGTTGTACAGGTTGAATTCGGGCACATAGGAAATCAGGTCCATATGTGCATCGTAGAACTGCCTCAACGTACCCACATCGCGCCAGTAGGCGTGATCGGTCGGCGTGGCCCCCGGAATCTCATTGGAATTGAAATCATAAACGCCGGCCTCATGGCGGGCCGCGAAGTACGGGGCGATGTCACCGCCCATGTCATGCTTGGTGTCCTCGGCCTTCTCGTCAAGCGACAGGGCCTCGAACAGAGCATCGGTATTGGCTACGTAGTTGCCCATGGAAGCGAGGATGGAATTCGGGTCATCCGGCAGACCGGTGGTGGTCTGCGGCTTCTCCTGGAAGCTCTTGATCATATTCGGATGCTCCGGGTCGACCTCGATCACGCCGAACTGGTTGGATTGGCTGATTGGCTGACGGATGCCGGCCACGGTGAACTCCGCGCCGGAATCGATATGCTGCTGCACCATCTGTTGGAAGTCCATGCGGTACACGTGATCGGCGCCGACGATGACCACGATGTCCGGCTGTACGTCCTCGATGATGTTGATGGTCTGGTAGATGGCGTCAGCGGAACCCAGATACCAGTGCTTGCCAAGTCGCTGCTGAGCCGGCACAGGGGAGACGTAGTTGCCCAGAAGCGGCGAGAAGCGCCACACCGTCGAAATATGGCGGTCAAGCGAATGTGACTTGTACTGGGTGAGCACGACGGTCTGCATGTAACCGGAATTGACCAGATTGCTCAACGGGAAATCGATCAGACGGAACACGCCGCCAAACGGAACGGCCGGCTTGGCCCTATCCCGGGTCAGGGGCATTAGACGCGTGCCTTCGCCACCTGCAAGTACGATGGAAAGAATTTTCGGATTCTTCGCCATGAGAACTCCTCTCTTAGAGCGTCATATCGACACCGCACAACTTCGTTCGGAATGCTTCTTCGCAAACCGCCTACGCACACAATAATTGCATATTTTCTGCAACTTGCAAGGCATTCGCCCCGCGAGTCTCGAACTTTTTCAAGACTTTTCAGCGAATTGCGGTTGAATAGAAAGCCACGGCGCTCGAAGCCGCCACGTTGAGGCTGTCCACACCGTGGCTCATGGGAATCTTCACGGTGAGGTCCGCACGGGATATCGTATGATGCGACAGGCCATCCCCTTCGGTGCCGAAGATCAACGCCAGCCTGTCGATATGGTCGGTCTCGGCCGGCCCGTTGTTGAGTCTGCGTACCAGTTCGTCCAGGGAGACGGAATCATCCTCCAATGCCATGGCCACGGTGGTGAAGCCAAGATCATGCAGTTCCCGCATACCGGTGAATGGCCAGTAATGTTTGTCATCGCCGCCGATGCGGGTCCACGGAATCTGGAACACCGTACCCATCGACACACGTGCGGCCCTTCGATACAGCGGATCGCCGCAGGAGGGGGTGACCAGCACGGCATCGACATCAAGGGCCGCGGCCGAACGCATCAGCGCACCGACGTTCGTGTGGTCGACGATGTTCTCCATCACCGCGATGCGCCGCGCCCCACGGCATACCTCTTCGACGCTCGGCAGGGTCCAACGCCTCATGGCGGCCAACGCGCCACGGTGCAGACGATAGCCGGTCAGCCGCTTGAGCTGTTCCGGAGACGCCACATACACGGGAATGTTTCCGCCCCAATGTTCGTCGATGCAGGCGAAGGTCTGAGACATGCCATCGATCCACGGTTCCTCGACCAGCAGTGAGATCGGCTCGCGTCCGGATGCCAAGGCGCGGTCGATCACCTTGGGTGATTCGGCGATGAACAGTCCCTTGCTCGGCTCCAACCTGTTGCGCAACTGGATTTCAGTGAGATTGGTGTAGGCGGCGACACGCTCGTCGTCGATGGAATCAAGATGGATGAACTGCATTTCGCCGGCTTTCGCTAGATACAAGAAAACCCCTTGTTTCCAAGGGGTTTATCCGGTGTCCGGAGCGGGACTTGAACCCGCACGCCTGTATAAATAGGCACTAGCACCTCAAGCTAGCGCGTCTACCATTCCGCCACCCGGACAGGTGCTTGTTGCTCGCGGCAACGAATGAAAACTATAGCAGCTGATTTCAGCCGTGCAAGTCTCGGCGTGTCGCTCGATTGTCGCCGGCATTGCATGGGGTGATGATAGGCTCGGGAGCTATGACTGAAGCCCTTTTCCTGCTTGATACGGAACATGATGACGTGCCGGTGAACAGCGACGAGCTCAATGCCGGTTGGAAGTTGACGTTGCCCGCTTCGGTACGACGTCATGCGATTCAGGCCATGCGTTTGGAGGACGGCGACGAACTGCAACTGTCCGATGGCAAAGGGCTTCGCATTCATGCCGTGTTGCGTGATGCGCAGCAAGGCATAGCGGAAGTGCTGCGATTCGGCAGGGAATCCCAGCCGACCATCAGGCTTGCATTGGTGCAGGCATTGGCCAAGACCGGCCATGACGAACAGGCCATCGACACCGCCACGCAGATCGGCGTGGATGAGGTGATTCCATGGCAGGCCGACCGTTCCATCGCCAAGTGGAAAGCGGGGCGCACGGACAGGAAGTGGCGTCAGGTACTGGTCGCGGCGACGGAACAGTCGCGTCGTTCCTGGTCTCCCGAATTGGGGGAGTGCGTGACCAGCAAGCAGGTGGTCGCCATCTGCAGGCGCGCCTGCGTGCACGGAGACTTGGTGATCATTCTGCATCAGGATGCCACGAAAACCTGGATTCAAATTGAGCAGGCCATTGCCGGTCTGTCGGATAAATGCCTGGAAGACGGCCGTCGGCGTACCATCTATGTGGTGGTCGGTCCGGAGGGCGGCATCAGCGATGCCGAAGTCGCTTCCTTCACCGAGGCCGGCGCCGAGTGGCGCCACGCCGGCTGCTCGATGTGCCTGGGCATGAACCCCGACCGGCTGAGCCCCGGCGAGCGCAGCGCGTCCACCTCGAACCGCAACTTCGAGGGGCGCCAGGGCAAGGGCGGACGCACCCACCTGGTGAGCCCGGCCTCCGCCGCCGCGACCGCCGTCACCGGCCACCTGTCGGCACCGGCCGACCTGGACTGAAGGAGCAGCTGGCATGGAGAAGTTCTCGAGGCACACCGGCGTCCCGGTCCCGCTGCGGCGCTCCAACGTGGACACCGACCAGATCATCCCGGCCGCCTACCTCAAGCGCATCGAGCGCACCGGATTCGAGGACGGCCTGTTCAGCGCCTGGCGCGACGATCCCGACTTCGTGCTCAACCGGCCCGCTTGGCGCGCCGGCTCCATCCTCGTCGTCGGCCCCGACTTCGGCACCGGAAGCTCTCGCGAGCACGCCGTGTGGGCCCTGCAGAACTACGGCTTCCGGGTCGTCATCGGCTCGCGCTTCGGCGACATCTTCCGCGGCAACTCCGGCAAGGCCGGCCTGCTGCTGGCCACCGTGCCGCAGGGGGTCGTCGAGGAGCTGTGGGCCTTCTGCGAGGCCGAGCCGGGCCGGTCGATCACCGTCGACCTGCTCACGCGCACGATCGAGGCCGGCGGCCGGACCCACTCCTTCGAGCTCGACGACCACACCCGCCACCGCCTGCTCGAGGGCCTCGACGACATCGCCGTCACCCTCCAGCACGCCGACGACATCGCCGCCTACGAGGCCCGCCGTCCCGCCTTCATGCCGACGACCCCCGAGCGCGGCGCCGGGGCC
>ERZ773263.1983-NODE-1983-length-11594-cov-23.889418_pt1 | contig 11594 bp, 4 predicted proteins | sample MGYA00511076_ERZ773263 | MGnify/ENA primary metagenome ERZ773263 (study PRJEB29015, sample SAMEA2738155) | human oral metagenome | biome: human oral; feature: human-associated habitat; material: saliva | place: China | collected 2195 ... | reverse complement strand
CTGGTAAAGTATTTCAAAGTAAGTTAAATGATAATATAGTAATAGTATTTGTATCTCATTATTTTCTTATTATGTTACCACTCGTATTAGCGGGTTATTATTTGAAATGGTTTAGTAGCTTTACTACCTTAATTTTAATGCTGATTACAGCCACTATAGTTTATATTTTAATAGGAATAGCCAGGTATTTGAGTATTAAAAAGAGTATACGAGAGATAAATATAAAATTAAATGATAATAGGTAAGAGTTAGTTAGTAACAAAAGAGGAGCAGCACAAATTAATGATTTTGTGTTGCTCCTATAAATATTTTTATTAATTGTATACTACTTGTTAAAGGTTATTTTGTTACAATTAAAATTCTATTTTTCTTATTCAACTTTATCTTTCTTTAAGAATTTGTTAAGTAGGTTAGATGCTTTAGCTTTGTTTTCTTCTACTTTTTCAGAAAGATTTTCAATTTTTTGATCTGTATTTTTCTTGAATCCAGTAACATTAGATTTCATGTTATCTACAGATGATTGTAATCCATTGATAGATGTCGCTAATCCTTCTGCAGAATTAAATAGTGGATCTAGTTTTTCAGATTTAACTTGTAAATCTTCTGCTAGAATATTTGTATTTTGTAATAAAATATTAGTTTCTGCCATAATTGGCTCTAAGTTACCTTCTACTTTTTTAACTGTTTCATTAAGATCTTTTGCAAGACTTAGTGCATCTTCTGCAATGTTTGTTACATCTTCTACACATTCAGTAGCAATAGTTAGTGATTTTCTAACAGTTCCAAGTGTGATTGCAGCGCTTATGCATAGGATTAATACTCCTACTCCCGCTAAAAAGATTCCAGCATAAGCTAAAATTAACCAGTTTATATCTAACATAATGTTTCCTCCTTTATAAGTCCTTATAATCAATTATATTTTAATATTGACTATAATACAACTAAATTATTTTGATTTTTGTTCGATAAATTTATGACAAAGTTTATTGATGTTACCAGCTCCCATAAATAGGAATACACTATTGTCAAAGTTAAGTTTATCAAAATCATTTTCACTATTTATTATTTGAGCGCCTTTAGTTACTTTTTGTAAATCTTCGATTCCAACAATTTTTTCTTTCTCACGTACTGACGCGAAGATTGGACAAAGAAATACTTTATCAGCAGTTTCTAAGCTTTCAGCAAATTCACTTAAGAATTTAGCTGTACGTGTATATGTATGAGGTTGGAAAATAGCGATAACTTCTTTTCCTTCGTATTTTCTACGTGCACTGTCTATAGTTGCTTTAATTTCACTTGGGTGGTGAGCATAGTCGTCGACAATTACATTGTTTCCAATTTTGTGTTCGCTAAATCTTCTTTCAGCAGGTTTATATAAATCAAGTGATTCTTGAATTTTTTCAACACTTATACCATTTATATCAGCTAAAGCGATAGCAGCTGTTGCGTTAGAAATATCGTGTAATCCGAATACCGCCATAGTGAAAGTTCCAAGTAATTCTGAGTCTTTGTATATGTCGAATTTACTATGTTCAGGTGTAGTTTGAACATTTTTGATTTGATAATCATTTCCTTCATTAAAACCATATTTAATAGTTTTAGCATTTGCAGGTTTAAGTTGTGAAGCTAAGCGATCATCACCGCAGATTACTACTGTATTTTTAACTTGATTCACAAAGCTTTGGAATGCATCGAACATATCGTGTTCATCATTGAAATAATCAGGATGATCGAAATCAATATTAGTAACAATAGCGTAATCAGGATGATATGCTAAAAAGTGTCTGTAGTACTCACATGCCTCAGCTATCATAAATTCAGAATGTTTTTCCCCATGCCCAGTTCCATCACCGATTAAGTATGATATAACATGGCTGTGCTTAAATATGTTACTAGTCATTGTAGTTGTAGTAGTTTTCCCATGTGCTCCAGTAACTGCTATAGAAGGAATCTCAGAAAGCAGTTTACCAAGAAATTGGGAGTAAGTGTATGTTTTTAATCCTAGTTCTTTTGCACGTCTATATTCAACATGAGTTTCATCAAACGCATTTCCTAAAATTACTTCATATCCTTCTTTAATATTTTCAGCCCCATAGTAGTACATTGGGATGTTTCTTTGTTCTAATTTTTCTTGTGTAAAAAAGTATGTTTCTTCATCTGAGCCTTGTACTTCATTGCCCATATCATAAGCAATTTGTGCAAGAGAGCTCATTCCAGAACCTTTAATACCTATAAAATGATATTTACTCATTATAATATCTCCTAAGTTGTCTTTATAAAATAAAAAATTTCCTTTATATTTTTTTTCATAAGCAATTCAATTTTACACCAAAACTGATAAAAATTCAATAAATAGGAGTTTTTTTATACCACGATATTTTCAAAAATTTTCTGTTATTTTCATTCAGTAATTATTTATTATAGATATCTATTGTATATAATTTAAAAGAGGAAAATTTTAGAAATTAAGTTTCAAAATTATCCCTCTTTTAATTAGTTTATTTAATATTTATTTAGAAATAATATTATTATTTATTTTTTCTTCTTCTAAGTATAAGTGCACTACTTAATACTAATCCGATAGCAGCTAATGAAGCTAAATTATTATTTGATAGTCCAGTTTTAGCTAAGTGTTTTCCTAATTTTGAATTGTTGATACTTGATGCTACACTATTGCTTAATGGTGTAATTTGAGTAGGTTGGTTATTTTGCACTGTAGGAGAAGTTTGTTTGTTATTTTGTTTAGGCTTATTAGTAACTATTGCAAATTTACTGAAGTGATCTATTTCAAATATTACTTTTCCATCTTTTATAGTTGACTTCATAAGCTCTAGTTCTCCGTTATCTTTTATGTGATAAACAGCTACATCTTTTTCATCCTCTTTTAGAACTATAGCTACAGTACGGTTTGAGTTTGAATCAACAACCTTATTATTTTTGTCTAGTAGTTTTAAATCTAATATTCTGATTTGATTGTTTGCAGGTAAATTTAATTTTTCTAGAACTGAATTTGCCAAAGCTTTATCTTCTACAGGAGTTGCAGAAAGTTTTGTTGCATTTGTTTTATCAGTTAAAGTAACTTTAACTCCTAAAGCATCATTTGAGAATATATTGTTTATTATATCTTCAGATGGGGTTACGTTGTTGTTTGTGTTAGTGCTTCCTGGATTTGAATTATTATTAGGTTTATTATCTGGGGCAGGTTTATCTTCAGGTTTGTTATTTCCTGTGTTTTCACTAGTTCCTGGTTTTACTTCAGTAGAGCTATTATTAGCATTATTTGAAGGGTTATTTGCACTATCATTAGTTGTGCTACTATTAGAATTGTCGCTTGGTTTTGTATTGTCTACAGTTCCATTATTGCTTGAATTATTATCAGGTTTATTATCTGGAGTAGGTTTATCTTCAGGTTTGTTATTTCCTGTGTTTTCACTAGTTCCAGGTTTTACTTCGGTAGAACTGTTATTAGTATTATTTGAAGAGTTATTTGTACCATTATCAGCCGTGCTACTATTAGAATTGTCGCTTGGTTTTGTATTTTCTACAGTTCCATTATTGCTTGAATTATTATTAGGTTTATTATCCGGAGTAGGTTTATCTTCAGGGTTGTTATTTCCTGGGACAGTTTCTTTATCATTTTTATGTTTAGTATATTCTTCTAATGCTTTATCTATGTTAGATTTTTCTTCTAAAATTTTATCTATAGATTTTTCTTCATCATACACTTTTTGAGCTTTTTCAGTAGCTTCTTTTAGTTTAGCGTATGCTTCTTTATTAATTTCTTCTTTATCTTTGTCATCGCTAACTAGGATTTTAGCTGTTTCTAAAGGTAAAAGAAGGTTTGCTCTTTCAGTAGCAAATTTTTTAGCAACTTCATCATTAGTATTTTCAACAGGTTTGTTACCTTCGTTGTTAGTAGGGTTATCAACTTTATCGTTAGGTTTGTTGCCTTCGCTGTTAGTAGGATTATCAACTTTATCGTTAGGTTTGTTGCCTTCGCTGTTAGTAGGGTTATCAACTTTATCGTTAGGCTTGTTGCCTTCGTTGTTAGTAGGGTTATCAACTTTATCGTTAGGTTTGTTAACTTCGTTGTTAGTTGGATTATCTACTTTATCATTAGGTTTGTTAACCTCGCTGTTAGTTGGATTATCAACTTTATCGTTAGGTTTGTTGCCTTCGCTGTTAGTTGGATTATCAACTTTATCGTTAGGTTTGTTAACTTCGTTGTTAGTAGGGTTATCAACTTTATCGTTAGGTTTGTTGCCTTCGCTATTAGTTGGATTATCAACTTTATCATTAGGTTTGTTAACTTCGCCGTTAGTTGGATTATCAACTTTATCGTTAGGTTTATTAGTCTCATTATTAGATGCATCAGTGTTGTCACTTGGTTTATTTACTTCAGGAGCAGGAGCTTCTTTTAATCCATTGACTGCATCTTCGATTTCTTTTAATAAACTAGAACGAGTGTCTTCTAGATTTCTTGTTTCTTTAGCTTTGTTTATGAATTCAGTTGCTTTAGTAATAGCTGTAGTTAAATTATTTTTAGACTCATCTGAATAATTACTTGCAGCTAGTTTGTCTTGAGCTGATTTAACAGCTGTGTCTAGTTTCGAAGTATCATATCTAAGAAGGTTATAGTATGTTTGAACATCGTTAAATAATTTCAAGATTTCATTAGATTTAGGGTTGTTGTGCACTAAGTCTTCTAGTTTATCTATTTTTCCTTGAAGATAGTTATCAACAGCGTTGATGCTTTCTTCACTATAGTTTTTGCTATCTTTATCAGAATTGAAGTTTGCTACAGCTTCAGCATTTGAAGTTCTTAGTTGAATAAGTAGATCATATTGATTTTTTAAATCTGATAGTTCAGTAAATGCAGTAGAAATTTCTTCGGTGCTTGCATTATTATTTTTTAAAACATTTTGTGCTGCGTTGATTTTGTTACCAAAGTTTTTGATTACCGCCATGTCTTGGCTCACATTTGCGTTTTTAAATACATTATTCCAACTATCATAGTATTTACTTGTTGTAGCTCCGAATAGTGCGTTTAGTTGTTTTTTATCTGCAGTGATAACAGCATTTTCTTTAGGATATTTTACAGATAATACAGCTATATTTTCATGTTTATCAGTACCGAATAATGTACTGCTTGCAAAAGTGTTAAGTTTTATTGTAGATGGTTTTCCTTCGATAGGTATTCTAATTTTTGAAGGATATTTATAAGAATTAGTCACATTATTATAAGTAACATCAGCAGTATCTTCTTTTAAAACTTGGACATCTTTTTCGGCAGTTCCGTCGAAGTATGTAAGTTTACTCATAACGGCAACGTTAGTTGTTCCATTATTCATAGGGACAAGGTCTAATTCTAAGTAATTTTTTCCGTTTTCGGTTACTAGATACACATTTTTAATTATTCCATTTGCCATAGAAGGGCTAGTTAAATCTTGTTTTAATAATGAGCCTTCTAATTGAACTTTATTATTAGAATCTATAGAAGAAGATTCTGATGGGGCACTTGGTTGATTTTGAGCTAAATCAGCAGAATTATTAAATGTATTTACAGCGTTGTTAAGTTTATTTAATTCAGCTAGCAACTCTTCTTCAGTAGAAGTATCATTATTTAATAATTCTTTAGCTTTTGATAGCTCATTTGTTAAAGTAACAAAGGCTGCTGGTTCTTTTTTACCTTGTTTTATTAACTCGACTTCAGCTATTTTTTTCTTAAGCTGCTCTTTAGCTGAAACTTGTTCTGCTCCAGAATTTTGAGAACTATTTAAGTCTTCTATAGCGAATTTGAATTGTTCTTTGTAGTAATCTGTTAAATCTGTATTAACTTGATCATCTGTATCAGGAGATTCAGGAGTTAATTTAGCATTAGCAACATACGCTTTTGCCTCATCAATTAATTGTTTAAGTTTAAGTTTAGATTGAGTAATTTTGTTGAAATTGTTGTAAGCTTCTTCAGCTTTTTTGATTTCTCCTGAAAGTTCTTCAGTATTGATGCGAAGATAGTCACCTAAATGTTGAACTTCTCCTGTAAGTTCATCTAGTTTTTTGTATACTGTCACAGTTCCTTCTTTGTCGAACTCGTTTGAGTAAGTTTCTTTTTTACCTTCTATATCGACTGGTTCAAGGGCGTTTATTTTACTTTCAACAGCAGCTAATTTTTCTTTAACTAGTGCTTTACTTTCATTAGTAAAGTGAGTGTTGTTTTTCCAATCATTTTCATACTGATTTTTTGCGGTTTGCAGTGATTTATAAAGGTTAGCTAATGAATCTAATTTAGTAGTTTCATCTAATAGTTTGTTTATAATATTATCTACTTCGTCTTTAGTTAATGAATCGCTACTTAGAAGTTGCTGAGCTTTAGTAATTAATTGATTGAATGAAGTTTTGAACACTGGTTTTAAATCTTTATAGTTATCTTGTACTGAATTGCTTGTATAGTAATTAACTTTATCTCTTAAAGAAGCTTTTAGAGGTGATTCTTTTTTAGCTTCTAGTTTTGTAGAGTAATCAATATATAAGTCTGTTGGTTTTGTAAAGTTATCGATTCCGTCTTTTCCTAATGAGAATGAGTCTTTAAAGTTAAAGTTTCCTAGAAGAGCTATTTCAATATTTTTCTTAGTTGCATCAACTGTAAGTTTTAATTTAGTAGGGTAATCACGTCCTCCAATATTTTTTGTTTCTATTACTTCAGCATTTGCATCTGTATTTCCTAGGCTGTTGTATTTGAAAGTATCGGCTAGAGCGAAGTCGATAGCTCCTCCCATGATTTTTGGTTCTAATGTTAGTATAATTTCGTTTTTACCGTTTCCTAATTCGTGAACTTCTACATTTTTTATAAGTTCGGTTAAATCACGACTGTATCTTGTTTTAATAGGTTTATCACTACCTCTTTCAACAAATTTTGCAGTTACATTATACGGTTCAGCTGGCTTAGTAGTGTTTTCAACAGGAGCCGCAGGAACTGTTTCTCCTTTTCGACCGTCTTTTGTAGTAAGATTATTTATCGCTTCAGTTAATTGTTTAACAAGATCTGATGTCTCATTAATTTGAGGATTATAGCTGTTTGTTTGGTTAATCCAGTCTTTAGCGTGGTTTAGAGCTTGTTCAAATTTTTCAAGGCTTACAGGTTCATATTCACTTTTTATTTTTCTATCAGCGATATCGATTATTCTTTTTAGTTCTGTAGTATTGTATCTTAAGTATGTGAAGTTCGCATTATCAAAGTCTTTTATTAGTTGAACTAATTCTTTTATGTTTCTTGTATTTTTCAACGCAGGAACACTTTTAATATAATTTTTGTAGTTTTCTATACTTTCTTTTGTGTATGTTTTTTCGTTATAAAGGTCAAAGAATTCTAATAGTTTTGCAACTTTAATATCTAGTACTTCTCTTAATGTTGCAATGTCTTCCATTTCGTGAATAGGTGTAGAAATTTCATAAAGTTTATCGTAGTTAGCGCTATCTGAACGTTTCAATTCTTGTAATTTTGTTACTGCTTCTGTAATCTTAGCCCTTTGTGAAAAGTCTGCAGATGTGTCTGAAGTGTTCTCTTTTGTTAGTAACCATTCATTAACTTTATTACCTCGATCAATCCAATTTTGAATTTTTTCATTTAGTTTTTCTCTATATTTAGGAATAGCTTCGTTACTTTTTTTAGCAGCTGAGTAATTTATATCTAAGGCAAATGGACCTGTTTGTTGTTTATTCCCGTTTTTATCTAAATAAGTCATGTTAGATACTACCAATTGCTCAGCTTTTAATTCTCCAGGAACGTTGAAAGCGATAATGCGTTGGTCTTCAGCAGAAGGTCCTAGTTTAACGCTTGTATCTAAACCAGAAACTTTATTAACAACAAAGCTTGTAATTTTACTAACTTTATCAGGATTAGCAACAAGATTAATTTCAATATCTTGCCCTTGTTTATAGATACCTACTAAAGATTCTTTAAATAGGTTTTTAATTTCTTCTTTATTATCAACTACTTTTTTATAAAAGTCTTGTTGGCCATCGCTAGATACAGTTACCATTGTTGGAGTTTTAAAGTCGGTAGTAGTGTAAAAACCGTCATCTTTTAAATCATGATTCACATCAAAGTTATAAAGTTGGATATAATATTTTAAAGTGTTTATTGCATTCTGTGCAGTTTTTTCTGTATAAGAGTTAGCGTCTAGTTTTGCTTTTGCAGCAGCAGCTTCGCTCCACATGTTATACCAAGGGGTAGTGTCAATAACATCATCCGGAACTTGGTGATTTTCAAATGTTACATGGTAATAAGGAAAGTTAGAAGTTTTGTGGAAAAAAGTAGTTCCTAAGTATCTATTTGTGATAGACTGATCGTTAAAGATTTTATTTATTATTTCATTTAGCTCAGTCTTAGTTTTTTGACTGGCTGCAGTATCTCCGAAATCAGCTTTTGCTATATTGCTATTTGTTGGCCAAGCTTGAGCTGTGATAGAAGATATAGTAAGTGCCAATGCAACACTCATACTTGATTTTAATAATTTATTTGTTTTCATGGAATTTCTCCTTTTGTATATAATATAATAATTTATTCTAATATTAATTTTCTAAGGTTGTTTAAATATAAATTAAACCTTTTACTTCCGTTTACATAAAGGCTATTAAACCAACCTTTAAAAAATAATAGACATCTATACTATAACACAAAAACGTTTTAATTGAAATAGATTATCAGTATCTTTTATATTAAAAATAAAATAAAATTTTTTCACTTAATAAAAATTATGCTTGCTGATTTGAAATAATATTTTAAATTTAGTATTTTTATTATTTAGTAAAAAAATTAAAGTTCCACTTGTATAGGCTTGTTTGTAGTTTTTTCTTATTTTAAAAATATATCAAACTAAAAAAATAATTTTTCTTAGTTTATTTTAAATTTTCTTTTTAAAAATTTACTTAATATTTTTCATGTAGTATAATTTTAGAGTAAATATTTTTGTAAGGAGAATATGATGACTAAATTTTATGCGGTAAGAAAAGGTAAAAAAACTGGAATATTTTCAACATGGGATGAGTGTAAAGAACAAGTTACAGGTTTTAAGGGTGCGATATACAAAAGTTTTAAAACTTTAGACGAAGCAGAAGAGTTCGTAAAAGGTAATGAAGAAAAGATAGAGAATGTAGAAGCTGTTGATGGTGTGTATGCATATATAGATGGAAGTTTTGATAGAGTACAAGGTATTTATGGTTCTGGTGTAGTTATAGTAGATGGCGATAAAAAATATGAGTTCAAACATGCTGGAAATAGAGAAGATTATGCTCAATTACACAATGTTGCTGGAGAATTAGAAGCAGCCAAGTATGTTATGTGGTACGCAGTAGATAGAAAAATCAAAGAGATCACTTTATTTTATGATTATCAAGGGATAGAATCTTGGGCAATGGGAGATTGGCAGGCGAACTTACCTTATACACAGGATTATGTAAAATTTTATAATAAGATGAAGACTGTAGTAAAAGTTAATTTTGTGAAGGTAAAAGCACATACGGGTGTTGAGCTTAATGAGGTTGTTGATAAACTTGCGAAGGATGCAATAGCGGAGTTTAAAAAAGAAAAATAACTAAGAATCTGATGTTTTAAATTTAAGGGTGCCCCAAAAGTTCTAAAATTTAAAAAAGTTCATAAAAGAACTAGTAAACCATGGCGGAAAGTGACTCGACAAAATCTTGTTTCTTCTGAAATCGTGATTTTTGAGTTACTCCCTATAAATTAAGTGGACTAAGTAGAAATTAATTATATGTTATAATCATATATATTCAAAAAATGAATAGGAATAACTGGAAAATAATGATTTTTAGTTATTCCTGTTTTATTTGCTTTTTAATAAAATTAAGTGTTTAAATATGTTATAATTATTAGAATATAGTTTAATAGATGAAAAAAGGAGGGTGAGAGATGGACAAACCGATAAATAATAAGCAAATATTTAACAAAATAGCAAGTCTTGTTTATAGAGATAAAAAACGCATAATAATTGCACTAATAGTTTCTATTGCGTCTTATTATTTTACGTTATACCCAACTGATAGGTTAAGTTATATAGTTGATGGTATAGCAAGCGGAAATATTGATTTTGCTGGTGTAGTTAATGAAATTCTAAGAATTGTTTTAGCCGGAATAGCACTGTATATTGTTTATTTCTTTAAAGAATACCATACATTTATAGGGTATGATAAAGTTATTAAAGATATGACCTATGATATTCAATATGATATTTATAGGCATACTCCAGTATTTTTTAATAAATTTAGTATTGGAGAAGTTATTAGTAGATCGACGAATGATATTACGAATTATATTGCACCACTTTTTGGTTATGGTATTTTATTAATTTTTGATGGAATAATTTACAATTTATTTATAAGTGTTCTTATATTTAACAAATCTAGTTTAATTTATTTATTACTGATTCATATACCTTTGATTATTCAAACTATTTATTTAGTTGGAAGACGTAAGGTACAGGAAAAATACTATAATGAGATGGCGAAAACCATGGATGAAATTACAGAAGAGACTTTAGAAAATGTTAAAGGTATTCGTGTAATTAGGGCTTATAGCTTGTTAGATAAAGTGAGAAATAGTTTTGTAGGAAAACTTAGAAGCTATGCTAGAAGTAATGAAGAATACATGAAGAAAACTCTTGTCTATCAACCACTTAATACAGTATCGTTAGCGACAAGTTATGTTATAGCTGTAGCTTGTGGATTTTATTTTATTAGTTTAGGGATGATGACATTAGGAGAGTTAATCTCAGTCTGCGTAGTTATAGGTATGATTCAGTGGCCGTATATTGCTTTATCTGAGTTAGTTATTATGATTATTGAAGTTCGTCAAGCTACAAAAAGAATCCTAGAAGTCTCTGATAAAAAAGCGGATGTTAATAATGACTTAGCTGAAAGTAATTTTGAATTTAATAGTAGTATTGAATTCAAAGATTTTAATTTTAGTTATGAGGATAATAATCATGTACTAGAGGATATTAATTTTACCATTAATAAAGGTGAAACTATAGGTGTAGTAGGAAAAACTGGTAGTGGGAAAACGACATTTATCAAGCAACTACTTCGACTATATCCGATAGAGGAAAATACGCTTCTTCTTGATGGTAAGGGGATTGAGCGATATTATGATTATTCTGTTAGACAAAAAATAGGGTACGCACCACAAGAATATCAGTTGTTCTCAAAATCTATAAAAGAAAATGTGTTGTTTTATAGATATGATTTAGAGGCTAGATTAGAAGAAGTTTTGGAACAGGCTGACATTAAAAAGGATATTAGTAGATTTAAAGACGGTATTGATACTCTTGTAGGAGAAAATGGTTTATCTTTATCTGGTGGTCAAAAACAACGTCTTGGTATAGCGAGAGCGTTGTTATCTAATCCTGAAATCCTAATACTTGATGATAGTTTGAGTGCAGTAGACTCTAATACAGAAAAAACTATTATTGAAAATATTAAGAAAACTCGTGAAGGTAAGACTAATATAATAGTAGCTCATAGAATTTCTGCAGTAAGGCATGCTGATAAAATTGTTGTATTAGATAATGGTAAAATAT
>ERZ773263.1979-NODE-1979-length-11616-cov-5.182251_pt1 | contig 11616 bp, 9 predicted proteins | sample MGYA00511076_ERZ773263 | MGnify/ENA primary metagenome ERZ773263 (study PRJEB29015, sample SAMEA2738155) | human oral metagenome | biome: human oral; feature: human-associated habitat; material: saliva | place: China | collected 2195 ... | reverse complement strand
AAAAAAGATATTTCAATAGATTTTGCATATAAATCTTTTGTATGGAATAGTGAGGCAAAAGAAAAAGCAAAAGTTCATTGTATTATTATAGGTTTCAGTTCTGTAAAACAAAATGAATTAATCCTTTTTGAAAATGATAATAAAAAAGTAGTGAAAGCCATAAGCCCGTATCTAACAGAAGGTGAAATGATTTACGTAGGAAGACGAAATAAACCTATCTCTCAAAAGTTGGAAATGTCTAGAGGAAATCAACCGACAGATGGGGGGCACTTAATAATTGAAGCGGAAGAGTATGCGGAATTTATTAAAGCAGAACCAACAGCAAAAAAATATATAAAAAAATTAATAGGATCTAGAGAGTTTATTAACAGCTTAGAAAGATATTGTTTATGGCTTGCAGGAATTTCCCCAAAAGAATTACGTTCTATGCCTAGAGTGTTAGAACGTGTAAACTTAGTTAAAGAAATGCGATTAAATAGTTCAGCTGTTGGTACGAGAAAATTGGCGGAAAGATCTCATGAATTTAGAGAAACTAAGAATCCAAGTACTTATCTGATTATTCCACGGGTTTCATCAGAAAGCAGAAGATATATTCCGATTGGTTTTTTAGACTCGGAAACTATTCCTACGGACTCAGTAACAATAGTCGAAAATGCCACTCTATACGACTTCGGAATTTTAACATCAAATGTTCATATGGCGTGGATGCGCACAGTTGCTGGAAGACTTAAGTCAGATTATCGTTATTCTGCTAAAATTGTTTATAACAACTTCCCTTGGCCTGTAGTTACAGATGAACAGAAACAATTCATTGCTAATACGGCGCAAGGAATATTAGATGCACGTGCACTTTATCCAGATTGCTCTCTAGCAGTTTTATATGATGAATTAAGAATGCCAGTTGAATTACGTAAAGCCCATCAAGCGAATGACATTGCTGTTATGAAAGCCTATGGAATGATTAAGAAGGTAGATGGGAAAGACACTTTCTTAACTGAAAGCGAAACAGTAGCGAGACTATTTGAAATGTATCAAGAACTAACTGAAAAGAAATAACTTACACTCTAGCCAGTAGCATGTCTATTGGCTAGTTTTTTTGTAAAAAAACAAAATGTAGCATATTTGCTACTGTAGCATATATGCTACATTTCAAAAAAACACACACAATTTTTGAACGTGATGTCAATAGTTAAAAACGTTGATTTGATAATGTTTGTAAAGGTTGCGACGAGCGAGTGTATACTCTATATACTAATTTATATATCCGAATGAAAGCTTGGTGTGACGCGGAAAACGGGCCTTAAAAATCCGAACAAAAAATTCAGTTTTTTAAAGTAATTTTCGTGCTTTTCTGTTACAATGAAAAAGAACTAAAACTAAGGAGGCCTCTTATGACAGCTCAAACCACTTCATTAGAAAAGATTATCGTGCTCGACTTCGGTAGTCAGTACAATCAGTTGATTACGCGCCGTATTCGTGAATTTGGTGTGTTCAGCGAGTTGCTACACAACGACATTACAGCCGAAGAAATTAAGGCACATGGCAACGTAAAAGGGATTATTTTCTCAGGGGGACCACATAGCGTTTATGCAGAGGATGCTTTTACCGTGGATCCTGCGATTTTTGAATTGGGAATTCCAGTGCTTGGGATTTGCTACGGGATGCAACTGACAACGCATCTGTTCGGTGGGAAGGTAGAATCGTCTACAACGCGTGAATATGGTTCTGCGAAAGTCGATGTCTTTAACACGACTTCAGGCATTTTCAAAGGGTTAGCTGAAGAGGAAGAGGTACTCATGAGCCACGGCGACCGTATTACTGCGATTCCGGAAGGGTTCAGCGTGACGGCTTCGAATGCGCACACGCCATTTGCGGCTTTTGAAAATCAAGAACGTCGCATTTACGGCGTGCAATTCCACCCAGAAGTTCGCCACAGTATTCACGGGAACGACATGCTTCGTAACTTCGTGTTCGATATTTGTGGGGCAACAGGCGACTGGTCGATGGACAGCTTTATTGAAATGGAAATTGCGAAAATTCGCGAAAAAGTGGGCGATAAGAAAGTGTTACTTGGGCTATCTGGTGGGGTAGACTCTAGTGTCGTTGGGGTTCTCTTGCAAAAAGCAATCGGTGACCAACTCATCTGTATTTTCGTAGACCACGGCTTGCTTCGTAAAGGGGAAGGCGACCAAGTAATGGAGAGTCTTTCTGGTAAATTTGGCCTCAATATTATCCGCGTGAACGCTCAGGAACGTTTCCTATCGAAACTAAAAGGCGTGAGCGACCCTGAACAAAAACGGAAGATTATCGGAAATGAGTTCGTGTACGTATTCGACGACGAAGCGGCAAAACTCACAGACGTGGATTTCCTTGCGCAAGGAACGCTTTACACAGACATCATCGAATCCGGAACGAAAACCGCGCAAACCATCAAGTCTCACCATAACGTAGGGGGACTTCCAGAGGACATGCAATTCGAACTCATCGAACCGCTGAACACGCTCTTCAAAGACGAAGTGCGCGCTCTTGGAACAGCGCTTGGTATGCCAGACTCTATCGTATGGCGCCAACCATTCCCAGGACCAGGACTTGGAATCCGTGTGCTTGGGGAAGTAACGGAGGATAAACTTGAAATCGTCCGCGAATCTGACGCCATCTTACGCGAAGAAATCGCCAAAAACGGCCTTGAACGCGACGTATGGCAATACTTCACGGTTCTTCCAGGCATCCGCAGCGTTGGGGTAATGGGAGACGGCAGAACGTACGACTATACGATTGGTATCCGTGCCGTAACGAGTATTGACGGCATGACGAGTGACTTCGCTCGCATCCCTTGGGAAGTGCTGCAAACGATCAGCGCCCGTATCGTGAACGAAGTAGCCCACGTCAACCGCGTCGTCTACGACATCACGAGCAAACCGCCTGCTACGATCGAGTGGGAGTAGAAACGCTATAGATTGTATGAATAGTAATATAAATTGATTAATTAGTTAATTTGATAAGAATGGAGAATAAGTATGCAATTAGGTAAAGTTAGGTTAAAAGAAATAGAAATAGATCGAGACGCGCCACGTAGAAAGAAACAAAGAATTACTTTATCTTCCGATTTGTTAACAGTGATTTATGGGGAAAATGGTTGCGGGAAAACCACTTTTCTACGTTTGATTAGCGCAATTTTTTCTAAAAATGAAAAAGTATTAAAAAAAGAAAACGTTAATTACGTTAGAATTGTTTTTGAATGTAATGGTTGCAAAGATCAAGTATATATTCGAAGAAAACTTGATAAATCTGAAGACCCAGATGGTGAAGAAACCTTATTTTTATACGGAGAAGATGACGATCCTTTTGTTCTGCGATATGAATATATGGAAGAGAATCACGATACAATATACGATTGGGAGGAATTTAATAATACAAAATTAAGCGATTATAAAACAGTGTTATTTGGTGTGAATAGAGGATTATCAACTTATATAAATGAAGTTACTGCCGAGGACTTAAGAAGAATTATAATTCGAAGTTATGCGTTAAGAAGAAGTTTTAAATCTAGAACAGATATTGATTATTTTTCTAGTATACTGAGCAAAAGAATCGAAGAAAAGAACCGAATTAATCATGATAAAGAGCGTAATGATATTTTTTCAGAAGAATATTCACTGCATGGCAATATAATTATTGATGGGATGCCAATGGAAGCTCTGGAAAAATTATTAGTAGATAGGTTTAAAGAAGTTAGAGAAGTATCTTCACAAAGAGTTCAATCCGCATTGTTTGTAACTTTGTCAGAAATTATTGAATCAAATATTTCACAAAATGTTAAGTCTGCAGAAGAATCATTATATTTAGATGAAAAAGAGCGACTATTAGAGGCATTAAAAGATGGTGTTAAAAACAAGTTAAGTGATAAAATAATTTCGATACTGGAAGGAACTGATGATGAAAGTATAAAGATTTTAACTGAAGAAAACGAAATATTGAAAAAAGTAATTGCTAATATGTCAAAAGAGTTGAAAGAAGAATCTCAATTCATTCAGACAATCGGAAAGTTGATGAAAATTTTTAATGAGTATATAGGACCAGAGAAATTTATTGAAATATCTGATAAAGAGGTAGTTGTTAAATTTTTGGCCTCTGACGAGAAATATCCAATTAGTATTTTATCTAGCGGAGAAAAACATCTCTTAATTTTACTCACATTGTTTGTAATTGAGGGAGAGCGTAAACACCTCTTTATGGTAGACGAACCGGAAATATCTTTAAATATAAGATGGCAAAGAAAACTTTCTCACCTATTAAAAGACTTAGCTCCTAATTCCGAAATTATATTAGCTTCTCATAGTCCATCAATTGTTCGTGATTATCCAAAATCTCTTGTTGAGTTGGTGAATGTAAATGATGAGTCATGATTTAAAAGAGATAATTTTAGCCGCGAAAATAGGAGACTTACCCGTTATATTAGTAGAGGGAAGATATGATGTGAAGTTTTATGAGAATCTTGTGAAATTGAATGAATTAAACGCTGAAATTTTAGCTGTAGAAAATATACCGGATTATTCAGAGGGATGCAAAGAAGTTTGCAGAGCGTTACAAGATTTTGAAAGAATAATAAATGAAAGTGATGAGAGCTTAAAATCTTATTTGATGGGTATCATTGACGGAGATGCAAGAAAATATACTAACAAAATTCCGCAAATAACAAATCTTCTGATGTTAAGATGCTATTCTTTTGAGACTCATTTAATAACTCAACAAGGATTAAAAGATGTAGTGTCCACTACTACTTCTGCAACGAAAATAATAGACGACAAACTATTTGAGGTGTTTAATAGTCGTTTTGTACAATTAAGAAGAAAGTTATATTATTGTTCGTTGGATGCTTTGAAACATAAGTGTGAACCGGATTATGAAAGTGTGGTGAAATATAGTAACGATTATGTGAAAAGTATCGTAACCTCACAAACAAACATATGGGAGAGAGTAGAAAGTCGTATTAACCTTCTGGATGAATTTGCAAAAGATAAGAATATTTCAATTGATAATTTAAGAGAAATAGCAAAAGGGAAATGGTATCTTTATATTTGGGGAAGTTTTTTATTACATGAAATCAAAAATCTATTTAAGTTATGTGGTCAAGAAATAAATGAATGTCAATTTTGCAGGGCTGGGAATAAAAGTAAATGTGAGTGGCAACCTTCGGGGAAGATTGATATCCCCACGATGGAAAGTATCTTGAAGCAAGAAAAAAATATTGATATAGAAGAAACTCGGTATATTGTGGATTATATTAAGGGTCATTTAGCTGTTTGAAAGAGTTAGTAAAATTGTTGGTTATATTGTTAAAATGTTAGAAATTAATAATATAAAGTGTAATAGGTTTAAGAGAAAAATCTCAAAAATATAAGTTATTTTCTAATAGTTCATGTTTTTATAAAAAAATTGATTAATGGATGTTTCCTTAGAATTCATAAGGAAACATCCATTTTTTATTTAACCACTTTATATAAGCTAATCAGATTAATTCATTATGAGGAAAAATCAATTCATCTTAGAATTGGAATTGTTAGTTAGGTTTAATTAGAAAAAAATATTCGTCTTTAAACGTTTTTTTGGTTATGATATTTTATAAGCTTTCAATGTAAATTAAAAAATGATAAAAAGTACCAGTAGCTTGAGAAAACAGGAGAGTATATAATCAGTCATGAATAAGGATAATATTATTATGAAGAATTTATTAGAAGAAGCAATAGAGAATTATAAAGTATGTATTAGATTATTGCGTATGCCCCCAGATATAAATTCGAGGGTTTCAATACCGTATGTGCCGTTTTTGAGTGTAACATTATTAGATATTATTGATAAGTTAGATTGCCGATTCGAAGTAGACCACTATTATTCTCAACAAAACTACACTTTTACACAATTGCTACAAGAACACAGATTGATCTTAAAACAAGGGACAGAACAGAGAAGTTACAAGAAGATTTGCAACGAAATAAAAGAGTCGCTTGAGATGAATTACTTATATCTCATAAAAGATTATAATATAATCCAAAAAATGTGTATTTCTCTTTTCGGGCAAGAAGATTTTTCGGTATATATATATAAAAAACTCCCCTATATGAACAACATTCAAAATAATAAAATGCATAAATTATTTTTAGACAAACGTGGTAGTGTTTCAAGTACAGACATAAAAACTTTTGCGGGAAGTGCATCTAATTTTCTACGATTCTTTATTTCGCAGTTTATTAATGTTGATTCTCTTGAAAAAGAAGTTGAAAATAGTGGTGTACAAGAGTCAGATTTTGCTATGAATGATTATTTCGTTTATGAACAAAATAGGGCTAATTTCTTTAAAAATAATATAGATAGTTCACGAAACATTTATTTATTTAATCTTCTGTGCTTAGTTAATAGTAGTAATTATGTATATCCGGAAGTTTTAGGACTTGGAGGACAAGCTTTAAAAAGAATTCGAATCATGACATATTTAATATTGATTAAGGGATTATGGAGATACAAAAAAGAATTCCCCAACATATCAGTTGATTTACAGGAAATTTTAGATGAATATGATCAACTTTTCGAGAAGAAAGAGGACAGACAAGCTTTTAGGAATCATTTATTTCATTTTGATATTCCAACAGAAGCAATTTATAAGAGGGATTTAATAAGTACGTTAATTAATCACTATACTTGTGTTGGAGAAGAAAAATTCGAAGAAATTTTATCGAATGCCTTTGAAGTCTTTTCAAGCGAGATGCAAGATATTTTATTCTGATTTTTGTATTTTGAAAGGTTGTACGCGAGCTAACGAAAAAGGAGCAGATAAACATGAGGATTTCAAGTTGGAATATAAATAAATTTCAAGGGGCTTATAGCAATCCACAAACTAGGGGTGGCTACTACAATCCAAGAAACATTGATTTTAAGACACCTATTAAAAAATTAATCTCGTCTTGTATAAAAGAGAAGGATGATATTGTGTTTTTACAAGAATTTTATGACAACAATATATTGAAAACAAGAGATTTTTTTGCGGAAGACTTTAAAATATTACACAATAATTGTGATAGAAATTTCAATGATGTAAAGAGTCATGTTGTAGCAATTACCCGAAAGGACTCCGCGTGGAATTTGATTAAAAAATCGCCTAACGAGAAATCTTTTTGGAATAAATGGATAGAGGTAAAATTGGCTGGCGAAAGCTTTAGTATATTAAGTTTTCATAACACTGATGAATCCATAAAAGAGAAGGTTAATAAAGAATTTGTGAATAAAGAGAAAATGATTATATTAGGAGATTTTAATGATATTTCTTGGATTACAGAAATAAAGAAACGATATGATTATGATGATATAATTACTGATTACGATATTACCTTTAAACCAGCTCAGAAAGCGATAGACCGTATCTTTATTAATAGGCAATTTGAATATGGAGAAATTGAGGATTTGCCAATAGTTATTGAAACTTATTTATCAGATCATAATTTGTTGAGTTTTGAAATAAAACCGGACAAAGAAAAATATTCAAAGTAGTTGAAGGTAAGTAATCAGTAGTCCAATAATATAATATAGTTCAATTACAAATAAAACTGGTCGTTATAAATAAACTACAAAAGTCAGTCGCAACAACGGCTGGCTTTTTTGTGATTTTACAGTGTTTTTCGGGCAAGCAGTTTGCTATCCACCCGTCCCTAATCGTATACTAACGATGTACAACCATTAAGGAGGCTTTTTATGTTTTTATCGGAAGAGTTATTACAAGAAATTCATGAGCGTGCACCGCGTTATGACAAAGAGAATGCGTGGCCTGCGGAAGACTATGCAGCGTTAAAAGAGGCGGGATACTTGAAGGCGTTCGTGCCAAAAGAGTACGGCGGATTCGGTCTCTCATTAAAAGAGATTGCGCAAGAACAAACACGTCTTGCGATGGCAGCTCCAGGGACAGCGCTTGGGGTGAACATGCACCAAATTATTGTCGGCCTTGGCAAGCACATGGTTCGTTTTGGCAACAAGAAGGGAGAACAAATCCTTCGCGATGCGGCAGAAGGCAAGTTGTTGGCGTTTGGGATTTCTGAACCTTCGAATGACCGCGTGTTATTCGGTTCGATTTCTGAGGCTCGACCAGAAGAGGGCGGCGCGTATCGTTTCTACGGCAAGAAAGTCTTCTTATCAATGGGAAAATATTGCGACAAGTTGGTTTCATTTGGGCAAGATAATACAGGCGAGTCACCACTGTCAGTTTTCGCGTATTTAACACCTGACCAAGAAACGTTTATCGTAAAAGACGACTGGGATACAATGGGCATGCGTGCGACGCAATCAAACAGCGTTGAGTTGAAAGGTATCTTCGCAGCAGAAGAGCAAATTCTCACAAAAGTCGCTCCTGGACCAAGTTTCGATCCAGTGGTATTCGGTATTTTCGCGTACTTCGAAATTTTACTGGCGGCAACGTACTTCGGTATCGGGAAACGTGCGCTAGAAATCGGAGTAGAAACGGTGAAAACTCGTCACTCTGTATCGAATGATGCGCCTTATGCTAACGACAAAAACATTCGCTGGAGAATTGCGGAAGCGGCGATTATGCTAGACGGCATTCAACCGCAAATTAACGAGTTGAGCGACACGCTAGAAGCAAGCACAGAATACAGCTTCATCTGGTTGCCTCGTTTATCTTCTATTAAGAACCGTTCAGTAGAAGTATCGAAGAAAGCCGTGGAAGAAATCGTCCGTGCATGTGGTGGTAGTTCATACTTCAACCGTACAGAATTATCTCGCTTATACCGCGATGTGTTGGCTGGCTTGTTCCAACCAAGTGACCAAGAGTCATTACATGATGCGTGGGCAAATATTCTCTTAGGACCGATCCAATAATTTCATTTATCAATAATTTCATTTATATAGTAGAAAAGCTCGCTTGCGTAGTGCAGGCGAGCTTATTTGTCGAAAGAAATAGCGAAAGGATTAACGAATTAATTGCATATAATACTCAACAACCACTTCTGGAGGAAGAGACATTCCGTTACTCGACCACCATTTGACAGTTTCCGCAAAACTCGTCACATAATGATTAGTGACGAACGCCTTAGGGATGGATTTATTTGCGCTGTTAGAAAAATCAGCAAAAAGAATGGTTAAGTGTTGCTTAAAGTATCTTAAAAAGAGTTCACTGTTTTCATCAATCAGAAATGCGCTAATCTTATTTTTTTGCTCTCGTAGATGCCATAATAGATGAGAGAGTTTACTGGATAATGCGCTGTTTCGATCCTTTAAAGTGCATGAATCGTCAGTGTGAAGACTTTCGAAGATATGGTCAAAAATCTCTTCGCAAATAGCGTTTAATAATTCGTCTTTTGTCTCGAAGTGTGCGTAAAAAGTGCTCCGTCCAACATTAGCGGTATCGATAATGTCTTGCACAGTAATTTTACTGTAACGCTTCTTTTCTAAAAGAAGACTAAAAGCTTCAAAAATAGCTTTTCGTGATTTTTGTTGTCGTCGATCCATAGGAAGAATCCTCCGTACAATTTATTAAAAATGTTCGTTATCTTACAGAAATACTAAAATGACTGTTGTTTTGAAAAATTATAATTCTATATAATTACGATACAAAGTGTTCGATAGTGTACAAAATATACAGTATTTATTATTAGATTTCAAGGGGTGAGTATATGAAACAAGAGATGCGGAAGGGGATAATCATGGCGATACTTGCTGCAGTACTATATGCGGTGAGTTCTCCTTTTTCAAAAGTATTATTAAATGAAATGCCGCCCACATTAATGGCAGGATTTTTATATTTAGGTGCAGGTATTGGAATGAGCTTGATTGCAGTTTTAAGAAGAGTGAGACAAGCTGAAATCACTGAGATTCATCTCAGTAAAGCGGAATTGCCGTATACGGTTGCTATGGTCTTGTTAGATATAGCAGCGCCAATCTGTATGTTGATAGGGCTAAGCGCAACAACTGCTGCGAATGCCTCTTTGTTAAATAATTTTGAGATTGTTGCGACTGCGCTGATTGCGTTAGTAGTTTTTAAAGAACGTATCAGTAAACGGTTATGGATAGGAATTCTTTTCGTAACCTTTTCTAGTGTTATCTTGTCTTTTGAAGATTTTTCGAGTCTAGAGTTTTCCTATGGTTCTTTATTTGTATTATTGGCTGCTGTTTTCTGGGGATTGGAAAATAATTGCACCAGAAAACTTTCTTCCTGTGATCCGTTAGAGATTGTCTTGTTAAAGGGAATATTTTCTGGAATTGGCTCTATCGTAATTGGTTTAGTGCTTGGTGAGAGATTGATGAATCTTTGGAGCGTCATTGCGGTTATGGCTTTAGGAATTGTGTCTTATGGACTAAGTATTTATTTTTATGTCCATGCTCAACGCCTTCTTGGGGCGGCAAGAACTAGCGCTTATTATGCTGTTTCTCCATTCATTGCATCTTTCCTGTCTATTCTAATTTTTGGTCAGATGCCAGAAGTTACTTATTTTATTGCACTAATATTGATGGCAGTGGGAGCATGGTATTCTTCCCACGATGGTATTGAAGAGTAAAATATAGTAGAAAAGCTCGCTTGCGTGATGCAGGCGAGCTTATTTTTTTGGTTGAACAACCGAAATGTAACATATAAGTTACGTAACTTTTATGTTATATTTTGCTTTTTTAGAAATAGGTTTTAACAAGTTGAAGTTCTGCTTCGTTAAGCTCTCGGTATTCTCCAGGTGCCAGCGATTCATCTAACACGAACTCTCCAAAGCGGATGCGTTTAAGATACGTCACTTTCACACCAACGCATAGGAACATCTTCTTCACTTGATGGAATTTTCCTTCAGAGATGGTGACAGTCGCACGGCTCAAGCTATCGCTACTTTCGATGATCGTAAGCGTGCTTGGTTTACATTGATATCCACCGTGGAAGGTGACGCCACGTTTGAAGGTTTCTACAGCATCTTCGTCTAGCGGGCCATTGGCTTCTACATAATATTCTTTCTCGATATGTTGGTCGGGGTTCAGCATACGATAACCCAGCGGACCATTATTCGTCACGAGCAGCAGTCCCTCAGTATCCCCATCGAGTCGTCCAAGCGGGTAGAGGCCTTCGACGTTCTCCTTTGCGAAGAGGTCGATAACAGTCGTATGTTCCTTATCGGTTGTAGCGGAGATGACGCCTTGAGGTTTATTCAGCATATAGTACTTCTGACTATCGTCGTGAATCCGCGTTCCATCCACCGTGATGACTTGCAAGGTCGCGTCGACATTATTGCTGACGTGAGTGGCCGGAACTCCATCGATTAAGACGGCTTCATTCTTGATGAGCTTCTTCATTTCGCGGCGGCTCAGCACCAGATGTTTCATTAATAGATGTTCGAGTCTCATAGGCCCTCCTTCAAGTCGTTTTCTCGATTATACAATTTTTTTGAAAAATGGAGTAGTTATTCGTTGACGTCTCTTTCATCCTGTGTTAAATTATTAAACGTTGTCGCGCAAGATGACAAAAACATCGAATCATATTTCTTGCAATGAAAATATGAGCGTGGTAATATATTTAACGTTGTTGAAAAACAACGATTGACCTTTGAAAACTGAACAAAGAAGACGAACCAAATGTGTAGG
>ERZ773263.1978-NODE-1978-length-11617-cov-10.518076_pt1 | contig 11617 bp, 7 predicted proteins | sample MGYA00511076_ERZ773263 | MGnify/ENA primary metagenome ERZ773263 (study PRJEB29015, sample SAMEA2738155) | human oral metagenome | biome: human oral; feature: human-associated habitat; material: saliva | place: China | collected 2195 ... | reverse complement strand
TAGCTGATTCCTACCGGGAGAAGCACGGAAAAGACGCAAACTTTTCCGACATGCTGAATCGGCTAACTGTCAATGCGGCTGGGTCATCAAACCTTCCTGCTGGAGAGGCTGAGACCCGAAATTCCTTTGTCAACAGTATTGGTAATGCCATGGTGCTCGCTACGGGCGGGTCAGATGCAAGTGATCATGGACGTGCTACGAGCGCCGAATACGCTCAGGTGAAGGCTGGATTGCTTGGTCGTGACGGCAAGACGACAATTGAGCAGATTGAGCGTGCCAATGTTGAGTCGTTTAAATCAACGGGAGACAAGGTATACAACCGTCAACAAGGCGATTCAAGCTTGGATGGTTACCAGATTTTCACCCAAGCGACCGGCTTCGCAGGGGTGAAGAATCCGGACCTAACTTTCGGGAAGGAAGTATACGAAGGCGGCGCAGGTTCCTTAGCTGGAAAGATCGTTGAGTACGATCAGAAGCACCCGAGCATGAACGCAATGAATCCAGACGCGGGAGTTGATCTTGCGTCGATCGTGCATTCGACGGATGCTGATGATAAGGCTTGGAAGCTGTCTCATGATCCACTTCAGTCACTTTTCCAGCTTTCTGACACTCCCGATAGTATTGCAGACGGAAGTGCTCCTTCCGTACTGCAGAACGCTGAGGGAACGCGTTTGATGCACCTGAGAGATTTCTTGAATTCAAACACCTCGTTTGATGTTGATCTTCCCGAGGGGCGCAAAGATGGGAAGATCACCTTCGCTCGCTATCTAGCTGGAAATCGCCATGCCGATGATGTCGATCTACTAGGGAATGTTGATGGCGGTGAGGCGCTTGGCGATATGCTAAACGATGCGTCTAACCCGAAGACAGCTGATGTTCCCGAGCCTCCCGCGAGTGATGAAACGGCTCATAAGATTTGGGAGAATGATCGGCTTACGCGCGCGGCGATCGCTGCGAACACTATGGCTGGTTATCAGGATGGTCTTGATTACTCGCATTCAGCAATACTTAGTGATCCGGACCACGTTAAGGGTGAAGATGTCTTCGGCCACAAGAATCCGGCTCTCCGCTCGTGGATGGGTTCAATTATTGAGCCGTATGTTTACGACTTAGCATCTGAGATGCATTCCTCTACCGATTCAGGGATGAATGCTGGAGCTGGTCCGGACGTATATGATTCGGTCAAGATGAAGTTTGGTCGCCCTTTGATTGATCGATTTAAGCAGTCTGGTGGGCTTTTGCAAGACTTGGCATTTGATAGGCCTAAAGTTACCGATGATGGGGGAACTCCGGATTATCTATTGGATGATAAGTATGAGGGTGGTCGGAAGCCGGCTCTTCAGGTGGTTCAGACTGCTGCATATAGGGGCTACATGGGCGATGTTGCTGAAGCTTTGAAGGATACGAACTATGCTTCGCGGACAAGTGGTGTTCAAGGAGCGACAAACCGCTGGACGGAACTGATCCAAGAAACGTTTGATGCTAAAGCTGACAAAAATACTGCTATCGGTAAAGCGCTTGACGACTCTCATCGTAAGGCTCGTAAGATTGTCGAGTTTATTGTTGATCAAAGTGCTGGTTATGCTGGCAAGCAGGTTCCTGTCGCCGGTCCTCTTGTGACGGCCGGTATCAAGAGTGCTGCCGGTGCTGGGTTGGACTGGGCTCTGTCTACCAATAATGAAATGAAGGGGTGGGAGTCTCATTACGACGCAAATCTAGCTTCTAATCAGTTGATGCAAAGGGGTTTGGTTCGCGCGATGTATGACTCGGATCAGTGGACCGAGCATGCAGGTACAGTTGATGCATCTCCCGGGACCCAGGCTTACGCAGATAAGCGCCTTCCCAAGCTAAATCCCGATGGAACGCGAAGGGCTTTCTGGTCTTTAGATCCGAGTGAACGTGATCAGGTGCGAAACTATTTTACTGGGAAGGATAGTGATTTCCGCGCACTTCTAGATGACCAGTATAACGCTCAACAGAATTCGCAGTCCGATGGTCGTGAAGAAAAGCCATCGAGTGGTGGTCACTGATGCTGTAGTCGGCCTCGGTTAGTTCATGCAGTTTGGGGGTGTTGGATGCGGGATTCTCGCATCCAACACCCTATTAGTATCTAGTAAGGTTGAAATGTTATTCTTTAACGGTAACTTGTGACCGATGGTGATCCGCGCTTTGCGTGTTCGAGCATTGAGGGGTTCAAATGACGAATATTAGCTTCGATCGTGAAGCGGTGGGCATAGTCGAGAAAGCCCAGTGGACCGATGCTGAGGATTTAGCACAAGTTGGGACAGCCTGCGGCAGATTAAACACGTACGGTATTGCTCTAGATCTACCCGAAGGGGATAACAGTGGTGTCACGGCACTTCGTGACGCTCTAAATAATTTTCGCGACTATATGAGTATGGCAGTGCTTGAATACTCAGATGCGTGTGCAGTCCTTGGATCTGGCGTTGCCAGCTACTCTGAAGATGCAGATGCGACGGAAACATACAATCGCGATTCGGCGCGTGCAGCCGCCTCGCGTTTAGGAGTGGAGTATCTCTGATATGGCCGATCTACGAAGCGGAGCGGATGCTCTTCCGCAAGTCCCCCGTGTTGCGATGTCTGCGCAATCACTTGCTACAGACGTAAGTCGGAAGGGAAGTGCGATTGGTCAGACGCAGGTTGCTCAGAATAAATCACTGCCACCTGAAGAATGGACTGGTGCGGCAGCAGATGCAGCTTCCAGCGAGATCCAAAAATTAGGTGAGAAGACTGTTAAGCTTTCCGAGGCATTTCCACCAGCGTCGACGGCGTTGAATACGTGGGCAGATGCGGTCAATGATGCGATTTCTTCTGTCACAGATTTACAGAAAGAATGGGATGAGGCTGTAAGCACGTACAACAAAGCAGTTGAGGCTGCAGAGGCTGAGTACAAGGATAATGATCCGGGTTTTCTTTCAGGTATCTGGGGTGATAGAGATCATTACACGAAGCCAGGTTCATTGGTTGTGCATTCCAGAAGTGAAGAGCGGCAAGAAGCGATTAATGCGGCCGAGACCGCTCTGACGAGTAGCCAAACCGATATTCATAATCGTTATGTTACGGCCCTGAATAAGTTGGATGATTCCGCTCAAACTGCTGCGAATGACATTAATAACGCGCGACGCAACATTGTCTCTGATACTGCTGGATCAGGTGGGCGCACATCTGTAGGAGCGGCTCTATTCCCAGCTCAGGATATGCCTTACACCAGTAGTGCTGCCACCTGGAAGGATGCACAAGAAAAGGCTCCGCAAATTGCTGAAGCGCTAAAGAAACAGCCGATGAGTATTGATGATCTCAAGAATTTTAATAATGAGTATGGTGCTCTTTTGGCGAATCCGTTTTATGCCGCTGCGCTCAGTCAGTATGCATCTATGGATGATTTATTTAATGCGTCGCTTGCAGCTCGCGAGGCGGGGTTTATTAATGGCAAGTTTGATCCTGCTGCCGACCAGTTCAACCGTAACCTCGGCTCACTAATGGTGATGGCTACTGGAGGCACTAATGTTTCCACTCAGATGTGGCCCATGCAACGTGCTTTTGACATTGTCTCCGGTGGTCTGACGGGAAGAAGTGGCGAAACCATACCTGAGATTGTTCAGTCGAACCTTTCAGCACTTCAAGAGGTTGGGCGTAAGGAATATCTTGTACCGGCATTTTCGTCATCAAGAGTGGATGCCAAACTTCAAGGCTATGATTTCTTCGGGCAATTGGCGGGTTCTGCAGGGCGTCTGAATAAGGATCTTGCTCTTGGCCCGGGATTCTACGATTCACCTGTAAAAGGTGGATTGTCAGTGTTTGCTGATATGGTTGCATGGGATCATGAAAGCTCTGGCTGGGATCATTCGCAGCAGAACGCAACTTCGATGCTCGTGTCGCAGGATGTTCTCGGAACCGATAGCCGGATCGCTGTAGATCCCTTGCAGGGAGTACTGGAGCTATCTGATACTCCTGATCGTCTACTAAATAGTGTGGAACCTGTCCTAAAGGCGCAGGAGGAGACTCGACTTAGTGCGATGCGGACGGCCTTTGATGCAGATACGACATTTAATGTGAATGCCGATTCTAAGATGAACATGGTTCGCTATCTAACAGGATGGCGAGGACATGGCGTGGAGGGCCTTGCAACATTCCCAGATCAGGGCGAAGCTCTGGGAGATATACTGAATGATGTTTCAAAGCCAACAGGGGACGGCATAGTTGAGCCGAATGCTTTGGATTATCCGCAGGGGACTGACGATCCTGAATATCAGAGTGCTTATCGGGCATTTGAGGAAGATAAGAAGAGGGCAAGAATTGCCCAGAATCTTTTGCTCGGTTATCAGGATGGCCTTGATCATTTTGATATTAACGAATCCAGCGGTGAAGACACTTTTGGAGCGCAAAACGCAAAGATGCGTTCTTGGATCGGTACAATTATCGCCCCTAGGGTCGACGATCTCGCATCAATGCTTGACAGCGTGCAGTCACATGCAGCGCCTGCAGGAAATGTTGTCGGTCTTGGCGGACATGTCAAGATGAATCTTGACGCTGACAGTATCAAACGAATGTTCTCGACGGAAGGTCTATTTACAGACCTTGCATTCGATCACCCAAAGCAAATCGCTGGGTGGGACAGCGGAGATCCTAGAAAAATGGTCTTTGAAGGAGGTCGTCCGCCGGCTCTGCAAGCGTTGCAGACTTCTGCTTGGGCTGGATATCGTTACCGTCTTGGTACCTTGATGGATACGTCGAGTGGCACTCCTGATGACTTTGCTGCGAATGTTCAGAATAATACTGCAGGTTGGCGAACGTTACTCGATGGTCTGGATGGCGCACCAAGCCGTGCCCACATACTTTACGATGATCAAGTCGAGGAACGTAATAAGCTTATTCGCGGTTTTATTGACCTTGCGTTTAGTGCGATTCCTTCGCCAACACCTGGCTTTGGAATGGACGACGCCCTTAAGTTTGGAATTGGTCAAGTCAAAGACGAGTTCTTGGATATGGGCCTTCCCACCGATATGAGTAATAGCGAATTAACTGAAATGATCAAAAAACGATCCGAGTCCAGTTCTAGCTTTGTTATTGCAGCACAGGGGGCGTATCTTGATAGTGATAACTGGGTGAACGATTCAGGTTTAACGAAGCAAGAGCTTGTTGACCAGTTTATCGGGGTGCGTGGTTATGACAACGGTATAGCACCCGGAACAAAGATAGAAGATATGAACCCGAAACAACGTGAGGCGCTGATCGCTTATCTCTCCGAGGAAGCCGATAAAGGGTCACGAACTGCCCTGAAAAATGTAATCGATACGATGGATAGTGATCAACCGGCCCGTGCATCGTTCTTTGCTGAATGTGAAGCAGCACCCCGTACGCATGAGCTCGTCTTCCCAGAACCGCGTGGTAATACTGGGTCGATTTAGTTGAGTTACCCCTCCGCCGGAATAACCCCGATCACGGGGTTCCACTCGCGGGGAATACGCTCGGCAATGAAACCAGCCTGATTAAACGGGTCGGCTTCCAGTAGCTCCAAAGCTCCCGCGGCATCTTTCGCGCGCACAATGATCAACGCGTCATGCGTACCGGTGTAGGGACCCGCCGCAATCAGACGGCCCTGAGCTGCAAGATCGCCATTAAATGCGCGGTGCGTGGGGCGCACCTCCGCCATTTCCTCATCGCGATCGGTGACGTAGTGGTACTCGACAGTGAAAACCTTCATTTTTCCTCCTTGAATAGGACAACATCTTCACGATATACCGGCGGCCCAGTCTCTGGCACATCCGAAGTGGAGTAGAAGAGAAGACAAACGGGAAAATAAAAAGAGGCGCGGAGCTGGGCTCCGCGCCTCTTCACACTTTTAGAAGCTCACCAGCGATCATCCTGATCAGCAGCGGCAACAGGCTTCAAGGACTCTGCGTTACCAGCGGAAAGACCCGCTGCAGCCGGAGCCTTCTCCTCAACGCCCTCAACGCGAACAGCCTTAAGGCCGCTCAGTGCGCGACGCTTCGCCTTGTCCTTTTCTTCCTTTGAGGCTGCACCAGCAACCGCTCCCGTACCGATGGGACCGCGGGCGGTCGCTGCCGAAGCGCCACGGGCTGCTGCGGAGGAAGCGCCTCCTGACACGTTGCCATTCGAGGAAGCGCCACGAGCTGCACCAGTGCCTGCTGAAGAAGTCTTAGCAGACGACGCGGCCTTAGGCGAAGCTGAGGTTCCCTTGGTAGCGCTGCCCTTAGCGGTTGAGCTGGAACCCGAGGCTGAGCCGGCAGTTGTTCCCATAACGCCAGGCCGTGCGCCCACACCTGCACGAGCAGCAGAAGCTGAAGCCGAACGAGCCGAAGTGGCAGCGGACTGCGAGCTTGTTCCTGCCTTAACAGAACCGGAACCCTTTGCTGCGCTCGACGCGGTGCCGCGTGCCCCGGCGGCTGCGCCGTTCGCAGGTGCTCCGGTGGCCGTAGTGCCGGTGGCACCTGCTGGGCGGATGCTAGCAGCCGCACGTGCACGTGCCGACATGGTCGACGCATTACTTGCCGTCGATGAGGTGCCTGCACCAGTTCCAGCGGTCGCGCCGCTTCCGTAAGCTCCGGGGGCTCCCATACCGCGCGGGAATCCACCTGCGCGAGCAGCTGTCGAGGCCGGGGTGCCCGGGTTTGCCATGCGAGCCGCATTGCCCCAGTTACCAGCCTGAGCAGTTCCACGAGGAGTCAAAGCACCACGCTCAAGGTCATTCATCGCGCTAGAAATTGCGTTCGAGGACGACAAACGCGCGCTGGTCGAAGGTGCGAGTGCGCCACCGGCCGGCACTGTTCCAAATTGAGAAGTAGCAGCACGTGATGCGAAGCCACCCATTGAACCTGCAATAGAGGTCGCGGAAGTTGCCATGCGGCCAAGACCAGCCAAAGTGCCACCGGTCGTTAGTGCACCACCGGCAATGGCCAAATCCTTAGAGTGCGATGATGTCGAGAAGGGGTTGTAATCAGGCTTCCAACGAGGATCATCCGCATCGGTAACAGGTGCGGGAATATGCCCGCCAGCGGGACCATCAGGGGTCATGTAGCCACCAACTGGCATAGTCGTGACATCAACACCAGCTAGAACGGAAGATGAAGGGGAAACAGAAGGAAGGACCTCAAGTCCAGCGATTGGGGCTCCGGTGTTTGCGGTACCAGCTCCATAGGCAACAGAATCTTGGGTTACCATCCGAGGGATTTGCGCACCAAGACTGGTGCCAGTGCGGCCTGTGGGTCCACTGCCACCACCCTTCGAATCGCCATCCCCATTGCCGGGGACCTCGGCGAACCCTGCAGCAGCACTGCTCACTTCACCATTCATGGCGTCAAGGGCTGCTTTTGCCTTTGCCTCCCTTTGGGCATTGCGCTGAGCGATCATATTCTGGATGTACTCATTTTGAAGCGCAGCTTCATTTGGCTGCCCTTGGAATATCACTTGCGCGGCAGCCTGGTCTGAGGGATGCGAAAGTTGTGTGCTGAGAGTCCCTTGAACAGACTTAGCTTCTTGCATAGCTTGACGAGCCTGAGTATGGGCGGTTTCCATGGTCCCGACTCGACCCTCCAAGTTGGCGATCGAGGCCTCGAAATCGCTGACTCTTGATGTCATTGCCGCATGTGTTGCACCTTCAACGCCGGTGTTTCCAGAGAAGCTTGCGCATGCGGTCTTTAGAGAAGCCAGCTGAGCTTTCAAGTCATCCAGAAGCGATGCATCCTGGTCTGAATAGTCAAGGCGAGCAACTTTGGTGAGTCGATCATAGTTCTCTGTGGAGAGTGAGGCTGCCATAAGAGGTCTTTCTTCAATCCTAGGTATTACTGAGAAGCGTCTCGATATTCGATGTCGCTATCAGTCTCGTCCAAAGCCGTAAGGGGAGTTCCAGTTGGGAAGTCCCGAAGTGGGTTTGCTTGGTGCTCTACTAGCCGCAGCGAATAGGTCGGATGTCGCAGAATCCTGTCCAAGTCCACCCAAGAATGTTGGCGGAAGTTGAAGTTGTGGAGTTGAGGAGGAAGCGTTGTTAGCGGCAACTGGGCCAGGCTGTTGGGCACCTCCTTCTGCCGAAGTCCGAGCAACCCAACCCGGTAGGGGTGCGCCCCCGACAAGATCTGATGCCTGAGTTAGTGCTGCTTCCCTTGCGGCGGCGGCCAGCTTCTCAGATGTCTTTGTAGGTAGCGCGTTATCCCTTTCCTTTGCGGCCTGGGCTAGGGACTGCTCTTTCGCCTCAAGCTGTGCCTCCGACAAGGCCTGAGTCGCATCGATACCGTTTTGCTCATTTTCGGCCATCAGCGCTTGGGTCTTACCGGCAGCGCTCAAGAAAGCAATGACCTCTGCATTTAGAGAGGTAATTGCGTCCTGGATTTCTTTAAGGGCAGTCGTATATTGCTGTCGAGCTGCGACGGGGCCCGACTCTACGCCCCACTTGCCTGCTGTTTGGGCTGCTGTCAGCGATGCGACCTTAGAGGTCGCCTCTCCCGCGAATTCGTCACGCGAGCTGTCTAGAGCTGATCGTGCGGCAGTAAATTCGTCGTTATTAACGCCAATTTCTCCGCTCATGCCGTCTCTCTTTCCGCCTCTTGCCCGTCAAAAACAGACAAAAACTACCTGCTCGTACATATTGAAAATACAAGATCGTTTTCAAAGGTGCACGAGCCCTTCAATATATGGGATTATTCTCGCGTAAAAGAGAACGTACGTCAAAGGTGGTTGAGCTGTGGATCTTCCTCTGTGTGGGACTGTGATCCGCACCCAGTGGGGTGCGACCAGTGACATCGGTCCTGTTCGCTCATCAAACCAAGACTCTTGGCTTGCCCAAGACCCACTCTTCGCAGTTGCCGACGGGATGGGCGGGAACGCAGAAGGGGAACTGGCCTCGACAACCGCGCTTGAAGTGCTCTCTAACGCCCTCAGCCCCGAGGCCTTGGACGCAATTGACCCGAACCCGGCCGAGCTGGTCGGTGCGATCCGCGCGGCCGCAGAGGCAGTGGCCTCGTTAGGGGAGAAGGAGGACCCGGCTGCCCCGGGAACCACACTGTGCGGAACCCTGACCATTGACCAAGATGGTCCGCAGTGGCTGACCTTTAATATCGGTGATTCTCGTGCCTATCTCATTGCCGATGGCAGCATCCTTCAGCTGACGACCGACCATTCAGCAGTCCAAGAAGCCAAAGAATTCGCCAAGCGGACCGGTGCGGAACTGGTTCTTCCACCCTCGAATGTCATCACTCGCGCGCTCGGCGCAGCAATGCCGGAACTTCCCCAGGCTGACTACGTCCTGACCCCAATGCGAGAGGGCGATGTCGTCATCCTGTGCTCGGATGGTGTTCACGGCGCAGTTTCAGAACAAGACCTCATCGATATCGCCAGCCAGGATGTATCTGCGCAAGAAATTGCCAATGCCCTGGTTGACCAAGCGATCGAGGGCGGTACACGTGATAACGCAACTGCTCTTGTTATCCGTGCACAATCGGTTGTGGGAAGCCGCTACGATGGGGACATACGCGCGAGCGTGCGTCCACGTATCCCAGTGCGACCCCTTCCGGTCACAACGGCGCGCCGCGCCCGATAGAGAAAAGAGTTTTCGAATGCTGCAATTGGGCCGCCATGCAGTTCGCGGTAACGGTGGGTTCATCGTCGCCGGCCCCCTGGGCTTTGCCCTGGTTCCCGCTGACCTCGCTGACTCAGCACAGCGCGTTGTCACCGATACCAACGAAGATCTGACAACCTGGGTTAATTCCGCTACAGCCAGCGGTTTACCTTTCGCGCACATGGACCTGCGCGGCCCCGTTCCGCTTCTGTCCTTGGGTGGTAGCGCGAATGTTCGCGCAATTGCTCCCGGCTATGACACCCCCTTCACCTGGGGTGGCCCGCTGTCGATGTGGGAATTTGTTCCCGGCGAGTGGACGCTCATGGATATCGCATTGAGCGAGTTCGACGATGCTCAGCCGTGGGCACATTTTGCGACCTCTGAGGCCGAGGCCACTCAGGTCCGTATTGGCTACCCCGTCGAGCCCGAACTTCCCTCGGTCCCCGCGCTGGTGGAAGAGGAGAAGCCCGCTCAGGTTCAGGAACAGCACGCTGAGGATGCCCCCTCCGCTGAAGAATCCGCGCCCGAAACTGAGCCCGAGGCCTCGCACACGGTGTGGGGAGCGGCCACGGAAGAAGCCCAGGAGCAGGAGGAAGCTGCTAAGCCTCAGGCCGCAGAAGAACCCGCGCCGAAGTATCTGTGGGCACCCGATCCGGAGGCGGAAGCAAGCGCCCCAGAGGAAACTCCGGATATTTATGCTGCAGGTGCTCAAGTTGCCGCCGCTCAGGCAGCAGTGACGCCGACCGCCGCTCCCGTTTACACCAGCCCCGAGGCCTTGGAAGAAACCATCACCTCTGAGGCTTTCGCGGCAATGCAGCAGGAAGCTTTGCAAGATACACCGCAGGCCAGCGTTGAGCCACAGGCCAGCGTTGAGCCACAGGCCAGCGTTGAGCCACAGGCCAGCGTTGAATTGGATGCACCCTCACTCGAGCAAAACTTTGAGCCCAGTGCTTTCGTTGAAGAAGAAGCTTCCATCGAAGTTCCCGCCGACGAACCCGCAGAGGTAGAGGCACAGGCCGCGCAAGAATCGGTCGAGGAGGAAAGCCAGCCCGAAGCTGAAGAGGTCGCCTCGGCCTCGGAAATCGAAGAAACCCCGGCTGAGGATACTCCGGCAGCAGGTGCGGCCCCCGCTTTTGAAGTCGATAACTCCGATAGCGGCGCAACGGTGCTGCGACGGGTGACCGATGACTCGCAGCACGCGCAGGCCGGCTACCTGGTTTATGCAGGCGCTGCTCCCGTTGAACTCACTCACGATGTCATCTTGGGACGCGACCCCGATGCTCGCGTACTGACGGGACGCCCCTCGGCAACCGTCATGCGTGTGCCCAGTCCGGCAAACGAGATCTCGCGTTCGCATGCAGCTGTCATTCCCAGCGGTTTTGGTTCCTGGATGCTGATGGATCTGGGAAGCGCGAACGGAACCCTACTGCGCAGCTCGAATGGCAATGTTCAGGAAGTTCCTCCGCGCGTTACCGTGCCACTGAGTGATGGCGACGTTATTGATCTGGGAGAAAACGTCCTGGTCGAATTTATTGTTCGATAAAACAGTGACCATATGGTGAACGGGCCACCCGCGTAATTTCGCGGCGTGGCCCGCATCATTTGGCCGGTACTTTTCCATTGGTTAGTATGTCAATACACAGGGTCCCGATGACGGGTACCCCCCCAAAAAACAACGGAAGTTGAGGGACCAGATGGTCAAGTATGTATACGACTTCTCCGAGGGCGACAAGTCAATGAAGGACTTGCTCGGAGGTAAGGGTGCGAACCTGGCAGAGATGACGAAGCTCGGTCTGCCTGTTCCTCCCGGATTCACAATTACCACCGAAGCGTGCCGCGTCTACCTGCACGACGGCAAGGCCCCTGAAAGTCTTGATACTGAAGTGACCGTCGCACTTCGCAAAGTCGAAGAAGAAATGGGTCGCAAGCTGGGCGATCCCAAGGATCCGCTGCTTGTCTCGGTTCGTTCGGGCGCAAAGTTCTCCATGCCCGGCATGATGGAAACCGTCCTCAACATCGGCCTGA
>ERZ773263.1976-NODE-1976-length-11620-cov-3.782274_pt1 | contig 11620 bp, 7 predicted proteins | sample MGYA00511076_ERZ773263 | MGnify/ENA primary metagenome ERZ773263 (study PRJEB29015, sample SAMEA2738155) | human oral metagenome | biome: human oral; feature: human-associated habitat; material: saliva | place: China | collected 2195 ... | reverse complement strand
GTAGTAACACTATTTGGAATGGTTACAGAAGTTAGAGAGCTACAACCGTTGAAAGCCCAACCTCCTATTGTCGTAACACTATTTGGAATGGTTACAGAAGTTAGAGAGCTACAACCGCTGAAAGCAGTCTGTCCAATTGTCGTAACACGATTACCTATTATAATTCGTTTAACACCAAAGTATCTCCATGGTGCACTGTTGTATGGAACTGAATAATCATACATTTCCCCTTTTCCTGTAATGGTTAAAACTCCATCATCAGTAAGGTGCCATTTTAGATTAGGTCCGCAAGTACCAGACTTTTCTGCATTAGCTGATAAGCCCATGAGTAGGGCTATTAACAAGATGTAAATTTGTTTCATGTTAGTATTTATATATAAATAATACTTTTTTGATTTACGGAAGTTCAAATACAAAGATAAACAAAAATTATTATAAACCTTAATTTCGCAGTATAAATTCTTGAAAGAACTTCAAGTGCCTGAAAAACAACGTTCTCAAAACACTTGGATATGTCAGAAACTTCACCTATCTTAGTGCTACGAAAAGTGTGAGATTTAATATATTTAACTTTCGGTCACATCAAAAATTACATAAATATGGACTGGATGGGGTCGTTTGAACCGCCCTCCCCATAATATGATAAAACGGAAACAAAGAAGATCATGTAATGGAGTGAATAATCAGTAGTCATTCCAAATGTTATTACCTCCATAATGGTTCCGTTTCCCATCCCTGCGGAAAGCCGAGAGCTTTTAAGTCAATTTCGGGAAACCGAATGAATAACCATGTTAGTTTGGATTGCATATCATTATTTGGGGATATAACATTAAGAAAGTATTTGATGATGCAGAGGTCAAAGTAAGCACGCATAGAATCTGTTGGAAGCGTTATCCATTCTCCTGCGGGACTAATGGGAATTGCTGGCTGAATGGCATTTTGCTTGTTCCATACTCTTGAATGATGACCACAGGCATTTCGAGTAACAGCAATAACCGTGAGCCATGACTCAAACACATTTATAGGTAAACCAAAACGTTTTGCTATGCGTTTGCGTATGCGATTTTGTTTGATGTTACGATAAATGGCATTGACGTTTCCAACAGTAAGCAGTTCTCCTAAAATCCACGATGGTGGATAAGGTTCTGAGTAGGTTCGTTTGAAATGAAGAATGAACTCTTCCTTAGATTTACTATATTCCTTGGATATAGCTCGCATTGTTTCATTAAACTTGAAACCATCTAAGAAATAAGAATAGTCTGTCAGCCAAAAAGGATTGCCTGTCATATCTGCTGTTATTTGCATCACCGCACGTCTGATAGCAATTTCAATCTTTTCTATCTCATTAAACATGAGCAGTCTTAGTTTCTTGTCAAAGCGATAAAGCATCATCACCTTCTTGAAGGATGAACCTTTCTTGTACAAATGTGCTGTTTTGGGCATTTTCAACAAAGGATACATATAAGCAGACAATCTGTAATAACCAATGTTATCAAGGTATTGTATGGCTTTGTTTCTATCACAAATTTGTAAACCTCGAGATTCAAGCAAATCAACGAGATTTTCTGAGGATTCAAATCGTTTTGTAAAGGGAATAAGATTCACTATAATCAAATGTGTATAAACAAAAAACGCCTCGCACGATTTGAGCATTGTTAAGAGGCTTGGCGAGGACTGACTCAGCAAAGATACGAATAATTATTGATAATACAAACTTTTTAGTAAGAAAAATCACGCAAAAGTGGATTTCTTTTATTGCACTTCGTTTTGGAACTTGCAGAGATGGTCGTGAAATTATGAAAATCAACTTTGCTGTCACTTCTGTCACCTCTTAGGTACTTGTAATATGTTGATTATAAGTATCTAAGAGGAAATGTTAAAAGCGACAGCAAACTAAAATCAAACTTTATTTAGTAATATGGTATTAATAAAGAAGGGACATTTGCTACTTCTTTTGTAGGCTTGTCAGCAAGTCTGCAACCACATAGCTGGAGCCACCAACGAAGATGAAGTCGGATTGGGCGGTATCATGAAGGGCGGCTTGGTAGGCTTCAAGGACGGTTGGAAAGACCATTCCGTGCAGGTCGTAGTCGTTGGCTGTTGCGGCAACCTTCTCTGCTGGGAAGGCACGATGTGTACTCGGTTGTGTCCAATAGTAAATGGCATCATCGGGGAGCATAGACATGACTGCGTGAAGGTCTTTATCATCCACCATACCAAAGACAATGCGCTTCTGCGCACATTGTTGACGTTTGATTTGTTGGGAGAGGTAAGTCCATCCGCCAACGTTGTGTCCTGTATCGCAAATGACCAACGGGTTAGCCTGTAGCTTCTGCCACCTACCCATTAAGCCCGTCAGCTCGCAAACATTGGCAAAGCCTTTAGCAATACTCTCTGCGTTCTTGATGACACCTTTATTATACAGTTGCATGACGGCTGTTAAGACCGTGTTAGCGTTCTTCTCTTGGTAGCTACCACCCAATTCGCCCACAAAATTGCCAAAGAAACGAGTCTGATAAGCGATACCACCATCGGGGTGAGGGCGAGAAGAAAGCACTGCAGGGATGTCTTCAGCAAAGACAATGAGGGCATCCTCTTTCTGTGCTTTTGCCTTGAAAACAATCTGTGTTTCAGGGACAGACTCACCAATAACGACAGGTACACGATGTTTGATAATACCAGCCTTCTCTGCTGCGATAGCTCCGAGTGTATTGCCGAGGAACTGGGTGTGGTCGAGTGATATATTGGTGATAATCGATAAGATAGGAGTGATAATGTTCGTGCAATCCAACCTGCCACCTAATCCCACTTCAATAATTGCTATATCGACCTTTTGGTCAGCAAAGTGTTTGAAGGCCATAGCAGTTGTTAGTTCGAAGAAAGAGGGATGTAATGGTTCAAAGAAACTGCGTTCTTGCTCAACAAAATCGATTACCTCTTGTTCAGAAATCATCTTTCCATTTACTTTGATACGCTCTCGGAAGTCAATAAGATGCGGACTTGTGTAAAGCCCAACCTTATATCCTTCTGCCTGTAAGATGGCTGCTAAGGAGTGAGAACATGAGCCTTTACCATTCGTTCCAGCGATGTGAATGGTGAGAAAGTGGGTGTGCGGATGACCAAAGTGCTCGTCTAGAGTGCGTGTCGTTTCTAATCCCTCTTTGTATGCGGAAGCACCAATATGCTCAAAAACAGGGGTGCTATTGAATAGATATTCTACTGTTTCTTGGTAAGTCATGCAGTGTGTTATGTTTGTAATCTTGGGTGTTTGACAATGGATATAATAACATTTAGTCCCATTAGCCGTTACAGTCTAATGGGACTAATACCATTCATCTTACAATCAGCTAGTCGACTTGTAGAATGAATCTAAGGCGTTAATTAAACAATTTCTTGAAGTTTTCAAAGATAGAACGCTTCGTATTCTTATCACCACGGAAGTTCTCGCTGTCACGCAATTCCTCGATGGCTTTCTTCTCAGACTTCGTTAGCTCCTTTGGAACATAGATACTGATATGTACGACAAGATCGCCAATTCCAGTGCCATAACCCTGTACGGCAGGTAGTCCCTTGCCCCTTAGTCGAAGTGTCTTACCCGGTTGTGTGCCTGGTTCAATCTTAATCTTTACGTTGCTTCCATCGATAGTTGGAATCTCAACTTGACCTCCGAGGACAGCCGTTGGGAAGTCGAGTAGGAGGTTATAGATAACATTTTGTCCATCACGAACGAATGTATCGTTAGGTTCCTCTTCGATATACACTTGTATATTACCTGTCACTCCGTTGTGCTTTCCAGCATTTCCTTTGCCAGGAACGTTGACCACCATACCTTCAGCAACACCTGCTGGGATATTGATTTCGACAACTTCTTCACCTTTAACGACACCTTCACCTTGACAATGAGTACACTTGTTCTTGATGATCGTACCTTCTCCACCACATACATGACAGGCTGTTTGAGTCTGAATCATACCAAACATACTTTGTTGAGTACGTATTTCTACACCAGAACCATGGCAGTTTGGACAAGTCTCTGTGCCACTTCCACCTTCAGCACCTGTACCATGACAATGCTCGCAGGTGACATCTTTGCGCACTTTAAACTTCTTGGTAACACCTGTAGCGACCTCTTGTAAGGATAAGCGAACCTTCAGTCGGAGGTCAGAACCACGATATTTAGGTGCCTGTTGACCACCGCCACCAAATCCGCCAAAGCCTCCGCCGTGACCACCGAATACATCTCCAAACATGGAGAAGATATCATCCATAGAGAATCCACCCGCTCCACCGAATGGGCTGCCACCACCGAATCCACCGCTCGGAGCATCAAATCCGAATTGATCATACTGCTGGCGTTTCTGCGGATCATGCAATACATCGTATGCTTCCGCAGCCTCTTTGAACTTGGCTTCCGCCTCGGCATCACCAGGATTGCGGTCAGGGTGATACTTAATAGCAAGTTTTCTGTATGCTTTCTTTATCTCGTCTTCAGAGGCACTTTTACTTACTCCGAGTACCTCATAGTAATCTCTTTTAGCCATCTTGTTTATTGTCCTACTGCTACCTTAGCGTGTCGGATAACCTTATCATTCAATGTATATCCTGTTTGAACGCAGTCTATTACCTTTCCTTTCATGGTATCTCCCATACCAGGAACCATGGCAATAGCTTCGTGGTAATCAACATCAAAGTCCGTATCGTTCGTTTCAATCTTCTTTACTCCCAGTGTCTCCAGTGTCTTGAGGAACTTTTTGAAGATGAGTTCAAAGCCCTCTTTGATAGCTACTGGATCTTCTGTCTTGTCAGAAAGAGCACGTTCAAAGTCGTCTAAAATAGGTAGGATAGAGGAGATAGTCTTCTCACTTCCATTTAAGATTAGCTCTGACTTCTCTTTTAAGGTACGCTTCTTATAGTTGTCAAACTCGGCTACTAAACGAATATACTTGTCCTTCCATGCTTCAGCCTCACTCTGTGCAGCTGCTAGAGGATCGGTCTTTTCTTCTGAAGAAGATTCCTCTGAAGATTCCGTTTCATTGTTATCTTCATCCTGTGTATTCTCTTCGTTCATAGTAGACTCATCATAGTTCTTTTCCAACTCTTCGCCTTCTATGTTTATTTTCTTTTCTTTCTTGCTCATATTAAAGTACTATTAATCGTGGTAGACACCTACAAATTGTATGCCATGTTGGATACCTTTAGTACATACCAGCCCTCTGTTCCTTGATTTGCTCATCATGGATATAGTCGTCGTAAGTGGTTAACTTATCGATAGTACCACTTGGTGTCAACTCAATGATACGATCAGCAACTGTGTTGATGAACTCGTGGTCATGTGAACTAAACAAGATATTACCCTTGAAACTAACCAAGTTATTGTTGAATGCTTGGATACTTTCGAGGTCAAGATGGTTCGTTGGCGTATCAAGGATGAGGCAGTTTGCATTCTGTAATTGCATACGGGCAATCATACAACGCATCTTTTCTCCACCCGAGAGGACGTTTACCTTCTTCTCAACCTCTTCTTGTTTGAACAACATTCTACCTAAGAATCCCTTCATAGCGACTTCATTACCTGGACCGTACTGAGATAGCCAGTCGACCAGATTTAGGTCACAATTAAAGAACTCTGTATTGTCTAGTGGGAGGTAAGCTGTTGTAATAGTAACACCCCAGTTGTACGTTCCTTCGTCTGCTTTTCGATTACCATTAATAATCTCAAAGAGGGCTGTCATTGCTTTTGGATTACGTGACAAGAATACGACCTTCTGCCCCTTTTCTATGTTGAAGTTTACGTGATCGAACAATACAGTGCCGTCTGGATCAACTGCTTTAAGGTCTTGTACCTCTAGAATCTGGTTACCCGGTTCACGTTCCATACTGAATATAATGCCTGGATACTTACGACTTGAAGGGCGGATCTCTTCAACGTTTAGACGTTCCAACATCTTCTTTCGAGATGTAGTTTGCTTACTCTTTGCAACGTTAGCAGAGAACCGGCGGATAAATTCCTCAAGTTGTTTCTTCTTCTCTTCAGCCTTCATTTTCTGGTTCTGAGCTTGTCTCAACGCAAGTTGTGAGCTTTCATACCAGAACGAATAGTTACCAGCAAAGACCGTAACTTTGCCGAAGTCGATATCAATCGTTTGTGTACTAACGGTGTCCAAGAAGTGACGGTCGTGTGAAACAACTAACACTGTCTGATGCTCATCAATCTCACTTAGATAGTCCTCAAGCCATTCCACGGTATCAAGGTCAAGGTCATTAGTAGGCTCATCAAGTAGTAAGTTCTCTGGCTTACCAAACAATGCTTTCGCCAACATAACGCGCACCTTCTCTGTATTTGATAGCTCCGACATCTGCTTCTCATGTAGATCCTCTTTAATACCGAGGTTCTGAAGAAGTTGTGCGGCATTGCTTTCTGCCTCCCAGCCATTCATCTCTGCGAACTTTAACTCTAGGTCGGCAGCGCGGTTACCATCCTCTTCTGTCATCTCTGGCTTGGCATATAGCGCCTCACGCTCCTTCATATTTTGCCAAAGACTATCGTGTCCCATGAGGACAGTATCCATCACTTTGTACTCGTCATATTTAAAGTGATCCTGCTCCAATACGGACAATCTCTCGCCTGGACCAAGCTCAATAGTTCCCTTGTTAGGCTCTAAATCGCCTGATATTGCACGAAGTAATGTAGACTTACCTGCGCCATTAGCACCGATAACTCCATATATATTACCTGGTGTAAACTTTAGATTAACGTCTTTGTAGAGAACTCTCTTGCCGAATTGGATAGCAAGGTTTGAAAGTGTAATCATCTTTTTCTAATACCTTAATTGTATGATAATTTGGCTGCAAAGGTACTACTTTTATTCCATTTCCCCAAATCTCTTGCTTTCTTCTAAGGTGTTGGAAGAAGCATTGGGAATATGGTATAAGACCAGATATAACTGTATCTCGCATGGAAGCTAATTTCTTCTACTGATTTAATGGATGTATCACTTATTCTTCGTACATTTGCACCCTGATGATAAGAAAGAATCCATATACACAAGAGAAGTATAAGCATTATAAGGTAAGAGATAATGCTCCATTGCTGGAATGGCTGTTAGCTAATCTCAGCGAGAGTAAGAGTAAGGTGAAAGCAACGTTGCAGAACCGAGGAATAAAGGTTAACAGTAAGTGCGTAACGCAGTTTGATTATCCGCTAAGAGCTGGCGACAAGGTTTCAGTAAGTACGAGTAAGAAGAACGATCTGTTCCGTAGTCGTTATGTGAAGATAGTCTATGAGGATCGCTTCTTAGTTGTGATTGAGAAGAACATAGGTATCCTCTCAATGGCTGCTGGTCACTCTGCTCTAAATGTGAAAGCCGTGTTGGACGATTATTTCCACAAGTCTCGACAGAAGTGCACAGCACATGTTGTGCATCGTTTAGACCGTGACACATCGGGCTTAATGATATATGCTAAGGATATGCAGACCGAACAGCTCTTGGAGAGAGATTGGCATAATATTGTCTATGACCGCCGCTATGTGGCTGTTGTCAGTGGTGAGATGGAGAACGATGAAGGTACGATTGCCAACTGGTTGAAGGATAATAAGGCTTATGTTACCTATAGTTCTCCAGTGGATAATGGCGGTAAGTATGCCGTTACTCATTTTCATGTGTTGGATAGAACAGTGCGTCATAGTCTTGTTGAATATCGTTTGGAAACAGGAAGGAAGAACCAGATACGTGTGCATTCAGCCGATATGGGGCATCCTGTCTGCGGTGACGTCAAGTATGGCAATGGTGATGATCCTTTGCACCGACTATGTTTGCATGCTTATGTTCTTTGTTTCTACCATCCTGTTACACATCAGCGCATGGAGTTTGAGACGCCTATCCCGATGAATTTCAGACATTTGTTTAAGTAGAATCTATAATATTGTAAGATGGAACACTTCGAACAGTTTTTAGTCTTGTTATTGGCTTTAGTCGTTGGTGTAATACTGATTAAGAAGATAACAAGTTGTCTTTTCCGATTAACTATAACCCTTGTTTTATTAGGAATCGTGGCTTGGTTCCTATTGAATTACACGAACGTTTTTAATTGAGCTTACTATCGGAAGCTAACGGTCTGTTGATTGTCTGTGTTTCAGATGGTTATAAAGCCGTATATAAGAGAGCCTTTCCTCATATCAAGGAGAGGCTCTTTTCATATCAAGGAAACACCCTCCTCAAATGCAGTAATGCACCTGCTCCTTTATAAAAGGTTCTATCGTAGAGGTCGAGTAGTTATATCCTACCTGACTTCCTTTAGGCATCCTTATCATTTGATAGGCTGGGTAGAACTTTAGTTATCCTTTCATAACGATGTTGGACACGTTAGTCCAATTCATTGGACATATTAGTCCAATTCGCTGGACACGTTAGTCCAATTCGTTGGACAGGTTAGTCCAATCTGTTGGACACGTTAGTCCAATTCGATAGGTCTTATATACAAACAGTCATCAGAGTATTATAAGTCCGACAGGAGACTAATAAGAAAGAGCGAATAGATGCTATTGTTCGTCTGCCCTTATGTATCTTAGTAATCCATTCCGGTATATTCGCTCCTTTTAAAAGAGGGCTTAGTAAAGTCATTCGTAAGGAATGTTAGGGAACTAAAAACCCTATTCTTTTCCTCTGAATGGTGGCAAGAGGAAAGGAATAGGGCGATTGTTAATGTCGTTCTAATCGCTTACACTATTTGGCGAAAGGATAGAGAACGAAGCTGAAGGTTGTTCGCTTAACTGGAACACGATATTGCTCGGCAACACCAGGACCACAAGTTGCAGTACCAACACCGCTTTGCAGTGCATCTAAGTGTACTGTTACCTTACCATCGCGATAGAGTTGGTTGATGTGAGTAGCACGATCGACAACACTATCAGAGAATGGTATTACAGAGAACTGGAAGGGTTGCTGCGCTGCAACCATCAGTTGGTTCTTTGTGTCAGAGAACTTCACCCATCGCACATCAGTGCGGTTGCCCGTTGCTTGTGGTTTCACATAATAATGGAACATAGCCTCTGCTGTGGTGTTATAATGCCCAATCAATCCTGCTTGTTTGCGGTCGTTGTAAGTCTCAACATCACCACGACCAACGTATTCAACCTTTCCAAAGTCGTCATTCATGCGGAAGGTAAGTCCAATGCGAGCAAGCGATTTGATGATGGCAGTGTCTGGGTTGAAGGTTACTGATACAGCCAACGCACCATTCTTTTGTGGTTGATAAGTGAAGAGAGCTGTTCCAATGACGTTACCCTTCTTACCGATAATCTCGGTCTCTGCACTCGTTACGTCCTTTTTATGCGTAATCTTCGTTACCTTCTGCGTGATAGAATCAAGTCCAGCCTCACGCCAGAGTCTAAGTCCGAATTGGTCACGTCCATCGTTATCGGTTGCCGGACGATAAAGACTGAGGCAGAGTGGGGTAGCAAGATATTCCTTATTGCCATTCTTCAAAGAGGTTAACTCGCCTGTTTTCTCATCCACCTTATAACTTGTGCGCTGCTTCTCACGAGGGAGATATGTGGTGCAGTTCGCTGCTTGTTTCAGTGTGAACTGATCGTAAGCAACTACATCATTCTTGGTGATAACCAATCCGTCATTGACAGGTTTCCATGCGAGATCAAGGAAGGCTTCGGTTGCCGCCTTCAAGTTAGCAGCAGGGAAGGTGATAGTTGTTGTCTCATGAGGAGCGCAATCCACGTTCTTTGTTCCCTTAGAGAGCACCTTTCCGTTCTCATCAACAATTTGCCAGTTAAGCTGGTAAGCATTGAGATTGGTGAAGTCAAACCAGTTCTTTACCTTAATCGTTATTTCTTTATCGTTTGATACAAGCTCTGATTTAATGTTCTGGTAAATCTTCTTCACCTCTGCAAGATGTGGATGAGGTGTGCGATCGGCAGCTATCAAACCATTCGTACAGAAGTTTCCGAAGCTAGGAACATCCTTTGGACCATAATCACCACCATAGCTCCAATACCAGTTACCATTCTTATCTACCTCACGGAATGACTGATCCACCCAGTCCCATATACTTCCACCTTGCAAGATAGGTTCTTTCTCAATCAAGTCCCAGTAGTCCTTCATGCCACCACAACTATTACCCATAGCGTGAAGATACTCGCACATGATGTAAGGGCGAGTGGTGTCAGTGCGCTTTGCGTATGCCTTCATGTGATCGAGTGAACGATACATTGGGCAATAGATGTCCGTGTTGAAGTTTTCTTCCGCACGCTCGTATTGTATCAAGCGAGTCTTATCTGCATTCTTAAGCCAGCGATATGTGTGCTCGAAGTTAGTGCCATTACCAGCCTCATTACCTAATGACCAGATGATGATACTTGGGTGGTTTTTAGAACGCTCATACATCCGGCGGGTTCTATCCATGTGTGCCTTGAGCCATGTACTATCCTTTGCTAATGACTCTTTGCCATATCCCATACCATGTGACTCGATGTTTGCTTCATCGATAACGTACAATCCGTATTTGTCACAAAGCTGATACCAATAAGGGTCGTTGACGTAATGAGAGCAACGAGTAAAGTTGATGTTGTTCTGTTTCATCATACGAATATCCTGCTCCATAAGCTCTTTGCTGACGGTGCGACCACGTTCTGAATGTTCGTGACGATTGACTCCCTTGACAAGAATAGGCGTGCCGTTGACGCAGAGTTGCTTGTTTTTTATCTCGATAGTCCTAAATCCTATCTTGCTACCAGTTTGCTCTGTTACATTACCATCTTTATCCTTTAAGGTGATAAGTAACGTGTAGAGATTAGGGTGCTCAGCACTCCATGCAGCTACATTTTGTACATCCTTTGTGGTGAAGGTAACGATGGCATCGGCATCTTTCGGGTTTACAGCCTTATCTTCGGAGAGCACTTTGTTGCCCTTGCCATCTGTTAAGGTATAATTGACAGAGGCAGCTCCTGTACCTTTAATATTGGTAGTTAGACTGAAAGTACCATTGTAGCTACCATCCGTCTGTTTGTCAACAGAAGCAGTTGTGTTGTAGTCTGCAATGTATTGCGTGGGTGTGGAGTAGAGATATACATCCTGTTCAATACCGCTGATACGCCAATAGTCCTGGCATTCAAGGTAGGAACCAGAGCTCCAACGATAAACCTCCATCGCAATAACATTGTCCCCCTTGTCATTAAGGTATTTGGTTATATCCCATTCAGAGGGCATCTTCGCACCCATGTTGTAACCAACATATTGCCCATTGATCCATAGGTAGAAGAATGATTTAACACCTTCGCAGCATAGAACGACACGGCGTCCCTTCCATGCTACTGGTATAGTGAATGTACGACGATAATCGCCTACTTCATTCTCTGCAGATGGTACATAAGGTGGGTTCTTCTTAAAGTTGAAGAGCTTATCATCAAATTCGTATGTCTCATTGACATATATTGGTAATCCGTAACCTTGGCGTTCCCAGTTGCCTGGAACATTGATGTCATTCCAACCCTGTACGGCAAAGTCAGGTTGATAAAAGTTCTTTGGGCGTAGCTCGGGGTTTCTATTCCAATGGAACTTCCACTTTCCGTTGAGCGACATATAGTAGGTGGAATGTTCGTAACCACCAG
>ERZ773263.1969-NODE-1969-length-11637-cov-12.144362_pt1 | contig 11637 bp, 9 predicted proteins | sample MGYA00511076_ERZ773263 | MGnify/ENA primary metagenome ERZ773263 (study PRJEB29015, sample SAMEA2738155) | human oral metagenome | biome: human oral; feature: human-associated habitat; material: saliva | place: China | collected 2195 ... | reverse complement strand
GTCGAGGCGGCCGGAGCCGTCGCGGCGGTAGCCCTTCTCGGTGACGGTGAGGGTGACGACCCGGGTGGCCGGGTCGGCGATGCGGGCCATGAGCTCGGCGTTCTGCTCGGCCGGGTAGAGCACCTCGCGGACCTGTCCGACGACCCGCACGCCGGTGTGGTCGACGGCCCGCTCGAGGACGCCGTAGAGGCCGTCCTGGTCGGCGAGCTGGCGCTTGACGCGGTCGGAGCGCTGCGTGACGCCGCAGATGCCCCAGCGGTCGTCGCCGGTGGCGGCGAAGGCGTCCTGGGTGTAGACGGCCTGGTGGGCGCGGTGGAAGGCGCCGATGCCCAGGTGGACGATGCCGGTGCGCTGGCCGTCCCAGCCGGGGGGCGGCAGCGTGACGCCCTCGGTGTTCGCGTTCGTCAGTGTCGCCCTGGAGAGTCGTTCCATCGCGTCCCCGTCCTCCCGAACCGCATCATGATCCCCCGACCGCATCGGGCCGGTGGCCGCCATGGCCGCGCCGCGGCAGGCGATGCCGCGACCCCAGTCGAGGATGACGCACGCCGGCCCCGCCTGCCCATGCCGTGCCATGCGTTGCCCTGCGAAGCTCTCACCCGAGGCCAGCCCCGTCATCCAGGAAATGTCAGTGCCGACTGCCATGATCGGAATCAGGATTCACACAACTCACTGTCGGAAGTCGGAAGGAACCACCACCATGGACGCCCTCACCTACGAAGATCTGGTCTCCGCCTGCCACGCCGGCGGGGCGAGCGTGCTCACCTCGGTCACCGAGCTCGCTCCCGCAGCGGGCCCGCATGCGGGGATCGCCCCGGCCCGGTACACGCGGGGGCGGAACGGAACCTACGCCTACGAGACGCGTTTCATCGACGGGCGGCCCCAGAGCGCGGTTGTCGTCGACGGCAAGGCCAGCCAGCTCAATCGCGTGGAGGATGCCATCGCGCTGGCCGTCCACGAGGGCGACCCCGCGCTGAGCAGGATGCCCCGCATGCGCGTCGACTACGGTGAATTCAGCGCCTATGATTATGAGCTTCCCCACCGCTTCGTCGACGGTCATTTCCGTTTCGGCACCGTCGACGGGAAACCCACCACCGACAGCCCCGTGTACCGCGCGGCGCGGAACTCCACACCGGCGGACTCCCGCGCCCTGCTCGAACTCAGCCCGGTCAGTCTCGTCCTCGGCTCCTGGGACTCCTCCCGGAAGTCCCATCAGGCCAGGTACCGCTCCTGCGCGGTCGGGGAGATCATCGGCGTCCTAGCGGACCAGAGCGAGAACGGGCGCGAGCCGTCCCCGAGGGGCGCGGCCCGCAAGGACGACATCGCCCCCAGCGTCCGGCTCAGCGGGCCCGACATGATGGCTCTTCTCGAGACCCAGAAGAACGAGATGTCGGCGAGGACGGTCACGAAGATCGAGCAGGCGGCGAAGAACGCCAAGTCCGGCACGACCTCGGCATCGGTCCTCGGCCTCGGCGCGATTCCTCCGAGCCTCGACGCCCTCGGGCTCGTCGCCTGCAGCAGGATCATCCGTTCCCATGTGCTGTCGTTCGCGGCGCTGCGTCAGCTCAGGTTCGGTGCCGACAACGACGCGGACGTCGCCTGCCGCGCCCTCCTGGCCGCGCTGGCGCTGCACGGCATCGCCTTGGCCGATGAGGAGCTGTGCCTTCGGGCGAACTGCGACCTCGTGGAGAAGAACGCCCCGCAGGTCCATCTCGACGGACGCCGCGGAAGCCAGCGCGAGCTCGCCCCACTGACCAGGGAGATCACCGGGCCGCTCCTGTCACGGTCCATCAGCGAGGCGGTCGCCACGGCGGGGATCACCTGGGAGGGTCAGGTCTTCGAAGTGGTGGGCAACGAGAAGATCCTCGCGGGCGTCGAGTCCAACGCAGAGGACGAGGACTGACATGCCCCAGCTGACGATCAGGGCGCGCTTCCCCCTGGGCGTGTTCCAGGGCCACGAGAAAGACGGTTCGCCGTCACGACTTCCGGACACGGCACGGCTCTACTCGGCACTCGTCAACGCCGCCGGCCAGGGCACGGCGGCCGAGAGGGGCGACGACGGGCTGCAGATCTCCGCCGACTCCGCCCGGGCACTCGGCTGGATCGAGAACCATCCTCCGAAGAGGCTCATGGTGCCCGTGAGCATCCCGGTGCAGACGGGCCCCCACCCTCTCTCCTACCGGAATGAGGGAACGGTCGAGAAACCGAAGAGCGTTCTGGGGCTCCGAAAAACCTCGACCGAGATCAGCGGGGGAACGGCTCTCTCGGGAGATTTCGGTTGGTGCTGGGACGATGCCCCGTCCGCGGTGCGGGAAGCACTCGAACGCCTCTGCCCGGACGTGTCCTGCCTCGGCGAGACGGACAGCCCCGTCATCCTCACCCTCGATCCGATCGAGTCGACGCACGAACTGGCCGGTGAGGCGAGTCAGCTGCGCCCCCGTGGAACGCCGGTCCGCACCCCGCACGAGGGAAGGCTCGAGGAACTCGAGAGGGCCTGGGACGAAGAGCATCGCAAGATTCCGAGCGTGAAGGATGATCTCCTCGTGGAGTCCTCTGATGGTCCGCGGACACGACCGATACCCACCGGCTCACTGGGCACGCTGTACTACGAGCGTCCAGAACCCCCTCCTCCCGAGGCCCCGTGGGCATTCGCCCGGCTCGTCCCGACCGATCGCGCGTTGACAACCAAGAACGTCGTCGCATGGTGCGTCGCCTTCCACCGCATGCTCATCGCTCTTCTGGGGAACGCAGCACCCGCCAGCGTCACGGGGCACTACGCCCCCGGCGCGCCACGCCCGGCGAACCGCGTGGCGATCCAGTACCTACCGGCCAACCTCCTGGCAGGGCATTCCGCCGAAAACGACTTCCCGCATGGTGCGTTCGTGCTGCTCCTCCCACGAGACCTCGCGTCCGAGGATCGTGAGCGCATCGACGAGGCCCTGCGCACGCCTCACAAACGGCTGTGGCGGCGCCGGGACGAGGAGGTCCTGGCGCTGGGCGCGCCCTTCGGCATTGCGCTGTCCGATTTCTGGCCCACCCCGCCGCAGGGTTGGCGCAGAAGCTGGCGGAGCCTCACCGGTCTGGTCCCCGAGACCCGACGTCAGGCTCCGCACCCCTCGCTCGGGCGGTGGGGTTTCGAGCAGGCGGCCCTGCTCTCGTTGGGGCATGTGTTCAGGGATCAACTCGACCTCCCGTCAGGCAGGAACTACTGGGCCGTCGTCGAGTCCGTGCTCGCACAAGGTGCACGGGTCACCTCCACCCATCGGGTCCCCGATCCGCAGACGGAGAGATTCGCGCACAAGGCACCATCCTCGATCGGGGCGGTTCAGCCATACACGGCCGTACTGGAACCCGGCCGCCTGATCAGCGACAGGGCCCTCATCGCCATCGGGCAGTCCCGCCACCTCGGGGGCGGCCTGCTGGTTCCCGTCGACTCTCCGGAGGAGTCATGAGCATCACCGAAGCTGACTTCACTCGTTTCTTCGCCGCGGTCAACGACGGGCACCGGCCGTTCCCCTGGCAGGAACGGCTCCTGCGGACCATTCTTTCCGTCGCTCACTGGCCGACGTCCATCACCGCTCCCACGGGTTCGGGCAAGAGTGCCGTCGTCGACATCCACATCTTCCTCACAGCGCTGTCGGCAGTCGGCAACGCGCCGCGGTTGCCGAGACGCCTGTGCGTCGTGGTCGGGCGGCGAGCGCTCGTGGACTCCCAGGCCGATCGTGCCCAGCGGATCCTCGACTGGCTCGTATCCCGAGATGATCAGTTGGCTCAGGAGATGGGCGATGCCCTGCTCGGCCTGTGCTCCACGCAATCATCACCACCTGTCGTCCTGGCCAATCTGCGTGGCGGTCTCGCCTCGGACAAACGTTGGATCGACGATCCCAGCGCCTGTTCGGTTATCTGCGCGACGCCGGACATGTGGGGCAGCCGGCTCCTGTTCCGCGGCTACGGCACGAGCAGAGCAGCAAGGCCTCGAGAGGCGGGTCTGCTCGGGATCGACTCGGTTGTCGTCATCGACGAGGCGCATCTGTCACGCCAGCTCCTCGGCACGGCTCGCTGGGTGTCCGCGCAGAACACCAAACCGGCCTCGGCGCTCGGGCTGCCGGGGCTGCAGGTCGTCGAGTCGTCCGCCACCGCACGCCCCGGGCCCGCCACGGAGCGGATCGGGATCGATGCCTCCGATCTGGCCGATCCCGAGCTGGCCCCCAGGATGACCAGACCGAAACCGATCGAGGTGATCAGCTCCTCGTGCTGGAGCGACACGAAAGCGACCAAGGCCTACATCGCGGAGATCATCGCCGAGCTCAAGGGGCTGCGCGATCAGACACCGGGCGGCACGATCGGCTGCGTCGTCAACCGCATCGACACGGCGCTGCGCATCGCGGATTCCCTCGGTGAGGACTGTCCGTGCTGGGTGGGGCCCATGCGTCCCGCAGACCTGCACAAGATCAAGGGTCTTCTCGGCCTGCTCCGCACCCCGTCCGCCAACGCCACGGCGCAGGCCCCGCCCTTCCTCATCGCCACTCAGACCGTCGAGGTCGGCGTCGACATCGATCTCGCGGGTCTCGTGACCGAGTTGGCATCTGCGGAGAGCATGGCGCAGCGCTTCGGCAGGGTGAACCGGCGCGGTCTCCGCACCACGGCCCGCATCAAGGTCATCGCCCCGAGCGAGAGCAAGATGAGCGAGAGCAAGATCGCGGACCAAGCACCATACGGGGCCGACGACCTCCGTGCCGGCCTGAACTGGCTGAGAGGATTCGACGGGCCGCAGGGGGCGTGCCCGGCCAGAATCATGGATTCCCCGCCGCCGTCGATGACTCCGGAACGACAGATCGTGAAGCTTCCCCACAGGGGCGATGTCATGCGGTGGGAGGCGACCGACGACGACATGCTCGCCGAGGAGAAGCTGGAGCTGTGGATCCGCGATTCCCTCGAGCCGGAACGACTCCAGGCAGGGCTGGTCGTACGAGACGAGTTGCCCGAACTCGAGGACGAGGTTCTGCCGCTCCTCGAGGCGACCCCGCCCACCGATGAGGAGATCTATCCCGCCGAACTGCAGACGGTACGCAAGATCACCAAGAAGATCATCGAAGGGCAGGGAGTCCACGCCAGAGCCTTCATCCGCCATGATGGATCGATCCGTCCTGCCCTTCTGGAAGACAATGGCGATCTTTCTCTTGTTCCCGGTGATGTCGTCATCATCGACAACGACCACCCTGTCACCCGGCGCGGCGTTGTCGTAGCAGACGCCACCGGATGTGAGCGTCGGCAGACCTTCTGGGGAGGGAGTGGCGTCAGGATCATCCTTCCGGGCTCGAGAGACTCGAAATGGCTCACCGAGTTGTGCGGGCTGTCGGGTGAAGATGCCCAGAGAACCTTCACAGAAGCCGGAGAGCAGGGCATCGTGACCTTGGGACCTGACCTCACCGAGGGCATTACGCTGCCATGGATCGTCGTCGCCCCCGCTGCTTCCGTCGAGGACGACGAGTCGATGCGTCAGGAATGGACAGCCGCAGACCATCCGGTCGGGCTTGACGCCCACCTGCGGGGCGTCGCAGCGCGGGCGGAGTCCTTGGCACAGCTCATCGGGCTCCCCTCGAACATTCGCTTGGATCTGTCGGCAGCCGGGCTGCACCACGACGACGGAAAGGCCGACCCTCGGTTCCAGCGTTTCCGGCTGGGCAACACGACCGATCAGGTGCTGGCGAAGAGTCTGGACTCCAGTGCTCAGAGCATCTCGCGGCGCAGATGGTCAGGAGGCCTTCCCCGGGGCTGGCGTCATGAATTGCGTTCAGTCGCCGTCGCGTGGCCCACGATCAGCCGGGAGCAGGACGCTGAACTGATAGCGCGCCTCATCGGCACGAGTCACGGTCACGGGCGAGTTCTTCCCCAAGCGAACGCGCATCTGCTGTGCGATGAGGGCGACAGCGCTGAGTTCAGAAGACTGGTGGAGGAGCTCTTCGTCGAGGGCGAGTGGTGCGAGATCATGACTCGCACGAGTTGGTGTTACGGGTCTTGGGCATGTGCCTATCTTGAAGCAGTACTACGCGCAGCGGACTGCCAGGTGTCGAGGGAGGGATCATGAGGATCGTTCTTGCTGGGGGGCTCGACAGCGCCCTCACTCATTTCGCAATGATCGGCTTGGCCGGGATACTCCAAGAGGCGGGCGCCAGCCGGGTCCGTCTTCAATGGAAGGACTCCGCCAAGGCAGAACCCACCGTTTCCTGGGACGGCCCGGACGCAGCGGAGGCCGTGCTCGCCCATGCCCAGCGGCACGCGAACCAGGACTCATGGGTGCAGGCGAAGACATCCTTCACCACATCGAAAGGCGAGAAAATTCTCGGACTGTTCAGCCCACGACTCACCCTTCCCCAAGAGGACTCGCAGGTCCAGCAATTCGAGGACCATCGAGAGGAGTTCTTGAACTCTGATCTGACCACCCTGGACCATCTGATGATCAGCAACCTCGGAGAGCCTGGCTACTGGATTTTTGACCGTAATAAGAGGTACCCTGACAACTCCGCATCGCGCTGGGAGATGAAGACAAGGAATCGCGGAGAAGAGTTCGTCGGAAATCGCCTGTCGAAGCTTGCCTCAATCGTCTCGTCCCTTGACAAGGATTCGATTGACGCCGGACTGACCGGAAGAAATATTTCCGACCCCTTGGGCAAGGACAGGCCCGATTCCCGTACTTCCACCGGTCTGACACCCCCTGGTCCGGTTGATGACGCCTTGGCCTGGTGCGGGTTGTGGGGCATCAGTGGCTTCATCCTTGTGCCTGGAACAGGTAGTGATATCAGCGCAACAGCTGGCGCCGTCCCCCAGCAGCGTCTGCATCCAAGGAGTCTCGTCATACCGATCACCGAGAAACCGATGTCCCCCGCCGCATGGCGAGCGCTCATGGCGACTCGTGCAATCATCGATATCACATCTTCGGACGAATCATCCATGACAACCGCTTCGGACTATCTGAAGGCCAGAGGAGTCCTTGGAATATGCACATTCCCTGTTTACACCACGAACAATTCGAACGCTCCTGAACGAATGGTCTTGAACGGCGCCTTTCACTCTCTGAACAGAGTCCCCGATGATCTCCACTGAAAATATCCCGATAAGCCTCTTGGTGCATATGGTTTTCTGTCCGCGTCGAGCATGGCTTGAAGCACAGGGCGAGCAGGCCGACAGCTTCGCCATGGCGGCAGGATCCGTCGCACACACTCGTGTTGACGATCCGGCAGAATCACGCCCCGGAACAGAGCGGGCAATGCTTGTGCACAGCGATGAGCTCGGCTTGACCGGACGTTGTGACGTCGTCCGCTCAGAGCCGGACGGAACCCTGATGATCCAGGAATACAAGTCGACCCCAGTTCGAGGAAAGCCCCGGATCAGGGAGTCACAGCGCATCCAAGTATTGGCTGAGGTCATGTGCTTGGAGAGCATGGGGTACACGGTCACCGGAGCCGAGGTGCACTTCATAAATCATCACAAGAGCATTCCCGTGCCCCTCAGCACGGCCGGCAGAGAGGAATGTCTGGAATGGATTCGCCGGACTCGTGAGATGGTCCGGGGTTCGCGTGCTCCTGAGCCCCTTCTGGACGACCCACGGTGCGCCAGCTGTTCCCACGCGACCATCTGCCTTCCCGATGAGCATCATTACACGAGTGGAACACCCATAAGACGCATCTCTGCGTCGGACCCAGAAGGAGAGATCGTTCATGTCATGACTCCCGGCGCACGGGCCTTCATGAAGGAGCGTCAAGTCGTCATCGCCAAGAATGGTGAAACCCTGGCGAGCTGCCCGATTGAAAGAATCAGCGGAATGGTCGTCCACGGCAACGTGGATCTTTCCAGTGCTCTCGGCAGAGAACTCCTCTGGAGAAGGCTCTCGATCGTCTGGTGCAGTGGCAGAGGACGAGTGGTTGGTTGGGCCACCAGTGCCCGGCTCCCAAACGGGCAGGCCAGAATCCACCAGCAGGCCATGTCCGAGTACGGCTGTCTACCCTTGGCTCAGGCCATGATCAAGGCGAAGATCTCGAATCAAGCGACCCTGCTCCGCCGCAATGGGGGCGGAACATCGGCAACAACGAGCCAGCTTCGTAATCTTGGCAAGCAGACCACTCAGGTCAGCAGTCTTCCAGATCTCTTCTCGCTCGAGGGAAGGGCTGCGCAGATCTATTTCACCGACTTCCCATCCATGCTGAAGGGCACCGGAGCCGAGGAGTTCTTGGAAGCCTGGCCTGGGCGCCACGGGAGGGGCGCCACCGATCCACTCAATGCTGCTCTCAATTTCTGTTACGGCCTGTTGCTCGCTGACTGCATTCGCGGACTGACGGCATGCGGACTCGATCCCCATGGAGGATTCCTCCACTCAGCTGGCCGGAACAAACCGGCCTTGGCCCTTGACCTGATGGAAGAATTTCGGGCACCGATAGCCGACTCCGTGGTCATCACCTGCATCAACAATAGATCATTGACCCCAGGAATGTTCTCCCGAACGCTTGGGGACACTCGGCTCAAGACCGCAGGAAGAAACGCATTGACAACCGCCTATGAACACAAGGCGACCACTGAGATAGCTCATCCAATATTCAGATACACAACGTCATGGCGTCGTGCAATCGAGGTGCAGGCGAGGATCCTCCTCGGCGTCATCGACGGGACTCGCGGTGAATACAAGGGGATGACAATAAGGTGACACGTCGCGACAGCCACAGATTTCTCATCGCATATGACATCCCGGACGACCGTCGAAGACACACAATATCAGTGACCTTGAAGGGTTTCGGCCATCGGGTGCAGTACAGCGTCTTCATGATTGACTGTTCGCCGGGTAAGATACCGATTCTTCAACATGAGCTCGAGGAGAACATGAAACCCGGAGAGGATTCAGTCCTGCTGTGCGATCTAGGCCCCTCGAAACTGGTCGATTCCAGAGTGATTACCCACTTGGGGAGCTCGCGCTACACCATGATCCCGGGAGCCATGATCATCTGATGCGAGAGCCATCTCAGTACACGAACCCGGTCGACCCGCTCGCAGTTGCGTATCTCGTAGTCAACTGGCAAATCAAAGGCGTCCTCACCGTCACGCCCCGACGAGCATGCCGTCATGCTACACTGTTTCTCGCGAAGAGCTTCCAAATCACCTGACCAGAAGGCTCTTTTCAAGTCCGCTATCGCTTCCCCTTCTGGGGAAGCCCTTCATTGAGGCGAGCCGCCCGCCCGCTACCGCGGCTACCCAATCACATCGCTTCCCCTTCTGGGGAAGCCCTTCATTGAGGCGATTGTCCTTCCGGACATGCACATCAAGGGAGAAGCAAATCGCTTCCCCTTCTGGGGAAGCCCTTCATTGAGGCCTCTGCCACGCCAGCCTGCACGGCGCCAGCCTGCACGATCGCTTCCCCTTCTGGGGAAGCCCTTCATTGAGGCCTGGCAGATTCTCTGCGTTGAGAGGCCTGAGGGCAGATCGCTTCCCCTTCTGGGGAAGCCCTTCATTGAGGCGTCATCACGAAGCCGGCGGACCAACAGGACACGGCGAAGGATCGCTTCCCCTTCTGGGGAAGCCCTTCATTGAGGCACGGCCGACGAGATGGCCCAGGCCGACAGCCACGTCCCATCGCTTCCCCTTCTGGGGAAGCCCTTCATTGAGGCACCGAATGGACACTCCGGAAGCCCCGCTGACAAGACAGAAATCGCTTCCCCTTCTGGGGAAGCCCTTCATTGAGGCTAGATTCTAGCAGCTACTGGTAGTAGCGGCGGGCGCATCGCTTCCCCTTCTGGGGAAGCCCTTCATTGAGGCGCTGCGCCGACAGCCTGCCCCGCCGGGCCAGCATGATCGCTTCCCCTTCTGGGGAAGCCCTTCATTGAGGCCTTCACCGGAATCATGGCCGGTTCATTTGTGAACCTATCGCTTCCCCTTCTGGGGAAGCCCTTCATTGAGGCTGGCAGGCCTCCAGCCCCGACGGGACGGTCACCGCATATCGCTTCCCCTTCTGGGGAAGCCCTTCATTGAGGCGGTTCGGACCGGGGCATGTGGCGCCGCATGCCGGCGCTATCGCTTCCCCTTCTGGGGAAGCCCTTCATTGAGGCGGCCTGACAGCCGCGTCATATCCCAACCGGGCGAACATCGCTTCCCCTTCTGGGGAAGCCCTTCATTGAGGCCGGGCGTTCACGTAGTGCCACCAGGCCAGCAGCTGATCATCGCTTCCCCTTCTGGGGAAGCCCTTCATTGAGGCGGGAACCCGCTGCCCGGCGAGTGGGCGGACAGCCCATCGCTTCCCCTTCTGGGGAAGCCCTTCATTGAGGCTGGCCGGGGGACTGGCCCATCCACTGCCACTGGCCCATCGCTTCCCCTTCTGGGGAAGCCCTTCATTGAGGCACCACAGGCGCTCCAACTCTCGGCCCCTCGGGTCTCAAATCGCTTCCCCTTCTGGGGAAGCCCTTCATTGAGGCATGGCACCGGAGGTCGCGATGGGCGCCCTGCCGGCGCTATCGCTTCCCCTTCTGGGGAAGCCCTTCATTGAGGCAGGACGAGAGTGTGCTCCGCCGTGTCCGACGGGAAAAATCGCTTCCCCTTCTGGGGAAGCCCTTCATTGAGGCTCGCCGCCGTCTGCGCCGGCATCCCCACCATCCGATCGCTTCCCCTTCTGGGGAAGCCCTTCATTGAGGCCGGCGCACCATCGGCCGCATCACCTGGGCCGCCGGATCGCTTCCCCTTCTGGGGAAGCCCTTCATTGAGGCGGGGCCCCTCTACGCCCCAGGTACGAGCCACCGAAGATCGCTTCCCCTTCTGGGGAAGCCCTTCATTGAGGCATCGTGGCGCACGACGCGTTGCAGGGCGACTCGGACAAATCGCTTCCCCTTCTGGGGAAGCCCTTCATTGAGGCAACTCGTTGTCGTACGACACGGCGATGCTAGCCCTGATCGCTTCCCCTTCTGGGGAAGCCCTTCATTGAGGCCTGAATCTTGACGGGAAGTCCCCGCTGATCTGGGAGCAGATCGCTTCCCCTTCTGGGGAAGCCCTTCATTGAGGCGGGGCGAATATGGGGACTATCGGGGAGTGGGAGGAGCCATCGCTTCCCCTTCTGGGGAAGCCCTTCATTGAGGCCTGGACGCGAGGGTCGAGAGGCTCGCCGGCCAGGTGATCGCTTCCCCTTCTGGGGAAGCCCTTCATTGAGGCGGCCCCACCGGGTGGTGCGGCCCCGACGGGGTCTGGATCGCTTCCCCTTCTGGGGAAGCCCTTCATTGAGGCAAGGCGATCACGGAGGACCTAGAAGCTTCCCTGATCATCGCTTCCCCTTCCGGGGAAACCCTTCATTGGAGCGAATCCACAAAAGGATTCGACAAGAAGGATCTCCCTCACTGGAGTCTATGGCTGTCATGAAACAAGATCGTTTTCGGTTTCGCGGGGTGGGAGATGTTCGAAGTCGTAGTCGAATGTTCGGCCGGTGACGTGTGAGGCGAATGTTCCGAAGGTTTCTTCGGGGGTCTCGCGCTGGATGTTGGTGGTGTTGTTCTTGGCCGCGTTCCAGACGTGCTCAACCGGGTTGTGATCGGGCGCGTACGGCGGCAGATAAACCGGTGTGATGCGCTCCAGCAGCTGACCCGGCCCGTAGAGGCCGGCCAGCATCTTGGCATG
>ERZ773263.1968-NODE-1968-length-11640-cov-8.716444_pt1 | contig 11640 bp, 9 predicted proteins | sample MGYA00511076_ERZ773263 | MGnify/ENA primary metagenome ERZ773263 (study PRJEB29015, sample SAMEA2738155) | human oral metagenome | biome: human oral; feature: human-associated habitat; material: saliva | place: China | collected 2195 ... | reverse complement strand
CAGTTCTGCGTGAAGCGGGTCAGGGGAGGAATCCAGCAGCCCTAAGCGATTTGAACTGTGTGCTCTTTTTCTATGCCTCTTAACAAATCAACTCCGAAGGAGGAAGATGAGTTTAGAGACATTGACGCAGTTTGAGCAAAGTGAGAACTAGGTTCCGATATTTAAGAATCAAGCCTGTGTAAGGCGCAGATGAATATTGGAGCAGTGAATCTAGTTTGAACGGACCTGAAATGAATTCAGCTGACATCCAATCTTAAGAAGCATATTGGTTTTCTTGTCAATCAAAACTGTTCTTCTCAATAGGCCTAAGATTTGTTGACTTGCGCAAACGATTGCTCTCAGTTATGTCCTAGGGTTAGCTTATTTAGAAAAATAGTATAGAATAAAAATGTAAACGTTTTAAAATAGTAAAAGTACTTGCTTATTTTTTCTTAAAGCGTTATCATAAAAGAAAAGAACAATTGGAGGATAAACATGACACATATTAAATTTGACTATTCAAAGGTACTGGATAAGTTTGTAGCACCACATGAATTAGATTATATGCAGCCTCAAGTGACTGCAGCAGATAATGCTCTACGAAACGGAACAGGTCCTGGAGCAGAAATGACAGGCTGGTTGAATTTGCCTGAAGAATATGATAAAGATGAATTTGCTCGTATTCAAAAGGCGGCTGCTAAAATCCAATCTGATAGTGAAGTGTTAATCGTCATCGGTATTGGAGGATCTTATTTAGGGGCACGTGCAGCGATTGATTTCTTGAATAATTCTTTTGTAAATCTACAAAGCAAGGAAGAACGTAAGGCACCTCAAATCCTCTATGCTGGTAATTCTATCTCTTCAAGCTATTTGGCTGATTTGGTAGATTATGTATCAGACAAAGATTTCTCTGTCAACGTTATTTCTAAGTCAGGAACAACTACAGAGCCTGCTATTGCTTTCCGTGTCTTCAAAGAACTCTTGGTTAAGAAGTATGGTCAGGAAGAAGCAAATAAACGGATTTATGCAACTACAGACCGCGCTAAAGGTGCAGTTAAGGTTGAAGCAGATGCTAATGGCTGGGATACTTTTGTAGTGCCTGATAGTGTTGGTGGTCGTTTTACAGTATTGACAGCAGTGGGACTCTTGCCAATCGCAGCTGCAGGGGCTGATATCAGCAAGTTGATGGAAGGAGCAAATGCTGCTCGCAAGGCTTATGCTTCTGATAAGTTGGCTGAAAATGAAGCATATCAATATGCAGTTGTACGCAATATCTTGTACCGTAAAGGTTATCTGACAGAAGTTCTAGCTAACTACGAACCATCTTTGCAATACTTCTCAGAATGGTGGAAGCAACTGGCTGGTGAGTCAGAAGGTAAAGACCAAAAAGGTATCTACCCAACTTCAGCCAACTTCTCAACAGACCTGCACTCTTTGGGGCAATTTATTCAAGAAGGAACTCGTATCCTCTTTGAAACAGTTATTCGTGTAGATAAGCCTCGCAAAAATGTGTTGATTCCTGAATTAGCAGAAGACTTGGATGGCCTTGGTTATCTGCAAGGAAAAGATGTTGACTTTGTCAATAAGAAAGCAACAGATGGAGTGCTGTTAGCTCACACAGACGGCGGAGTGCCAAATATGTTTGTGACCCTGCCTGAGCAAGATGAGTTCACTTTGGGCTATACTATTTACTTCTTTGAGTTAGCTATTGCTCTTTCTGGCTACCTGAATGGTATCAATCCATTTGATCAGCCTGGAGTTGAGGCTTATAAGAAAAACATGTTTGCTCTTCTTGGGAAACCAGGCTTTGAAGAGCTGGGTGCTGAGTTGAATGCACGCCTTTGATTCTCATATGCTTTGAGTTCATTCAGGATATAAAAAGATCCACAGGTTCATTTCTTGTGGATTTTTTAGTACAAGCCTCTTAATTAGTTTATTATTTTTTTGAACAGTGTAAAAAAGAGTGTCTTAATTCTTTTATGAAAGCGCTGTATAATTGCCTTGTAAATAAAATTTGAGAGGTATCAAAATGAATGATTGGTTAGACATTAAAGGCAAAACAGTTCTTGTGACGGGTGCGTCATCTGGGATTGGTAAGGCAATCGTCGAAGAATTGTTGGAATTAGGAGTCAATGTAGCGAATTTTGATCTTAGCGACAACGATTTACGTCACCCGAATCTATTATTTGTAAAAGTTGATGTAACTTCTCGCTCTGAAGTAGAAGAGGGTGTTGCCAAAATAGTTGAAAGATTTGGCAATATTGATGCGGTAGTCAATAATGCAGGGATTAATGTTCCTAGATTATTAATTGATGCAGAAAATCCTAAAGGTCCTTACGAGTTAGACGATGAAACGTTTGAAAAAGTAACAATGATTAACCAAAAAGGTCTGTATTTGGTTAGTCAGGCAGTAGGCCGGATTCTGGTTCAAAACGGAAAAGGTGTAATTGTGAACATGGCTTCAGAAGCAGGCTTGGAAGGTTCTGAAGGACAAAGTGCCTATGCTGCAACGAAAGCGGCAGTCTATAGTTACACTCGTTCATGGGCGAAAGAGCTTGGTAAACATGGTGTACGTGTGGTTGGAATTGCTCCAGGAATTATGGAAGCTACGGGACTTCGAACTCTTTCTTATGAGGAAGCTCTTGCTTATACTCGTGGAAAGACGGTAGAAGATATTCGAGCTGGTTATGCTTCAACTTCAACGACTCCATTGGGACGGAGTGGGAAACTACGGGAAGTAGCTGATCTTGTAGCGTTCTATATTTCAGACCGTTCTAGCTATATAACAGGTGTCACTACAAATATTGCCGGAGGTAAAACTCGCGGTTAAAACAATGAAGGTGGGGAAGAGAGTTGACCTTAGTAAATCGGTGGTATAATATTTTAGATAAAATGGTCTCGCAGCCAACTTATTCCTTGGTAGATATGCGCTCAGAACTGGATATTAGCTTGCAAACCTTGCAAAAGAGTATCCAACAATTAAATGATGTTTTGGCTCCTAATATCCAGATTATCACACAAGATGATCAGTTAATGTTAGAAGTGTATGACTATACAGAGTTGGAAAGGATTTTATCTGGTAGTTTAAAACAGGAGAGTGACTTCAATTCTTCCAGTAAAAGAATTGCCTATTTGCTAAAACGTTTAATTGAGTCAACCTCCCCTCTTCTTATTGACGACTTGGCTGAGGAAGTAGGTGTTAGTAGAAGTACCCTTAATAAGGATTTGAAACAAGTAAAATCTTTGGCAGAGAGTTACTCTATCACTATTTCAGGAAAGCCCAACCGTGGGCTGGAGGTCTTGGGGAGCGAGCTGAATTTGCGCTTACTCTATATTCACCAAGTGGCTCCTTACTTTGAAGGAAGGACACTCACTGAGGCAACATCTTCTTTTCTGGAGACGCTAGTTCAGGACTATAAAATCCCTAAAGAAACACAGGAACTCCTTCGAAAGACCATTTCAATTATGGTGGAGCGTATTCATACATCTAGAGTGTTGAATTGTCCTATTCCTTACTATAGGAATGATTTAACAGAGACACATTTGGCTGAGAAATTAATCTATCATATTGAGATGACTTATAAGATTTCCCTCAGTCAGTTTGAGATAGACTTTTTGTGTTTTCCGTTTAATGTCCGTTTTATTGACACTTTAAGCAAGCCGTCTTATCAATCTGAACAGCTTTCAAACATTTTTCAAGGGATTGTCAAGAAAGTCAAAGAAACAATGTTGGTTCACTTTGATGATGAAGAGTTATTTGAAGAAATCAAATCTCATCTAGGCCCCTTAATCAATCGACTGATTTTCCATGTGCAAGCTAATGATATATTTCATGGCGAGGTTCAAACTCAATATCCTTTTGCTTTTGAAATGGCAAAAATAGCTGGAGAAGAACTATCTGTAATTTTTGGTTCTGAATTGGAATTATCTGAAATCGGATATCTGGCTTTGTATTTTGAAATGATTTTAAGAAAGCAAAATTCTGCTGTTAAGGGTTCTCGCAAGCAGATAGCTGTAGTTTGCACAACAGGAAGAGGAACTGCTGCGATGATTATTCAGCAACTCAGGCGAGTCCTTGGAAATGATATAGACATTACCCAACATTCTGAAGAGGATTTTAATGTAGAGCTGAACCAGGAATATTTTGCAATTTTTACGACGGTGCCTCTGAAATATAAAAATTCCAAATCTCCAGTCATTCAAGTTAATCATCTTTTTGATGATCAATGGCTGCAGGAAGAATGGCAGAGGGCCAATGCTTTTCATCAAAAAAATCTAGAAACAGTCAGCTTACGCTTTCTTCGGTTGAGCCCCCAAAAAACCTATCAGCAATACTTGCTAAATATGGTTGCAGAGTTAGAGAAACTTCAGATGATTGATGAAGGGTTTAGAAATCGGATAATTGATAGGGAGAAAAAGCAATCAACCATTTTTGGTGGAGGAATTGCCTTCCCCCATACAATTAACCAGGGTTATGCAAAGACTATTTTAATGTTCGGAAAACTAGAAGAGCCTTATCAAAAAGAAGATGAATGGATTGAATTTATCTTTCTAGTCGCCATTCCCTCAGAAATTGAAAGAAAAATGGAAAGTGAATTGCTGGAATTGTATGACGACATTTTTCGAATTGCAGGAGAGCCTTCTCTAAAAGAAGCATTGAGGGCTGTAGAAACAGAGACAGAGTTTCTATCATTTTCTAAGAGTAAAGGAGTATTTTAATGAGTTCGCTAATAATTTTCGCTGTATTTGTCATGGCAGCTTATGTATTTCAAATGTTCCTCGGCTGGCAGCAACTTAAAGACTTCAATAAGACCTATACGATGCTCCGAAAACTGGGGCGCGTAGCGATTGGCAGGGAGTCCGGAAGAATCAAATCCGGTACGATTGTCATGTTCGCGGTTGATGAAAACGGTCGGGTTCTTAAAGCTAGCAAAATGCAAGGAGTCACAATCTTAGCACGTTTTCAAAATATGGACGATTATGTTGGAGAAGACATCCATTATTTTGACAAGTATAATCCTCTTGTGAGAAAAGAAAATAAGTTGATGCAATCAGCCATAGAAGATGCTAGAAAAGTCTATCTTTGGCATGAGGCAGGTATTGAGAAAGAGATAGGTTCATCTGATTCTTTTCTGGGATTCGGCTTTTATGCGAATTACTTACAATTATCTATTAAACAGTTATTTAAAAAAAATAAGAAAGGGAGTTCCTTATGAATCACATTACAAATTTTGCAGAGAGTTTTATGAAACTCTTCCAATTAGGTGGAGAAACCTTTATTAGCTGGATGACAAATATTGTGCCGCTTGTCTTAATGCTATTGATTGCAATGAATACACTTATCGCTTTCTTGGGAGAAGAGAAGGTCAATTCTCTGGCTAAGATTTCTGCCAAAAATCCTATTAGCCGGTATATGATTTTACCTTTCATTTCAGCCTTTATGCTGGGGAATCCGATGGCAATCAGTATGGGACGTTTCTTACCAGAATATTATAAACCTAGTTTTGTAGCAGCTCAGATGCAGTTCTGCCACACTTCAAATGGTGTATTTCCGCATATCAATCCTGGGGAATTGTTTGTATGGATGGGAATTGCAACAGGAATTCAAACTTTAGGTTTAAGTCAAATGGACTTAGCCATTCGTTACATGCTTGTTGGGCTTGTCATGAACTTTGTAGGCGGTTGGGTGACCGATTTTACAACTGCTTATGTAGCAAAACAGCAAGGTGTTACCTTGAGTAAAACATTTGATTGATAGAAAGAGTGAAATTATGTCATATAAGAGTATAAAAGTTGTTAAAGGAAATGGCGGCTTCGGAGGACCTTTGGTCATTACACCTAGTGAGGCTAAGCACAAATTTATCTATATCACTGGCGGCGGAGAAAAGCCAGATATTGTAGATAAAATTGCTGATTTGACCGGTATGGAAGCTGTTAACGGGTTTAAAACTTCTATCCCTGATGAGGAAATTGCTTTAGCAATCGTGGATTGTGGCGGTACTCTTCGCTGCGGTATTTATCCTAAAAAGGGGATCCCTACAATCAATATTGTCGCTACAGGGAAAAGTGGCCCTCTAGCTCAATATATCACTGAGGAAATCTATGTGTCAGCAGTTGGCCTTAATCAAATTTCTGCTGCTAATGAAGATGAAAAAGAGACAACTGTGGTAACAGAAAAGCCAACTTACGATACTACTAAAAAAATTACAGAGCAAAAAGCTGAAACAAGTATTGTAGCACGAATTGGGATGGGCGCTGGGAAGGTCGTTGCGACTTTCAACCAGGCTGCTCGTGAAGCCATCCAAACAATGCTCAACACAATCATTCCTTTCATGGCCTTTGTTTCCTTGCTGATTGGGGTTATTCAAGGTTCCGGTGTTGGAAATTGGCTGGCAAAATTAATGGTTCCCCTAGCAGGGAACATCTGGGGACTCATTTTGATTGGCTTTATCTGTTCCTTGCCATTCCTATCTCCTTTGTTAGGCCCCGGAGCTGTTATCAGTCAGATTATTGGAACCTTAATTGGAGTTGAAATCGGCAAAGGGAATATTCCGCCCCAAATGGCTCTGCCAGCTATATTTGCTATCAACACTCAAAACGGTTGTGATTTCATTCCTGTAGCACTCGGTCTATCTGAAGCCAAGTCTGAAACAGTTGAGGTTGGTGTCCCTTCTGTGCTTTATTCACGCTTCCTCAATGGTGTTCCGCGGGTGCTAGTAGCTTGGATAGCTAGTATTGGTCTTTATCAGTAGACCTTTGATAGATGCACGTAAACATAGCAACTATTATGTTAAACTTATCTATAAGCATAAGTTTATGACAGATTTGAGAAAGGATGAATAGGAATTAGATGAAGAAAATTTTTGAAGCTAAAGTAATTCAAGTGGGGCCTGAAGCTCAGAATATGATTCAAGATGCCAATATGCTCATTTTGTTTGGAGAAGAAGCTCCGGAAGACTTAGCAGAGTATTGTTTTAAAATCGATAACAAAAATCTTCTAGGTGCAATACTAGAAGGTGGAAAGCTAGTCGTAGATAGTCAGGAATATTCGATTACTGCCGTAGGAAATGTAGTAGAAAAAAATTTAACTGGACTGGGCCATATCACGATTTCTTTTGATGGTTCAAAAGAGGGCAGCCTGCCGGGTACTCTCCATGTTGCAGCAGACCAAGCAGTAGTAATTGAAAAGGGCTCTACCATTCAGATTTTCGAAACTGCTTGACCATAATAAAATTTCAAATCAAGCAATTTAGAAAAATAAAAGTCTAAAACTAGACACAACCTCCCTTCTAGGAGGTTTTTTGCTCTTTTAAAGATCAACTACTAGCCTACTTTGTTAGCCAGTTAGCCATCTAGCTTTTTCACTTACTTGTCGACTCAGCAACAGTTTTCCTTTCCCTGATTATATGTTACAGTCAGAGAAGATGCAGGAGCAATGGGATAGGCTTTTATCCAGAAAGTTGAGCTGGCTGCTATTTGGACGGTTCTAGAAAAGCAGAGGACCAAGATTGGAAAGGAGTTCGGATGAAGTTATTATTGGCTGAAAAAGTGAAATAAAAATGTTCATATATAGTTGGTTTTGTGGGCACGGAAGAGAGTTCGTGCCTTTTTGCTTGAGTGCTTTCAAGCTAAGCCAGTTCAAAATATGATATACTGGAATAAAGTTATATTAGCATGACAAGTTTCACGCTAGGCTATTATCTTTAAACAGTTAAGTACACAAGGTAGAAATTCTGATAGTTTGAGTAGCTATTGACTGGTATGGTTATAGAAAATAGAATGGCAGCATTCAGCGAGCAAGAATTGTCAACTGTTAGACGAATCGTCTTTTTAATGATAGAAGAGTCAATAGATGAGGAGGAGTTATGGGAAAGAGAAATCTGGAAGCTTTGAGGCAGAAACATCAATCGAAATTCAAGAAGGCTCAAACGAAAAAGCCAGCAAATAGCCAACCATCCTTTCTATCCAAATGGAAAACCAAGGAAGATCAAGATATCAAACCGTCTGCTAAATTGCAAGAAGCGCAGGGAGGGGTAGAAGAAAATCAAGCTCGTCCTTCAGGTTTGTCTCCATCAAAAGTGGTATTTCCAATAGAGAGCTCAAGCAATGAGCTGTTTGACATTTCTTCGATAGAGGACAAAAACGGCTATGGGGCTAAAACAAGTTCTCAAGACCAGCCGGTGTCTTCTGAGCAGTTAGAAGGAGTTCAGCAGGTAAAGGAGTCTCTGTCGCTTCTATCACAGGATTTGTTGGAATTAAAGCAGAGAGAGCTGAAGCGTCTCATTTCTAGTTTAGAATCACTGAAAGCCAAAAAACAAAATCAGGTCTTTCGTGGAAATCAAACTAGCCAGCCGATGTCAGGCCCTGTAACTGAAGCAAAGCAGACTAAGCTTTCTCCGCGAATAAGCTCCAATGAGCTTGCTAGAGAGATAGATAAAGTAGAGTTTAAGAAGAAAAAACGAGGAATCTTTTCTAAGATATGGGTGCTGGTACTTTCTAGTTTAGGGATTATGACTTTTTTGGCTGAGACTGGAGTAACGTGGCTAGAGATGGAAAAGGCAAGAGATAAAGAAAAAATTGCAGATATTTCTTTTATGTTAGATTCATATAGAAAGAATCAAGATTTAAAATCTGCTAATCGTCCAGAATGGATTGCTAAGAAAGAGGAGTATCAGTTTCATATTACCTATGATGATATCACTTCTTTGTTCTCAGACTTCACTTCATCGGTTCCAAATCTGACAAAGGTCGACGAGGTGGTTGCAAAGTTAGGGAAAGCTGAGTCTGGTAGGGAAACGAACCAAGATGGCCCAATCAAGACGATAGATTTAAACTATTCACAAGCAGGGACGGAAGCGAGAGTTAACCTCTCTTTTAAGAGCTATCTTGGTCCTTCTGAAACTCCTAAGTTGGAATCCCTAAAATGTGCGCATCTCAGTAGTGCGCATCTACCAAACCGAAATGCTCAACTCACTCGTCAAGAACTTGCTGGTATGGAGAAAGGAAAGACCTATCAGGAGATTGTCAGTCAGTTGGGACTTCCAGAGCGCCTTGATTGGAGTGGGGGAATCCTTGGCAATGCTACTCTATCAATTTATTACCGTTTGGAGGATGGGAAAGAGGTCGGTTTTTCTTTTGAAAATAATAAGTCTCAGAACTATCAATTGACAGGGAGTTCAGGTTTGGAAAGTGAAGCAGGAGCTGCAGGTGCTTAGTAGTGCTTGCCTAGCAGGAGAATCAGCCGTTTGTAGAAAGGGAATGAGCAATCAAGTATTTAGTTGATAGGTGAAAAGGTGAAAGATAGAAATTTAGAAGCATTGAGGCGGGAACATAAATCCAAGTTTAAAGCCAGAAACACTTCGTCGATCAAGAATCAGCGGGAACGGGTAGGAGCTGCCCTCGAACAGACAAAGGCTTTATCCAAACCAATTCATAAAACGAAGTATAGGAAACTAAAGGTATCACAAAAATCCCCTTTTTTCAGGGTAGTGAGTGCTGTCGCCCTGCTAGGTGTTGTGATAGGACTACTCGTCCTAATTGGGAATTGGACCAATTTTTACAGAAAGAATCCGTTAGTAAGAACAGAAGCAAAATATTCTTCTTCAAATGCCGAAGTTTTGGATTGGGAACCAAGGGATTTTATAAAGTATAAGATTGAAGAGGACGAAGATAAAAATATGATAGTGTCCGATTTTGTTCGTCAACATGGTTTAGCTAAAAGCAGCGATGAAACGGTGATTGGCAAGAAGGATAAATTATTATCACTGATCTATGATTTGAAGGGAGGAGGCTTTGCTGTCCTTCAATTCTGGGATTTTGGTCGAGGTCTACATCTTACTAGCATAGCTTATAATATTTATCAAAATGAGGATTTGACAGGGGAACAGCTTTCCTTCCTTAAGGGAATGACGTCAGATGAAGAAACTGGCATCACGGATCTAGAAGTGATAGAACATTTGGGACTTCCCAACAACTACTACAAAACAGTGGTGAAAGGATATTATAGTATGTCTATGGGCTATAGGGCAGAGGATAAAACCTTCTTCCATTTAAACTTTATAAGGGGCAAGGACGGACAATTTCATCTGAATAAAATTCAAGAGTCTAAATAGCATACTAGCTGCTAATAAAGTCACAACTGCATAGCCGAATTGTGTTATAATAGAGAAATAAAAGAGATAGGAGAGGGACAATCCTCTCCCAACAAAGAATAGAAAGAACAAAGAGGTGACGCCATGTCTGCTACGAAAATGAACGCTCAAGAAATTATAAAATTTATCGCTGATGCCAAGAAAAAAACTCCTGTCAAGGTAACTTTTGATGGAGAATTGCACGGATCAATCCCTTGGTCTGTTGTGAAGTTAGGCAATGTTCTTTTTGGAGACTGGGAAGAAATCAAGCCACTCCTAGTGAACTTAGAGGAAAATAAGACCTATGTCGTAGAGCAGGATGCCCGCAACTCAGCGGTGCCGCTTTTGGATAAGCGTGACATCAATGCCCGCATTGAGCCGGGCGCTATTATTCGAGACCAAGTTGAAATTGGTGATAATGCTGTCATCATGATGGGGGCAGTCATCAATATCGGTGCGGAGATTGGTGCGGGAACCATGATTGATATGGGTGCTATTCTGGGCGGCCGAGCGATTGTTGGCAAAAACAGCCATGTCGGTGCTGGTGCGGTTCTGGCGGGAGTCATTGAGCCAGCTAGCGCTGAGCCAGTTCGGGTTGGAGACAATGTGCTGATTGGTGCCAATGCGGTTGTCATTGAAGGTGTACAAATTGGTAGTGGTTCCGTTGTTGCAGCCGGTGCGATTGTGACCCAGGATGTTCCGGAAAATGTAGTAGTTGCTGGCGTTCCGGCACGGGTTATCAAGACCATTGACGAGAAAACACAACAGAAGACAGCTCTGGAAGACGCTCTGCGCACGCTCTAATTTTGGTTAAAAGAATATTGCCGCCCTTGAATTGCATCAGGGGCGGTCTGACTCTTTGTTTGCTCTGACAAGATTTTAAAGGAAAGAAAAATGCTTGATTATCTGAACATTCGCCGTGATTTACACCAGATACCAGAAATAGGTCTGGAAGAATACAAGACTCATGCCTACCTGATGCAGGTCATTGATGGACTGACAGCAGGTCTAGACTTTGTGGAAATCCGAACTTGGCGGACTGGTATTTTGGTCTTTATCAAGGGAAGTTCACCCGATAAGACGATTGGCTGGCGGACAGATATTGATGGTTTGCCGATTGTGGAGGATACAGGTCTGGACTTTGCCAGCACTCATGAGGGTCGCATGCATGCCTGCGGACACGATATGCACATGACGGTGGCTCTAGGCCTGCTGGAGCAAGCTGTGCGCGCTCAGCCTACCCACAATCTGCTCTTTCTCTTTCAGCCTGCTGAGGAAAACGAAGCTGGCGGTATGCTCATGTACGAAGACGGTGCCTTTGGCGACTGGCTGCCGGATGAATTTTACGGCCTCCATGTGCGGCCAGATCTCAAAGTTGGCGATATTGCTACTAATAGAGGAACGCTTTTTGCTGGCACCTGTGAAGTCAAGCTGACCTTTAAGGGGAAGGGAGGCCATGCGGCTTTTCCTCATGAGGCCAATGATGCTTTGGTGGCAGCTAGCTACTTTATCACCCAGGTGCAGACCATTG
>ERZ773263.1961-NODE-1961-length-11656-cov-3.618395_pt1 | contig 11656 bp, 10 predicted proteins | sample MGYA00511076_ERZ773263 | MGnify/ENA primary metagenome ERZ773263 (study PRJEB29015, sample SAMEA2738155) | human oral metagenome | biome: human oral; feature: human-associated habitat; material: saliva | place: China | collected 2195 ... | reverse complement strand
CTAGGACGCCGGCCTCTCACGCCGGTAACACGGGTTCAAATCCCGTACGGGGTACCACGATACCGCCCAGCCTGCGCATAGTGCGTGCGCTGGGCGGTTTTGCGTTGAGAAGTGGTTGCGTTGGCGGGGCACTAGGTGGGGTAAGTGGTGGGGTAGGTGTGATGCAATCTGAATTGAATCGTTACAGTAATATGGTCGTGCTTTTCTGAATCGAAATATGGGGAAGTTTTGAGGGTGCTTTATGTCACTGCGTGTAATAATTGTACGTGGTGGATCGATGATTGGGTAAAGGTTTCATTACTTTTGTGCGTGGAGGTTGTTGGCGTGGCTTGGATGCAAAATTATGCGCGCTAAAATACCTGTTGGATGTGCAGTAGGGTAGTGTGGTCCCGCTCTTGAAAGGGGTCTTATTTATGAGGAAGATATGGAAAATTCTTCTCATTATAGTCGCGATACTTGTCGTATGTTTAATTGGTTTCGTGGCAACGATGATGTATTTGAATAAAAGCACCACAGGTGATGATGGTGTTGCTGCTGGGTATGCTGAAAAAATTAGTTTCAGTGGTCAATTGGAGCAGCGTTATTCTAAACCCGGTCCGTATCAGGTGGTGGAAAGTACGCAGGATGGTGGCGGTGACCCTACCAAGGAATATCACATTTATCGACCCCAGAGTGCCGATAGTGCTGGGAAAACATTCCCACTGGTCTTGATGGCCAACGGTACGAAGACTCCCTCGACGACGTACGCGCCTATTCTGGAGCATCTAGCTAGTTGGGGATTTGTTGTTGTGGGGAATGAGGATCCGAATAGTGGATCTGGGGCGTCAACATCGGCCATGCTTGATGCGGTACTGCAGATGAATGGAACGGAAGGGAGTCCCCTGCACAATATCGTGAATACCAATAAAATTGGCGTTTCTGGTCATTCGCAGGGTGGTGCGGGCGCGATTAATGCGGCGACTAACTATCCTAATAGTGGTCAGTATGCTGCGCTATACACTGCTAGCGCGATTGAGAATGGAAATGCAAAACGTCTCGGATGTTCTTATGATACTTCCTCATTGAAGGCGCAGTATTTCATGATGGCTGGTACGGAAGCAAGTGATAGCTTTACTATTAGTCCACTTAAGGATTTGACGCAGAACTTTGAAGCGCCAAATGCTGGTAAACCTGGCGTTATGGCGCGTCGAAAGGGAGCTGATCATAAAGACGTTCTTGAATTTGGTGATCCGTATATGACGGCCTGGTTCCTCTGGACGCTCAGCGATGATAAAGAAGCCGAAAAAGTGTTTGCGGGTCCTGATGCTGAGCTGGCTCACAATAGCGACTGGAAGGATGTGCAGACACGGAACATGCCTAATTAAGCACGTTCTGGCTCTGCGTAGTGTTCATCTGGCATTGGTCCTCCCATATCGCCTGAGGTGATGGCGATATGGGAGGACCAGCTGTCTTTAGCAACGCCTGCGAGCAGGGCGCAGGCTGCGACGAAGTGAAGAGCCTTTTTATTCGCACATGTTTAATATGGGGGAGGAAAACGTGTCAAAATAAACTACTAGAGTGCCATAAGGGTGTGTGCTGCCGCTTATCGACGCCGCGTTCGCCGCACATTTGCTATAGCGTGCGGTGTGGGGCAGACTCAGTTCAGGGCTGGGCAGTCTGGCCTGCAGGATCTGACTACTTCCGTGGGGCTGTTCCCTGCGTAGATATGTGCTGAGGCTGTGAACCGCATAGACTTCCCATATGAGCTTCATCCACTGAGAGGAGATGTTTGTGTCGTCGGCGCAATATCCGGCACGGATCCGCGCTGCCGCCTGGGCAGTGCACATTTTGACCATGTCGGGACTGGTGTGGGCCAGCCTGGCCATGCTGGCCACTATCCACCGAGAGTTCACCTGGATGTGGGTCTGGCTTCTCGTTGCCCTTGTCGTCGACGGTGTGGACGGCACCTTGGCTCGGCGCGCTAAAGTGTCTGAGGTTATTCCTTGGTTTGATGGCAGCATTGTGGACATTGTTGTTGACTATCTCACCTGGACCTTCATTCCGGCTGTCTTTATGTACGTGGGTCTGGATATGGGCCCCAAGCCGGTGGCTGGTCTGCTGATGGCGCTTATTCTGACCTCGTCAATGTTCTGCTATGCCAACAAGCAGTGGAAGTCGACCGACTATTATTTTGTGGGTTTCCCGGCAGCGTGGAACATCGTGGCGTTGATGTTCTACGTGCTGGGCACTCCAGCGATTGTCAATATCATCGTCACTCTTGTGCTTGCGGTGCTTACGTTGGTGCCCACGCATTACGTCCATCCGGCGCGTGTGAAGCGTTTCCGCACTCTCAATATCGCCGCAGTGGCCTTGTGGTTCCTGGCTACCTGTTGGCTGGTGGCTATCTACCCTGAGCGACCTCTGAGTACGGTTGCCGTCATTGTTGTCTGTGGTGGGTGGGTCTTGCTCGCAGGGTGTCTGCGTTCGATTCGTGGTGCAGAGTTGGTCACGGAACCCTCTACGCCGCCAGACACAGAGCCAGCCAGCTCCGATGATTCCTAGCTTCCTGGCTGAGAGTATTGCCGAATAGGCCGTCAAGTATCTCAGTCCGAACAACACAGCACAATAAAGCGGCCACCGATCATAAAAGCGATCATAAAAGTCGGGTGGCCGCTCTATCTCTTATAGGGGTGCTAGCTCAACCTGTCCGTGGGGCATGCAGGCCCTGAGCGACGGCGACATCCCGCAGCCAGCGCCCGCCCTCAAGCAGAAATGTTGCAAGGATGAGGGCGATTACTACCATGATGACCCAGCCGGGGTACTTATTGCCGTTCCCATGGCTACCTGCGAAGAAGAAGTACACGTACGGCGCTATGAAGGTGATGAGGGTGACCAGCAGGCCGGTGAAGCGGGTGCGGCGTCGTTGGCCCGCCACCATCGCCATGATGCCCCAGGTGTAGGGCACAGCGGTAACAATGTCGATGGTCCACAGCACGAAGGGGTTGCCACGAAATCCTGGGGCGAAAGTCGCTGGCAGTGCCCGTAACGAGGAGTAGATGAACACCACCGAGTAGGCGAGGAATTTCGGGTTGTGCAGAAGACGGACTATGTCGGCCCGAGGTACCAGGTTCACTCCTGCTTCACGTAGAGCGCTCAGGGTGTGTTGGGAGACCCGCAACGGGTCTGTACCTTCCAGAACGGTGCGTAGATAACCGATCTGCTCAGGGGTGCCGTCGGCCCACTCATACAGGAGTTGCCGCGGGCTAACGGCGACCACAACAGTGTCGTCGTCTTCGCTATCGTGCACGGAAGCGATATGAACAAGTTCCTTGCCCAGGATCTCTCGCAGCTGGGCGAGCTGCTCGGGGGTCACTTCACTCAGCCACAGGTGTTGCCCGTGTTCTACGGCTAAGGACAGCGCGTGTCCCAGCGCCCAGCCATGCTCGTCGGGGGTCAGTAGTTCTTTGGAGTTGGAGACGTGGGCAAGTTCGGGGACATCGGCGACATTGAAACGTGTCAGGTCGCCAACCCTATCGACTTCCGCCACTGTCCGCAGGACCTCAGGGTCTAGGACGTGGCGTTGCGCAATAGGTAGCTCGATGACGGAGCGCAGGGCTAGCAAGTTCATCATCGAGGAACGGAAAGTACGAGTGTTTTCAGGCATTGATTCGAGTTTAAAGGAGCAGGTTGAAGTTTGATGAATTCTGTACACCGACGCGGCTGATGGCTGTGTCGCTGCTTATCGACGTCGCGCCTACCGCATGTTTGCTGCAAAGTTGGCGCGGGGATACTGCATAAGCATATGTGCTACTTTCGAGCTTACTGGGGAAAGGAAAATCAATAAGCAGGGGGTCTGTCTTTATCGTATTCGGGCAACACGGGACATTGCTGCTCGTGGTGTTCGTGCGGGCGACCTTGGTGGATGGGTCAGTTCTACGCATACGATGACGGGGGAACTCCGCATTGCCAAGGATGCTTGGGTGTCGCATGAGGCTGAAATATTCGAAGATGCATGCGTTACTGATAGTGCGCGTGTGGGTGGGCACGCGCGGGTTTGCGGTCGCACACTGATTTCTGGATATGCCAGAGTGGACGGCTGGTCGCGAGTGTATGGCCGCGCACACGTCTTTGAGACAGCGGTGGTGGATGGCAATGCGAGAGTGGGTGGGAACGCTCGCGTGTTGGGAGCGGCCCATATTCATGATCACGTCCAGGTACGAGGAGAAGCATGCGTGGCAGGAGAGGCTTCGCTTTATGACCGCGTATGTGTTGGCGGTCAGGCGCGCATATCCGGGTCGGCTTACTTATGTGGGCGTGCTGTTATTGCGGGCAATGCCGCTATTGCTGAGGATGCACATTTCCAAGTATTTGAGACACTTGAGACCTTTGAAGATAGTGTCGAACTTATCCGCACGGCTCTTCCCAATGGTGAGTATGGTGCGCAGGTGCGAATTGGAACGTGGATAGGTGACATTGGTTCTGTTGTTGATCAACTGTTCTTGTGTTGGCAACGGCATCAGCATGCGCGGTGCTCACAATCAGAATGGATGGAACGTGCCCTTCAGATCCAGAAGATGTGTGCCCAGGAAATGCGCATGTGGTCACAGATAGTGGGTGAGGCAGAGGCACCAAGTTTTGAGATTTTTGGGGAACCTAGCGGTGGATTGTACCGCATCAGGGCGGTTCGTGATATTCCCGATCAAGGTGTTAGAAAAGGCGATCTTGGTGGATGGGTGAGCTCGAAATATTTGAATGATGGCACCCTTCGGATTAGTGGGGAAGCGTGGGTTGCGGGCGATGCCATAGTGAAAGAAAACGCGCGAGTTGAGGGTAATGCTTGCGTAAAAGACAATGCCGTTGTTGCTGGTAGTGTTCGTGTTTCGCGCTGTGCGGTGGTTGAAAAAGACGCAATGGTATGGGGGACTATAGAGGTAACAGATTGGGCACGCGTTGGCGGCAGCGCGCGGATAATGGGTGAGGGGAGAATTTATCGTGATGCCTATATTGACACTAACGCTCATATCTGGGGTGATGAGGGGGTATTTGATATTTTTCGGAATGCTCACTGTGTCACACTTGGACCATTTGGCCCTTATGGAAGCGACATGACCATCGCTAGGCTTCGGGATGGTGGATGCTTGATCTATCAGTTCATGAATGGCTGGATTGGCACGCCTCAGGCCATGCGAGAGAACACTGATGAGATTATTGAACTAGTGGCTGACCGTCGTATTAGCCGGTGTGAAGAGTGGGATGCGTGGGCTGAACAATACAAAAGGCTTGCGGATTTGGCTGATTCTATGGTGAAAACCTGGAACGTATGGGCGGGCTAGCGAACGTACTTATATCTCGGCATTCTGATGCCAGTGTCAACTATTATGGCGCTATGCCCCGTAGACGATTGTTAACAGCGCTGCCGGACATTACCCTCGTTTGCTCTGTGCTGGCTGCGGTCGCTTTCGACGTATTCATTCCATTGGTGATCTTGTACTCTGCGATGTGGCTAAAGGTGCTGGCTTGTGGTGCGATCGCCGTGCTGATCGTCCTGGGTGTGGGCATGTTACGGAATCTTCGGTCGGCGGGAGCGACGACCAATGCGGGTGATGCTCCTGGTGTTCTGATCACTACTGGGTATTATTCGCGTTCGCGGAACCCGTACTACCTGGTGTGCCTACTCCTGCTGGGCGCAGTGGCGTTTGCGCTGGGTAGTGTCAGTGCGTTTGTTGCTCCCATCATCTACTTCATAGTCATGAACGTTGTGGTCATCCCCGCTGAGGAGCGCATTCTGCGCCATAGGTTTGGCAGTGAGTATGACGATTACATGCACCGTACTCACCGCTGGTTGTCTATTTATTCTCGCTCATGAAGTCCTTGAAGTCTTGCTCGCGCGGATAGTTGGGCATGGGGGCTGGCGTTTCCTCAATGAAGGAGCGGATAGTCTCAAATGCGCGGCTCGGTTTCCCAGGAACGTGGTGTCCTAAACCGGTGAAGTAGTGGACGCGTTCCATTGCCGGATAGGCTGTTTCAAAGGCTAGTTGGGTGCGGCGATTAACGTAGGTGCATTCTCCGATAAGCAACATTCCAGGCGTGGGATTGTTGCTAAAAGCATTCATATCGAAATTATAATTTTTGTAATTATTTACCTGAACGTTTGCTTTCAAGTTCATGCGAAGCCCATCTTTTTCCGTTATCGGCGGTAGTGAATCCCGATCATCGGGGCATACGCTGCTTTGCGAATGCATATTAAGTTCCTTAGTGCCCATAAGGTTGGTTGCCTCTTCTTGGGTTATGAAGTTGTTTGCTGTCGGCATAAGGAAGAAACCTAGTAAGACTCGCGGCCTTACCAGCAATGACATGTTGCTTTCTTGTTGTTTTTCACCGACGTTTTGCTTTATGGGATTGTCTTTCCCTGCTTGGGGAATGTGTTCGTTCAGGTATTTTTTGCTTTGCTCAAGGTCAAGTGGCAATCCTCCTGGTTCAGCAAACACAGCTTTGGCAACGCGGGGTGAAATACGGTGATCGGCTAATGCTGAGGCTAAAAGCGTGCTGCCGTAGGATTGCCCGACCATAATCACCTTGTCGTTGGGGATCTTCTCTAGCACGGCGGCGAGATCGTCGATGTTGCGTTGATGGGAATATTGTTGGGCAGGAATGAAGTCGCTGCGGCCACTACCTACCTGGTCGTAAAGGTAGGTGTCGTATCCGAGTGAGGTGAATTGGTTGAAGAAGGTCACGTCAGAGTGGGAAACAGAACCGCCAGGTCCACCGTGAAGAAAAAGTAGTGCGGGTTTTTCTTTGGCGGCTTCACCGCCGTTCAGGTGGTAGTAGGCGATATTACTTCCAGTGGGTAGGTTCCAGTGGCGTGTGGGTGTTTCAGGAAAGTCTTCATTGGCTGCCACTGTTGTTGGCGCGCTCGGAATGCACAAGTATCCGCTGAACCCAATAGGAAGTAGTGCTATGACAATAAGAATGACGGTGCGAATGCTTTTTATGTCCCGTTTGCGCATGCCTAGCCATGAAATCGCTACTGTGGCCAGTAGTGCCACCACAAATCCCGCCCAGCCGTTCCAGAGCCCATTGCTGAGAAGAATTCCAACGTAGAATGCAAGGGGTGGGACGACCACGATATAGGGCCAGGGGCTGTATATAATTCTTTTTACAACTGCCACTATCTTATGCATCGCTATATCCTTATAATTTTTTGTTAAAAATTTTGATGCCTATGATATGTGCTTAATCGATTCTCCGCCAGGGGCTTATCTCCCCTTTTTGACATAGAGCCTGCTCTACCCGCCGCGCTGTCCTCATGGCAATTCCATGTAACCACAGTATTTTATAGCGCGGCCCCAAGATTTTTCGCGGCGTCGATAAGCTCGGTTGCCCAGCGTGCACCAGGGTGGGGGCGGAGTCGTTCGGCGGGGCCGGATATGGAGAGTACGGCGACGATGCTCCCGGTGTGGTCAAAAACGGGGGCGGAAAGGCTAGCAAGCCCGGGTTCGCGTTCGCTGACGGATTCGGCGTAACCGGTGCTGCGAACACGTTGAAGGGTGGCAGGGGTGAACGCGGCGTCGGCAAGAATGGAGTCTCGAAGAGTGGGCGGTGCGTAAGCCATGAAGACGTGCGCGGAGGAACCTGCGGTGAGCGGCATGCGGGATCCGACGGGGACGGTGTTTTGCAGCCCGGACGGGGGTTCTTTGCTCGCGATGCAGGTACGGGACGTTCCGGTGAGGCGGTAGAGCTGCACGGACTCCCCGGTGCGCTGCATGAGTGCATTCATGATGGGGGTGGCGGCGTCGATAAGCGTGTCAGAGCTGCCCGATCCGAGTGAGGTGAGTGCGCTGCCAATGCTCCAGCGTCCATCGGCGGTGCGGCTCAGCATGCGGTGCGTTTCCAAGGCTGTGGCCAGTCTGTGTGCGGTCGCGCGGGGCAGTTTGGTGGCCTGGCAGAGTTCGGCGAGGGAGCGTGGCTGGTCGGCGATGGTGGTGAGGATGAGCACTGCTCTATCGAGAACTTTGATGCCGCTTCCTGAGGCCGCGTCCGGTGCGTTATACTGTCCCATGACACGATACTAACATCTCATGGAATGAGAATTCTAGAATATTTCTAGAACAATTTTTGCTCTTGAGATGGACTCACTTTTTAACCCAGATACCGAGGTGACTTCCCATGACCAGCCCCATGGATCATCTGACAATGGCCGAGAAGGTGTGGAACAACCACATTGTTCTCAAAGGAGACAACGGCGAACCGGATTTGATCTACATTGACCTGCAGCTTCTGCACGAAGTCACCTCGCCCCAGGCGTTCGACGGACTGCGGTTGGCAGGACGTGCGTTACGACGCCCCGACCTCACCCTGGCTACAGAAGACCACAACGTCCCCACTGAAGGTATCAAAACTGGTGCCATCACGGAGATCAATGACCTCATTTCCCGCACCCAAGTGGAAACCCTGCGCAAAAACGCCGACGAATTTGGTGTCCGTATCCATCCCATGGGCGATGTTGAACAAGGCATTGTGCATGTTGTCGGCCCGCAACTGGGGCTGACCCAGCCTGGTATGACCGTGGTCTGTGGCGATTCCCACACTGCCACCCACGGCGCGTTCGGTGCCATTGCCTTCGGTATTGGCACCTCCGAGGTGGAGCATGTGATGGCCACCCAAACGCTGCCGCTGAAACCGTTCAAAACTATGGCCATCAACGTGTCCGGCGAGCTGCCTGACGGGGTCACTGCGAAGGATCTGATTTTGGCCATTATCGCCAAGATTGGTACCGGCGGCGGCCAGGGGCACATTATTGAGTACCGTGGCGAAGCCATTGAAAAACTGTCCATGGAAGCCCGCATGACCATCTGCAACATGTCTATTGAGGCGGGCGCCCGTGCCGGCATGATCGCCCCCGACGAGGTGACCTTCAACTACCTCAAAGACCGTCCGCACGCGCCGCAGGGTGCCGACTGGGATGCCGCAGTGGAGTATTGGAAGAGCCTGCGTACTGACGACAGCGCAGTGTTCGACACTGTGGTGGACATTGACGGATCCGCCCTCACCCCGTTTGTTACCTGGGGAACTAACCCCGGCCAGGGTGTGCCGCTCGGCGCATCAGTACCGTACCCCGACGAGTTCGCCGAAGAATCCGCACGCGCCGCCGCAGAAAAAGCCCTGGACTACATGGGTCTCACGCCGGGAACTCCCCTGCGGGAGATTCCGATTGACACCGTGTTCGTCGGTTCCTGCACCAACGGCCGCATCGAAGATATGCGCGCCGCTGCCGAAGTGCTCAAAGGCCGCACCATCGCCGATTCCGTACGGATGCTCGTGGTTCCCGGCTCTGCCCGAGTGCGGGAACAAGCAGAGTCTGAGGGGCTGGACGGCATCTTCACCGCCGCAGGAGCCGAATGGCGCCAGCCCGGATGTTCCATGTGCCTGGGAATGAACCCGGACCAGCTGAAACCAGGGGAGCGCAGCGCCTCTACCTCCAACCGCAACTTTGAGGGGCGCCAAGGCAAAGGCGGGCGCACGCACCTGGTGTCCCCGCACGTCGCGGCAGCAACTGCCGTTGTCGGACGTCTGGCATCGCCTGCAGATCTTTAGAGTGGATTTTGAGAGTAAAGGACAAGCACTGATGGATAAGTTCACTACCCACACGGGCGTTGGAGTGCCGCTGAAGCGTTCCAACGTGGACACCGACCAGATCATTCCTGCCGTCTACCTCAAGCGTGTGACCCGCACTGGCTTTGAGGATGGCCTATTCTCCGGCTGGCGCCAAGACCCCGATTTTGTGCTCAACCAAGACGCCTTCAAAAACGGTTCCATTTTGGTGGCGGGCCCCGACTTTGGTACCGGCTCCTCCCGCGAACACGCCGTGTGGGCGCTCATGGACTACGGTTTCCGTGTGGTGTTCTCCTCACGGTTCGCCGACATTTTCCGAGGCAACTCTGGAAAGTCGGGACTGCTAGCAGCACTAATGGAGGAATCCGACATTGAACTTCTGTGGAAGCTCATGGAGGAAACGCCTGGCCTGGAACTCACGGTTGACCTGGAAAAGCGCACCGTCTCTGCGGGCGAGTACATCCTGCCTTTTGAAGTGGATGATTACACCCGCTGGCGCCTCATGGAGGGCCTGGACGATATTAGCCTCACCCTCCGTAACGAGGATGCCATCAAGGAATTTGAGGAGAAGCGCCCGAGCTTCATGCCCACCACCATGTAGGTGCTACTTCACCGGCAGCGGGCTTTCCAGGTAGTCCGCGCCGATGAGTTCGCTTTTGTCAAAGGTCAGCACCCAGGTGGAGGCTTTCTTGCTGGGAAACGACGCCGCGTCATGCTCTGCGCCCTCAGCGCCGGTCAGCGAGGCAAGCATCCCCGGAATGATGGTGCCTTGCGCAACGACAACCACGGTTTCACCGGGTTTCACCAGCTCCATCAGGGCCTCCCGCGCCGTGCGTGGCGAATCCACCCAGGCGGCATCCCCCAGCAGAGGGTTGACCTGAACGGTGACGCCCAGGGCGTCGGCAAGCGGCTGCGCAGTGGACCGGCAGCGGTCGGGAAGTGCCGAATATACCTTGTTTGGGTGATACGCGGCGAGCATCGGCGCCAGTGCCTCGGCCTGCTTGCGGCCCTTCTTATCCAGCGGACGAGTGTCATCAGCACCGGGTGCACCGGACCACGTGGCGGCGCTGTGGGCATGCGCGTGTCGAACGTAAAGAATTCGGGCGGTTGGTTCAGTGGCGATTAGCTCCGCTGCCTGGGTCACCACGTCTCGATCCACATCATAAGTGAGTAGGCTTTTCGCCTCCTCGACGCTCACCCAGCGCAGCTCATCCACCTCCTCATTCGGGGTAAACGTGCCCTCTAGGACCTCGGCCGTCCAATAAAACACCACCTTGGTGCGATCCTTCACCGGGTAACTGATATGCCCCAACAGCGCGCCCAACTGCGCCGTGTAGCCGGTTTCCTCCAGAATTTCCCGCGCCGCCGTCACTGGAAGCGACTCACCCGGATCCAGCTTGCCTTTCGGCAAAGACCAATCGTCATAAAACGGGCGGTGTGCCACAGCAATCTCATGGTGTTCACCTGACTTACGCCACAGCACCGCCCCCGCCGCGAACGTGGGGCGCACAAAACCCTCCAGAACTTCCCGCGTAATGGCCTGACTATGCACCATGATGCGACCTTTCTCCTGCAACAACGAATTCCCTACATTCTAAGCCACCTAGTGCTTTTCGACGCCGCGCTGTGGTGACGGTGGCATGGCGGGTTGCGGTGGGGTGCGTATCGCCCCACAAGCTCCCCACCCCCTTGTCCGATATAGTACGAATATCGTATTATACGTTTTACGTACTAATTTGAGACAGTGGCAGTGATGCGCTGTCGAGTAAGTCCAAGGAGGCAACCGTGAGTCGAGCGATCGAATACCGGAGATTCGGCGGACCAGAGGTCCTGGAGGAGGTCGAACACCCGGAGCAGACACCAGGCGATGGAGAGGTGCGCATCACGGTGCGTGCCGTCGGACTCAATCCCCTTGATTTCAAGACCTTCGAGGGCCAGCTGCGACGGGTTGAGCGGGTTCAGCGTCTCATTCATCCTCGACGCTGGTTCGAGGGGGCATCTGCCAATTTTCCCCGGCGCGTGGCTCGAGATTTCGCAGGTGTCATTGATGCAGTTGGCGCGAACA
>ERZ773263.1960-NODE-1960-length-11659-cov-27.301448_pt1 | contig 11659 bp, 9 predicted proteins | sample MGYA00511076_ERZ773263 | MGnify/ENA primary metagenome ERZ773263 (study PRJEB29015, sample SAMEA2738155) | human oral metagenome | biome: human oral; feature: human-associated habitat; material: saliva | place: China | collected 2195 ... | reverse complement strand
TTGCATTGTTTCCATTCTAATTGTCATCCTTTCACCAAAGAAGTTATACGTTCAGAAACTGTATCGAGTGGTACAGTTTCTTGTTCACTAGTTTCCATGAATCGGATAATGGCTTCCCCACGAGCCAATTCATCATCACCCAATATGATAACATATTTTGCATTAATTTTGTTAGCATATTTTAATTGTGCCTTCATACTCTTGCCCTGTCCGTCCATTTCAACGGATACATACGCATCATGTAATGCTTGGCAAATTTTGAAAGCTTCCACCTTAGCCGCATCACCTAGAGCTACGACGAAAGCAGATGGTTCTACAGCAGGTTCAGGCAATAAGTTTTGTTTTTCAAGAGCCAAGAGCAAGCGCTCCATGCCCATAGCAAAACCAATGGCAGGCGTATGAGGACCATCGAGTTCCTCTACGAGGCCATCATAACGGCCACCACCGGCTACGGCACTTTGTGCGCCTAATGGAGTGTATTGAACTTCGAAGGCTGTTTTAGTGTAATAATCAAGACCGCGTACAAGACGAGGGTTCAAAGTATATTGCACATTAGCAGCCGTTAAATAAGTTTTTAATTCTTCGAAGTGATCATGACATTCTTCACATAAATGTTCGTGAATTTCAGGAGCACCTACGGATAACGATTTACATGTCTCATTTTTGCAGTCCAAGATACGCAAAGGATTTTTATACAAACGTTCTTGGCAGTCACTACATAATTGTTCTTTTTTAGGTTCAAAGAATTCAATTAATTTTTCTCGGTATACAGGGCGACAAGTCGGGCAGCCTACAGAGTTCACCTCTACATTGAGGTCTTTAAGGCCAAAGTCTTTCAACAATTGTACGACCATGCAGATAACTTCACTATCTACCACTGGAGATTGAGAGCCTAATACCTCTGCCCCGAATTGGTGAAATTGGCGGTAACGGCCAGCTTGTGGTTTATCATGTCGGAACATAGGCCCCATGTAATACCATTTTGTAAGGCCTTCTTTACCATATACTTTATTTTCTAAATATGCGCGTACTGCAGATGCTGTATTTTCAGGGCGCAATGTAAAGCTAGAGCCACCATCATCACCCGTAGTAAATGTGTACATTTCCTTTTGTACTACATCTGTAGTTTCACCGATGCCACGCAAAAATAATTTAGTATCTTCAAAGGCAGGTGTGCGAATTTCATTGAACCCGTATACTTTGCAAATCTCGCGCATACGTTGTTCAATATAGTGCCAATTTATCATTTGCTCTGGCAAAAAGTCTTGTGTACCTCTTGGTTTTCTAATAGCCATTACACAACCTCCCAAAATTTTTTACAAATTCTATGTCGTTTCTCTAATAGTGCATCTATCGTTGCGTGGTAAACATCTACATCCTTTGGCATATGCTGTTTCAATTGACGATATTCAGGGGCCCGCATCCACTTAGATGAACTACCGGGTCCCATGGAAAGAATACTTTGTCGTTCCTCCATAATCTGAATATTATATTCGCACGCTTTACCTGGCAAGGTGTAGCCAATATTTTCTAACTGCCCTCGCATATATTGTTGGCGATATAAATAATATGGCACATAACCAGCCGCCTCCAGACGCTCTTTACCATATTGTACCATGTCTGCCACGAGATGTTCCTCTGGAATATCATCTTGCATATTTAAATCATACAACGGGCTACCACGTTTTAATGCTAACGTATGAATTGTAACATTTTCCGGCAAATTTTGACATACATAATCCATATTCTCTATCATGTTTTGCATCGTTTGATTTGGTAAGCCTGCAATAAAATCCATATTTACCGCTAGCGACGTATTATGTTTGACATATTGTAACAACTCATCAATATCACGTGCACTATGCCCACGACCAATGCGACGCAAAATATCATCTTGCATCGTTTGTGGGTTAATACTGATACGATTCACACCTAGTTCTAGCATGGATTGTAGTTTTACAGGATTAACGGAATCTGGCCGCCCCGCCTCTACCGTAAATTCATGACCTTCTGGCACAAGTTTAGATAACTGTTTTAGAACTTGGTGAAAGTCTTCGTCCCCTAACACCGTCGGTGTACCGCCCCCCATATAGAGGGTATCTACCGTTAAGCCATAAGATTCAACAATAGTTTTCATATCCTCTATGTCCCGGCCTAAGGCAGTTAAAAATTGGCTTTTACCATCATAGTCCTGATAGAGTCCATACGGAAAGGAGCAATAAACACAGCGGGTGTCACAAAAAGGAATGCCACAATAGAGACTGACCTTTTTATCGTCTGTATCAGCTAAAAATGGACGTTGGTATTCACCTATAGAGCCTAAAGTGGCAAGTTTTTCCATAGACACAGAAAACTCGTCCCTAATGTGACGAGTTGCTGCGTGGACAGAGCCATATGTATCTATATATTTATGTAGTAGCTTTGTAGGGCGTACACCGACCATAGTCCCCCATGGTGCATCAACTGGCAAGCCTTGATATTCACGCAAATAGCTTAACAAAGCTTGCCCTATTTGACGTCGTCCCATAGAGGAGACGGGGCCTTCAAAATTCTGAACCGTGTCACCAATGGTAACTGTTAAGGTATACAATCCATCGACTTCGTGAGCTTCAAGGATAACATCTGGATGCACCTTGTCAGAAAACAGGCCTGCAGCACCACAATTATGGGCCACTACAGAACCAAGTGGTAATGGTCCCGTATATAGATATCCATTAAGCATGGTGATGAGCCATACGTTCTAATTTTTCAAGCTCTGCTTCAGTCATATGATTTTGGCAATCACTGCAATAACCATATACTTTCAATTGATGGTCGATAGTGCGGAAGTTCAATTTTTTAGCAATGATGGATTCTAGTGTTTCAAGCATATCATCTTCAAACTCGGATACTTTGCCACATTTTACGCAGATCAAATGATGGTGGAAATGAGCAAACTCTTCATCGTTCAATTCGTAACGGTTACGACCATCGCCGAAATCAAGACGTTTCAACAAATCAAGTTCAGTGAAGAGATCAAGTGTTCTGTAAATAGTAGCCAAGCCGATATCAGGAGCCACTTCTTTTACAAGTACATATACGTCTTCTGCACTTAAATGATTTTCATCAGCATCGATGAAGGCTTGTAAAATTGTTTGACGTTGTGTAGTCAATTTGTATTTTTTGTCTTTAATGCGTTCTTTTAATTTTTCTAATGTTGTATTCATGATAACTATCCCCTTTACTTCTTACAAAATTTTATAAAACCTACGCTCCAACGAATGGATTGTATTGTTTTTCATAACCTATATTTGTTTCCGGTCCATGACCAGGGTAAACCATTGTATTATCAGGCAACTTATAGAGCTGCGTTTTAATGGATTCCATTAACGTCTCATAAGAGCCATTTGGAAAATCTGTACGTCCTACGGAATCTCTAAAGAGAGTATCCCCTACAAACACAAGACCTTCCATGTAGTAACACACACCACCTGGCGTATGACCTGGCGTTTCAAGTACTTCCAAATCGATATCCCCACATGTAATATGGTCACCTTGTTTAACCTCGATGATATCTGCCTTTACCTTAATGGGTGTAGGATTGCTATACGCACTAAGATTAAGTTCAGGATCAGATAAATACGGGATATCACCCTTTTGAATATATACAGGCACATGATATGTATCTACAATCTCTTGAACGCCCCCAATATGGTCACCATGACCATGAGTTAGCAAAATGGCTTTTGGCTTCAAGTCATGTTTCTTTAGCGCATCTAATACTTCCGGTGTGGCTGGGTCAATGATGAAAGCCTCACCAACCGCTTTATCACCTATGACATAGCAATTGGTTCCCAGTGGACCTAACGGCATACGCATAAGTACTAATTGTTGTTCGCTCATTAAGCCCCTCCTCTACTACGTTGTACCGTATACACTTCACGAATACGACGCAACTTAGTCATTACAAAATCTAATTGTGAAATATCACGAATATCAACTACTACATTGATACTTACATTTTTTGTATCCTCTTGAACCTTCGCATTGATGTTCGTAATGGTGATTTTCAATTCTGAAAGTACTGCCATTACCTCCATCAAGAGACCATTTCGATCGTACGCTTGAATATCGATACCTACATGGAAGGATTCGCCAGAGGAACCATCCCAAGAGACCTCAATCATACGCTCTAAATCTTCAGGCGTATGGCCTAGGCTCGTACAATCGGAACGATGGACAGAGACCCCACGACCACGAGTAATGTAACCAATGATATCATCACCAGGTACAGGACTACAGCATTTCGCCATACGAACCATAACACCGGCCTCGCCTTTTACAAGGACGCCCGTACCATTCTTAGTAGTTTTTGGTCCTTGGGATTTTAACTTCGCAATAATTTGTTCTGTACTGCGTTTAGATTCTTCTGCCTCTTTAGACTTCTTATACAGTTCAATTAAGCGTAAGAGCACTGTGCTTACAGGAATGCCGCCATAGCCACAAGCGGCAAACATTTCCTCTTCAGTACCAGCTTTCAGTTGTTTAGTTACTTGTTGGAGTCGATTATCTGCAATCAACTCTTTCCACGTATAATTTAATCGTTTCGCTTCTTTTTCAAGAGCCTCTAAGCCTTTTTCAATATTTTCAGCTTTATTTTCGCGCTTGAACCAGTTGCGTATTTTGCTCTTACTTTCAGAGGAGCCTACAATGTTAAGCCAATCAAGGCATGGTTTACTCGTTTTAGACGTAATAATATCGACGATATCACCATTTTGCAAGGTGTAATCGAGCGGTACAATTTTACCATTTACTTTGGCACCTACGCATCTATGCCCTACATCGGTGTGAACACGATATGCAAAATCTAGTGGAACAGAACCTATCGGCAATTTAACAACATCGCCTTTTGGTGTAAATACGAACACTTCACCAGAGAAAACGTCTAATTTTAAAGCGTTTACAAGCTCTGTTGGATTACTTGTATCTTGCCATTCCAATACTTGGCGCAACCACGCAACCTTTTGGTCGAAATCCTTATCGCCATTTTTATTGCCTTCTTTATAACGCCAATGCGCTGCTACACCGTATTCAGATACGCGGTGCATTTCCCATGTACGGATTTGAATTTCTACAGGTTGCCCCATGGTACCGATAACCGTAGTATGTAACGATTGATACATATTAGATTTCGGCATGGAAATATAATCTTTGAAACGATATGGCAATGGTTTCCACAAACTATGAGCAATGCCTAGTACCGCGTAACAATCAGGAATTGTATCAACGATAACACGAACTGCAAGCAAGTCATAGATTTGAGATAAATCGCGATTGTCCTTTTTCATCTTCTTGTAAATACTGTAGAAGTGTTTTGGACGCCCTTTGATATCTGCTTTAATATTGGCCTCGCCTAAAGCTTTAGTGAGTTGACTCATCGTATCATTTACAATGTCTTCACGAGCTTGGCGTTTTTGTTTCATTTGATCTACAAGATCATAGTATTTTTCTGGTTCTAAATACCGGAATGATAAATCTTCCAACTCCCATTTCACATTGAAGATACCAAGGCGATGTGCTAAAGGAGCAAAGATTTCTAATGTTTCCTTTGCAATGCGCTTTTGTTTGTCGCTACGCATATGCTTTAAGGTACGCATATTATGTAGGCGGTCACCTAGTTTAATAACAACGACGCGCACATCCTTCGCCATGGCTAAAATCATCTTTCGATAATTTTCCATTTGCCGATCTTCTTTTGTTTCATATTGGAATTGATTTAATTTTGTTACCCCATCAACAAGGAATGCTACTTCAGAGCCAAACATTTCCTCTAAATCTTCCTTGGAGTAGGATGTATCTTCAACCACATCATGCATGAGTGCTGCCATAAGTGTGATATGGTCAATTTGTAAGTGTGCCAAAATATCAGCTACTGCTAGTGGATGCATGATATACGGTTCACCAGAAGCTCTAAGCTGACCTTCGTGAGCCTTATCTGCAAGCTCAAAAGCCTTTAATACTTGGTTACACTCATCATCTGTTAAATAGGTATGGATATACTCCATAAATTCAGCTAAAGCTTTTCCTTTATCAAAAGTGCTTTGTTCTACTAAAGCTTTGCCTTCTTCATTTACAGTTGTCATGGTGTCACCTCCTATACACTATAGGTAAGAAATGTTACGGATGTGACAAGATCTAATTTTCCTTCAATGGCATTCCATCTTAGCATTAATTGACCATCATCACTGGTATATTCTTCTATGATGCCCAACTCCTTAAATACATCTAAGGATGTAAGGGCACTGCGATTATTTTGATCTGCCGGCTTACGGCGCAAAATTTCTTGTTCCACATTATAAACCGATTGACTACGACCACGCATAGCTTGTTTTACTATGACATACATTTGTCTAAGACCTTCCGTGGAAAGTGTAATCGGCTCTTCAGTGAGCGGTTCAATAGCTTGTATCATAAGCTGTGGAGAAACCATCCCTTGCCAGTCATTCTTTTGCAATGAAAATGCTACTTTCACCACAGTTCCAATGAATATAGTTTTAAATAAATCAGGACGATTCCAAGCAATGGCATCCAATGTGCCACTAGAGGTTTTTAAAATCACCTTGCAGTGATTTTTCAATTGTCCCATAAGCATTATATCTTGTACGGTTGCTTCCATAACGGCAAAGACCGGCGTACTATTGGCCATACCATATGGCTCAAGGGCTGATACGCGGTCGATAATATCAACATCGATATCATCAACGGGTAGTTCCGCATCAATAGCAACAACAGGAATGTATTCCTCTGCTGTTACATGGTCCTTACAATACGCAGCCAAACGGTCTCGCAATTCATCTATACGATTTGCATCAATACTGAAGCCTGCTGCTGCAGCATGGCCACCGAATTGTAATAACACATCTTCGCAAGACTTCAGTGCATCGTAGATATTAAAACCATCGATACTACGGCAAGAGCCTTTGCCAATGCCATCGTGGATACTAATAACCAGGGTCGGCTTATAAAACTCCTCAACTAAGCGAGAAGCCACAATACCGATAACACCAGGGTGCCAGTCTTCACCGGCTACAACGGTTACATAGTCGGCCTTATGGCCTTGGTTAGCCACATCGATACGAGCTAGTTCGTGAATATTCCGCTCTAGTTCTTGACGCTCACGATTTGTTTCATTTAATTCTTCAGCAATCGCTTCAGCCATGTCAGCATTATCAGTAACTAGCAACTCAACAGCACGTGTTGCATGGGTTACGCGACCTGCTGCATTGAGCCGTGGGGCTAAGGTGAAACCAATATGTCCAGATGTTATAGTTCGTTCATGGAGACCGGCTACATCGATAAGCTTTTTAATCCCTAGATTTGGATGACTATTCATCTTTTCAAGGCCTGCTTTTACAATGATGCGGTTCTCACCGACTAACGGCACAACGTCCGCCACAGTGCCTAATGCAACGATATCTAAATCATCTAAATACCATTCACCAGTCTTTGTAAGCCACAATGCTTGGCATAATTTAAAAGCCACACCGACGCCAGATAAGTTTTTATCTTTATATGGACAATCTTTTTGCTTGTGATTGATAACAGCCTTAGCCCGAGGAATCATATCTGGTGCCGTATGATGATCCGTAATAATCATATTGATACGGTCACGTACAGCCTCAACAATATCGTAAGAGCTAATACCACAATCCACGGTAATTACTAAAGCTGTCCCCTGCTCTATAAGATGCTCTAAAGCCTCTAAATTGAGGCCATACCCTTCACTTTGACGCTCTGGTATGTAATAGGTAACATCAGCACCTAGTTTCTTTAAAAAGCGATATAGAACAGATGTGGCAGTAATGCCATCTACATCATAATCACCATAAATAACGATTGGTTTATGTTTTTCAATTGTCTCCTGAACTAGCGAAACAGCTACATCCATATCTTTTAATGCGAATGGATCTAACAAATCAGACAAAGAGCCTTGTAAAAACCGACGCCCTTCATCAACATCTATGTGGCGATTCACCATTAATTTGGCCACAATAGGATTCACACCAAGTTCACGGATTAAGATATTCTCTTGTTCTTTGTCGCTTGTGGAAATGCGCCAACGTTTTTTCTTAATCATCATATCCCTCAGTAGTTTATAATCAATATTAGTATAAAACTTCAACGTATTATCATTATCATTTTTATTTATTATACATCAAAAAGTGAATAAAATAAACTATTTTATATACTTTATTCTCATTTAAACTTTGTGTTTTTCTCAACAAAAAAGAACCTCCCATTATCAATAGGAGGTTCTCGATCAGTGAATTACTTAGAACCGGAAGTCTCGTTCGCCGTCTTTCATCTGTGCAATATAAGCTTTAGCTTTATCTTTAACTAAATCATTTTTGATATTTTCTAACTGTTGTTCAATAACCTTAGCGCCATGAGCTTTAGTTTTTTCGTCACCATAATCCATGATGTATTCGTTTAATGTCATCAATGCATTAGGTTGGCAACAGTTATGGATTTGGCCGGATTTAGCGAGGGCCATAAATCTGTCCCCTGTTCTACCTGCTCGATAGCATGCAGTACAGAAACTAGGCACATATCCAAGATCTAGTAACCAATCTACGATTTCATCTAATGTACGTGTGTCACTGCGATCAAATTGAGCCGAATTATCCTCTGGTTTCTCTTCTTCTTTGTAACCACCTACGCTAGTACGAGAGCCACCACTAATTTGGGAGATACCTAATGCCAAACCGCGTTCACGCATGGATTGACTTTCACGGGTAGACATAATCATACCTGTATACGGTGTGGATACACGAATAAGAGCAACGATTTTCTCAAATATATCGTCAGGTACAGCATTACTGAAATCATCTACATCGATATCATCAGCTGGACAAATACGAGGTACAGAAATTGTATGTGGACCTACACCAAATACTGCTTCTAAATGCTCTGCATGCATCAACAAACCTACAAAATCATATTTATAATGTTCTAAGCCATAAAGAACACCGATACCAACATCATCAATGCCACCTTGCATAGCGCGGTCCATCGCCTCTGTATGGTAGGCGTAGTCGCTCTTAGGGCCTGTTGGATGAAGTGCTTCGTAGTTTTCTTTATTGTACGTTTCTTGGAATAATGTATATGTACCAATACCAGCTTCATGTAATTTCTTGTAATCCTCAACGGAACAAGCTGCAATATTTACGTTTACACGGCGAATTTCGCCATTTTTATTTTTAATACCGTAAATAGTCTTGATAGATTCCAAAATATATTCAAGAGGATTATTAAGAGGATCTTCACCAGACTCAATAACAATGCGCTTATGCCCCATTGCTTCTAAGGCAATAACCTCTTCTCTAATTTGGTCTTGAGTCAACTTTTTACGTTTAATATCGCGATTTTTAGAATGGTACGGACAGTATACACAACCATTAATACAATAGTTAGACAAATATAATGGTGCAAATAGAACGATACGATCTCCATAAATAGCTTTCTTGATTTCTTTAGCTAACGCATAAAGCTTTTCCTTATATTCAGGCAACGGACATTCTAATAGAACAGCTGCTTCTCTATGGTTCAACCCCTTAAATGTAGCAGCTTTTGCTAAAATAGCATCTAACAACTCCCGATTTTCCTTGTTTTCCTCTGCATAGGCAAGGGTGTCAAGGATTTCCTGATGGGAAATAAATTCCTCCGCCTTTGGAGATTTTACATCATACATAGTACTTACCTCAAATCTTTCTAGTGGCAACGCCACCCCTCTTTAGGTATATGAAAGTATATGACAACCAGTCTTCTGGTATTTCACTGATACTGTACATAGTATACCACTATTCCTACTAAAAAACATAGGAATTTGACACACAATAATAAAAGGTTACTTCCTCATAAGAGGAAGCAACCTTTATAGTATGGGAATTTCTAATTTATATCGATTATCTATATCGAATATGACTAAAATGTATGTAATTAAATTAATTCCTTATTTACTATTAAGATTTTAATAAAAATTACTTATATAATTGATTTCTAGTATTAAAAAATGTCCTATACGACAACTGGCACGTAATAAAACAAGCAATTGATATAGTGGATAACGACATAAATGTAACGATCATCTGATATTTTACAGCTTCTAATGGAGGCATGCCTGCTAGGATAAGACCAGTCATCATACCAGGCAAAGCTACTATTCCCAATGTTTTTGCACTATCTACAGTAGGTTGTAGGCCCGTCTTTATAACATCACGAACTATTGCTTTCGAAGCTTGTTTAGGTGTACTACCCAAGGCTAATTTAATTTCCACCTCTTGTTTACGCAATTCAAAATTTGATAGCATTTGACGATAACAAAGCCCAATGGCTACCATAGCACCACTAATGACCATCCCACCAACAGGAATCAATTGGTACGCAGTAAAACTAAGTACACCAGTTACCAATAAAACAGATAAGGTTATCCATGCACCAATGGTGATAGCAAACCAAGAAATCCATAACGCATGCGGAATCCCTTGCCCTCGTTTAGCTGAGTTATAAGCCGCATTAAAAGCCATAAATCCAAGTAAGCCAATAATAAATATTGGACTTTCCGTACTAAAAATATAGGATAAAATAAATCCGATAACTAATAGTTGAACTGTAGCACGTATAGCACTAATGAAAATATCCTTTTCTAGCTTCAATTCTTGTCGATAAGACATAATCATACTAATAATAACTAGCACTGATGCAAGGCACAACGATATAGTAGATATAGTTTGAAACTGACTCATATCAGTACCTCCTCTTTAGCTAATTGACCGTCTACGATAGTGATACGGCGATTAGCAGCACGCAAGCTTTGCTCTTCATTATGAGTAATGGAGATAATCGTGATTCCCTTTTTATGAAGCTCATCAATAACATTTTCTACAATCGATGTATTCATCGCATCTAAGGCAGATGTAACCTCATCCAAAAGCAACACATTAGGCTCAAAAATAAGGCTCCGAATAAGGCATATTCGCTGCATTTCACCGCCAGATAACTCATCATTACAGCGCTCCATATAATTTAGAGGCATATGTAGTAGGTCAAAGAGATATTCTATACGATTCATATCCGGTTCTAAACCGCGAATATCATAAGGAAATAGAATATTGCGACGTACTGTTTTCGCAAACAAATACGGTCTTTGAAAGCAATAGCCCACCTCTTTACGATAGCTTTCAGGCTCTATAGTAGCTAAATCACGTCCATTATAAGTAATAGTCCCCGATGTAGGACTAATCAGATTACTACATAATTTTAAAAGTGTACTTTTACCACTTCCAGACGGGCCTACAATAGTAATGTAATCACCTTGATTTACCGATAGTGATATATCGCGGATAATCGACCTGTCTTTTACAATATAAGATATATTAGATAATTCTAGTAGTGTCATAAAGTCCCCTATCTCATCTTATGTATATTAAAACAAAGCATCGCCTCACTGTGACTAGTTATTCAGTTATTTCAATCTATAATGATTTTTAATATTATATCATTGTCAAAATAATAATGCTAACCTTAATTATAATATTTCTATAACACACACATACTACAGAAAAGCAAAAAATCCCTAGTGGAAAACCACTAGGGATTAATAGTCTTTGTAAAATTAAGC
>ERZ773263.1959-NODE-1959-length-11665-cov-10.707924_pt1 | contig 11665 bp, 10 predicted proteins | sample MGYA00511076_ERZ773263 | MGnify/ENA primary metagenome ERZ773263 (study PRJEB29015, sample SAMEA2738155) | human oral metagenome | biome: human oral; feature: human-associated habitat; material: saliva | place: China | collected 2195 ... | reverse complement strand
CAGAGCAGTTCATTGACCTCAAGGCGCTGATGGGCGATCAGTCGGATAATATCCCTGGCGTGACCAAGATTGGTGAGAAGACCGGTCTCAAGCTCCTCTTGGAGTATGGTTCTTTGGAAAATCTCTATGAAAATATCGACCAGCTCAAGGCTTCCAAGATGAAGGAAAATCTAATCAATGACAAGGACAAGGCTTTCTTATCAAAAACTCTAGCCACCATCAATACTCAGGCTCCGATTGAAATCGGGCTGGATGATTTGGTTTATAAGGGTCCGCAGATAGAGGCCCTGAGCAAGTTCTACGACGAGATGGGCTTCAAGCAGCTCAAGGCTCAGCTAGGAACAGCTCAGGATTCTGTAGAAGTCAAACCAATTGAATTTACTAAAGTGACTGAGGTCACAGAGGATATGCTGGCACCAGAGCAATTCTTCTATTTTGAAATCTTGGGTGACAACTACCACAAGGAAGAGATTGTTGGTCTTGCCTGGGGCGATAGCCGTCAGATTTATGTCGGCTCCAGCGATTTATTGCAACAGCCTCTCTTTCAGGAATCTTTGACAAAAACAGCTCTGAAAACCTATGACCTCAAGCGGACCAAGGTACTGCTCAGTCATTATGGCATCGAACTGCCAGCAGTATCCTTTGATGCGCGCCTAGCCAAGTATCTGCTTTCGACGGTCGAGGACAATGAGCTGGCGACTATTGCTCGCCTCTACGGTCAAACGATTTTGCCGACGGATGATGAGGTTTATGGCAAGGGAGCCAAGCGTGCTTTGCCAGAACAAGAGCAGCTCTTTGAGCATCTAGCTCGTAAGGTCCAAGTACTGCTGGAAACAGAAGAACCGATGCTGGAACAGCTCCGCGCCCACGATCAGCTGGATTTGTTGCTTGAAATGGAGCAGCCGCTGGCTTTTGTCTTAGCCAAGATGGAGATTGCGGGAATCAAGGTTGAGCGGGAAACCCTGCGGGGCATGCAGGCGGAAAATGAAAAGACGCTGGAAAGTCTGACCCAAGAGATTTATGATCTGGCTGGTCAGGAGTTTAATATTAACTCGCCAAAACAGCTGGGAACTATTCTCTTTGAGGATATGGGGTTGCCGCTGGAGTACACCAAAAAGACCAAGACGGGCTACTCGACAGCGGTAGATGTTCTGGAGCGTTTAGCACCGATAGCACCGATTGTATCTAAGATTCTGGAATACCGTCAAATCAGCAAGCTCCAGTCCACTTATATCATCGGACTGCAGGAGGCGATTGCGGCTGACGGCAAGATTCACACTCGCTATGTTCAGGATTTGACTCAGACGGGCCGCCTGTCCTCGGTTGACCCGAACCTGCAGAACATCCCCGTTCGTTTGGAGCAAGGGCGCCTTATTCGTAAGGCCTTTGTGCCGGAGTGGGCAGACAGCGTGCTTCTCAGTTCGGATTATTCCCAGATTGAGCTGCGGGTGCTGGCTCACATTTCACAGGACGAGCATCTGATTGCTGCCTTTCAGCATGGAGAAGATATTCATACGGCTACGGCTATGCGGGTCTTTGGTATTGAAAAGGCAGAGGATGTGACGCCTAATGACCGTCGCAATGCTAAGGCTGTCAACTTTGGAGTGGTCTATGGAATTTCCGATTTCGGACTGGCCAATAATCTAGGCATTTCCCGCAAGGCTGCCAAGGACTACATTGAGACTTATTTTGAGCGCTTCCCTGGTATCAAGAATTATATGGAAAGCATCGTCCGCGAAGCGCGTGATAAGGGCTATGTAGAGACCATTTACCATCGTCGCCGCTCCTTGCCGGACATCAATTCCCGCAACTTTAACATCCGAAATTTTGCGGAGCGCACAGCTATTAACAGCCCTATCCAAGGTTCCGCCGCAGACATTCTCAAAGTCGCGATGATTAATCTGGACCGAGCACTGACAGAGAAGAATTTCAAGTCTCGCATGCTTTTGCAGGTGCACGATGAAATCGTGCTGGAAGTGCCAAATGATGAGCTAACAGCTGTCCGCCAGCTAGTCAAAGAAACCATGGAAGCCGCGATTAAACTGGCCGTTCCACTAGTAGCTGATGAAAATGCCGGCCAAACTTGGTACGAGGCAAAGTAAATCAAGATACAAAGAGCGTCAAAACCGACTGAAAATTAGGAATCCGGACGAAGGAGCGATGCTCCTAGAACGGATTATCTATTTTCCAAGGTTTTAGCTCGTGTTCAGTTTAAGATATCAAGGGCGTAAAATACAAAGTGAAAATAGAAAGCTGACATAGCATTCGATGAATGCAAGGAAGCTTGTCTTTTGCACACAGTACTTAGCCCAGATTCAGTTAAGACGCAAATACTTACAAAACTATCCAGCTTTATTATGAATGAGGAGAAAGCCTATGACTTATCATTTTCAAAATCCCAGTGATGCCATTGTCAAGCATTATCTGGAAAACAGCAAGGTGATTGCTGTTGTTGGTCTGTCTGACCGCGAAGAAACGACCAGCAACCGTGTGTCCAAGGAGATGCAGGAGCGAGGTTATCGCATTATCCCAGTCAATCCGCGGGCAGCGGGCAGTCAGATTTTTGGTGAGACTGTTTATGCTAGTCTCAAAGACATTCCTTTCCCGGTGGATATTGTCGATGTATACCGCCGTAGCGAGTTTTTGCCAGATGTAGCGCGTGATTTTCTGGAAGCAGATGCCAAGGTTTTCTGGGCACAGTTGGGCTTGGAGAGTGAGGAAGCTGAGCAGATTTTGCGGGCAGCCGGTCGGGATGATATTGTCATGGACCGCTGTATTAAACGCGAGCATACCCGCTTGATTCTGGGCGAATAAGATGGCCAAGTTAGTTATCATTCGTGGAAATTCCGGCTCTGGCAAGTCTAGTCTGGCCAGAAAATTGCAGACTCACTACGGCCGAGGAACTCTCCTGATATCGCAGGATACGGTTAGACGGGACATGCTCAAGGAAAAAGTCGAGCCTGGAAATTTGTCTATTGACCTGACGGAGACGCTGGCTCGCTTTGGCTACGAGCATGATTTGCTGGTTCTGGTAGAAGGGTTTTATGAGACAGACATTTACGGACAGATGCTAGAGCGTTTGCGGAATTTATTTGGTTCTCAGACTCTAGCGTATTACTATGATTTGACTTTTGAAGAAACGGTCCGCCGTCATCAGACCAGAGCTAAACAAGAAGAATTTACCCCAGCCGATATGAAGCGCTGGTGGAAAGACCGAGACTTCTTAGGCTGGGAAGAGGAAGTCTTTTTCACAGATGAGGATTCGCTTGAGACAGCTTTTCAGCGAATTTGTCAAGATTTAGACGGATTTTAGTCTTTACCCAATTTTAAAAGTGACATTTCAGTTTAAGTGTCACTTTTTTTGTAGCCTCCTATTTAAAAATTGCTATAATAGAATTGAGAATGATAATATATCAAGGTGGCGAAAAGGAGATTTATTATGTCCAGTTCAGCATTTTCTCAACGATTGAAAGAATTACGCAAAGCGAGGGGACTGACCAAGGAGGAAATTTGCGAAGATGAAGCCCATCTATCTGTTAGGCAACTGACTCGCTTGGAAGCGGGCAAATCTCAGCCGACTTTAGCTACCATGGAATATCTAGCGGATCGCCTACAGGTTGGGTTGGCAGAATTGACTGGTAAAATAGAGTCGGCACAGGAGTTACCTGTAGCGTATCAAAAGTTGAAGTACAATTTAATACGTACAACAACTTACGGTGATCCTAAACTACTTTCACAAGTGGAGCACATTTTGGATCAAGTTCTTGATAACTATTACGATGACTTGCCTCAAGGAGAACAATTTATTATTGATATTATTCAATCAAGTATATATGTTTATACTTCTGGTGATAAAAGTTATGGCAAAAGCTTATTTGAATCCTCAGTTGATGAATTAAAAAGGAAACAGATCTATGATGTCAATGATATTTATATGATTAAATTATATCAGACATATATAGATATGGAAGATGTTATCATGAATAAGTTTGATATTGAATTATTTAATATTTTTGCAGAACATCTATTAAATTCAGTTCAAACAACCCCAAGTGATTACCTATTTTTATTGAGGGATACTTTGATTACGATTCCTTATATCGAAATAGCTAGAAAACAAACGTATTATACAGAAACTATTATCCAAACCTTGAATGACATCATGGATGTGACTCAGGATTTTCAAAAAGAACCTTTGGTGAAAATGCTGGAGTGGAAATATCAGCTATTAAAGGGAGCAGAGCTTGAGCAGGCTAAACCATTATTTGAGGAAGCAATCTTGCTTGCAAAATTGTTTAAAAATAACTTTCTAGCCATGAAACTAACCGAAGAATGGGAAGTAGATGTGAAAGAATATACCTAAATAAAAATGGGACATGGATGTCCTGTTTTTATTTTTTACGAAAGAGTATCATAGTAAATAAAGATAGGAATTATAAAGAAAGTTGGGAAGATGTTATATATTTGTAAATATTTATCGTCGTTATGTTGTAATAAATTAATCAAAAATATTTTTGAAATAAAACAAAAAAGCATTGACATAAATATTACAAAAGATTACAATTAAATTACAAAATATTTCTTTTATTACAAAAAGGAGAATAAGTGATGAAAACTATAAAATTTACTCTTTTAGCTGTTATGTCTTTAGCGACTTGCTTCATTCTCAATGCTTGTGGGAATAAGCAAGAAAGTGCAACCAGTAGCTCAAGCAAGGTTACTCAGACTACCAAATCCAGCGAAAAATCAGAAACATCATCCACAAAGGAAAAGGTTACGGCCAATTCAAGTAGTCAGGATTCCAAAGCTAATCAAATAGATACGGGCAACTCAAGCAAGCAAGATGCCAATTCTAATCAAAAAGAAGATACTACAACTCAGACGACTACAGCAAGCATGGATATTCAGGCCATTGCTGGTGGTGATTTTTCCAGTGTAGCAGGAACTTGGACCAATGATTTGGGTGATCAACTGACTTTTAAGGCAGATGGTACTAGTATATTTAAGAAAAACGATGGTAAGGAAATTGCAAATAATACATTGTATGACGGGAAGATCCAAGATGGGAAATATGTAGTTGGTTTTGGCTATGCGAGCGCGGGCAGTAGTGATCCTTTATTCTTTATTCCTAAAGGTGCACCTATGCCTGTCACAGGGAACGAATGTCCGAAAGAACAGCTACAACTAGGTAGTGATTCTACCTATGCAGCCCAACATCCATACTACCGAGTGGCAAATTAGTAAATGATGTGTATCTGTGAAAACAACTAATTGCCTGCAAAATAATCCTATTCATAGATGCAAAGACAAAGAAGGTTGAACATTGATTCAGCCTTCTTTTTTCTAGTTCAGGTTTTAAAGTCCTCTTGTAAATGAGTCTTTTAGCAAAAGAGTTTTTTGTTCAAAGTATCAAATATCATAGTGACATCCATGTCCTGTTTTGAGCAAGGGGAAGTCGGTATAATCTCAGTAGAAGGAGGAAAAAGCAATGCTTCCAAAAAGACTAGAAGAAACACCACTAGGTCTTAAAACGATCGCTTTATATGATCATCATGGCCAGTTATTAGCACGTTTTCAACGTTTGATATCAGAAGGGCAGGAAGGTATTTTTATTGAAAATATGACAGAGGGCATGATTTTTTATCGTGTTTGCAAAAATGGAAAACCGATTATGATCCCGCTTTTTTATGCAGGAGAAAAAAAGATTCTCTATTTTCAAGATTACCATCATGTCAAGCAAGAGGATGAGATAACCCTACTACCTCATACGGAAGAGTATATTTTTGATGGCAGTGAATATGATGGATAAGCAAATCTAGAATCATTTTTGCTAAAATAATCTGTTTAATTTCCAAAAAATTGGTAGAATAAAAGAAAGCGTTTTAAAATAAACTAATGAGGCAGTAGTAATGAAAATTAGCTTAGAAGAAATCAAAAAAGTTGCCAATCAAGGGCCTTTCTATCCAGACTGGGATTCTCTTGCGACCTATCAGGTGCCCAACTGGTTCACAGGAGCCAAGTTTGGGATTTTTATCCATTGGGGGCTTTATAGTATCCCGGCTTTTGGGAGTGAGTGGTATTCTCGAAATATGTACATCCAAGGTACTGCCGAGTTTGAACATCACGTCAAAACCTATGGGTCCCACAAGGATTTTGGTTATAAGGATTTCATTCCTCTATTTACTGCCGAAAAATTTCAGGCGGAGAAGTGGGTACAGATTTTTAAAACGGCTGGGGCGCGCTACATCTTTCCAGTAGCTGAGCACCATGACGGTTTCCAGCTTTATGAAAGTCAGCTCTCGCCTTTTAATAGTTTGGAAATGGGGCCAAAGCGGGATATCTTACAGGAGTTAAAGCAGGCAGCAGACCAAGCCCATCTTCATTTTTGTACTTCCTCCCATCGGGCTGAGCATCATTTTTTCTTCTCACATGGGAAAGAATTCGATAGTGACATCGCTAAGGAAGTCAGCCGAGATGAACTTTATTGGCCAGCCATGCCAGAGCCAGATCACCATGATTTATTTGGTCAGCCCTATCCTGATCAAGAATTTTTAGATGATTGGCTCTTGCGGACCTGTGAGCTTGTCCGAGACTATCAGCCAGAGATTTTGTACTTTGACTGGTGGATTCAACATACAGCCTTTAAAGAATATTTGAAACTTTTTGTGGCCTATTATTATAATTTGGGAGCTGCGACCGGTAAGCCAGCTAGTATTTGTTACAAGCACGATGCCCTGACTTTTGGCTCTGGGATTGTCGAGATGGAACGCGGTGGTTTTGCGGAGATACAGCCTTTCACTTGGCAGACAGATACAGCTATCGCACGTAATTCCTGGGGCTACACAGAGCAACTGGATTATAAATCTGCTAAAGAAATCATCCAAACCTTGATCGATGTGGTATCTAAAAATGGGAATCTCCTACTCAATATCGGACCTAAAGGAGACGGTTCGATTCCTGAGAGAGATCAGGCTATCTTAAAGGAAATAGGGACTTGGCTTGAGGTGAATGGTCCAGCGATATATGATTCCTATGCTTGGAGACAATTTGGAGAAGGGCCGACACAGCCGGCTAGTGGACCATTTTCTGATGGTGATATTGTAACCTATACTAATCAAGATTTCCGCTTTACAGCCAAGGGAGGCTCTGTTTATGCATTTGCAATGGAGCCCACTACGGATCAATGGCTGACAGTAGAAGCCTTGGCAGATGAAAGGGAAAATCCTGCCTCTCGTTTTCACGGTATTATAAAAAGTGTCTCCTTGCTGGGCTATGAAAAAGCATTGAAATGGGAGCAAATTTCTCAAGGTTTACGGATATTCTTGTCTGAAGTTGAGACTAATCTGCCACTAGTCTTTAAAGTCGAGCTGGCTTAAAATAGTGTACAAACAAAAAGCACTTCTGCCTTATGAACTATCCCCAATTGGTTAGATCTTCTGTCTAACTTGTTGGGGTCAGTACACTCAAGCAGAGGCGCTTTTATTTTTTCAGGGCTTTTAATTGCTCATAAAAGAGGACGGAGCTGGTATGAATATATGGAATAACATAGATTCCAGCAAGACCAAGGGTCAGAAACATTACAATCTGCCAGCCGATAAAGCTCACATCCAGCATAAAGCGTTTGTCTTTGTATCCTTTCATCATCAGACGACTTTGACGAAGGACTTGAAGCGGACCTTGGTAAGTTCCTTCTTTAAGTTGATCGTAAAGAATAAACTCAGCTTGCGAATAAGCATAACGCTGAGGAAGGGAGATAATCAAGCCTAGAGTAACGAGAAGCAAGCCCAGAAACAGAGAAGGCGAGTAGTTGCTAATCTGCTGAATAGCTTGATCAGACAGTTGATTATTAGGAGCTTGATTGTAGATATAGAGGATGCGGTAGCTCGTAAATATAGAAATGACAGAGCCAACCCAAAGTAAAATACTCCAACAAAACAAAATCAGACGCTTGCAAAACAAAGTAAGTACAAGGGGAGTAAAGATTTGATTGGAAAAAGCACGCAAAGAGTCCGAAAACTTCAACTGTTCAGTTTGTCTGCGCAACAAATCAATTAAAGCATAGGACGCTGAAATGATAAAAAGAGAGATGACGAAATTGATAACTTGAGAGAAAAGACCGCGACTAACTTCAAGATAGAAAGCCTGTTTTAGATCAACTGACGCGAAATACTCCATCAAATCCTCTTGTGAATCACCCAAAAAATTGCTAAGCAACAAGATCATAATCGGGATGAAAAAGAGAAGTAGGAGTCCTGGTATTTTTCTCTGTAGGAGACGGGCTTCAGCCCTTAGTTGATGTAAATTCATAAAAACCTCCAATAGTGCTATCTATTATATCATACCCCGTGACAGACGGGGCTTTTTTTGATAAAATCATACAGTATCTTGTGGAATTTTCCACAAAAAATAAGATCTGGGACTGTCTTTCCCAGCATCGGAGGTAAAAATGTCAGATTCACCGATTCAATATCGATTGATCAAAAAAGAAAAGCACACAGGTGCCCGCCTGGGAGAGATTATCACACCTCACGGGACCTTCCCAACGCCTATGTTTATGCCGGTCGGCACTCAGGCGACAGTCAAGACCCAGTCACCAGAGGAACTCAAGCAAATGGGGTCGGGTATTATCTTGGCCAATACTTACCATCTCTGGTTACGTCCAGGAGATGAGTTGATTGCCCGTGCAGGTGGTCTGCACAAGTTCATGAACTGGGACCAACCTATTCTGACTGATAGTGGCGGTTTCCAGGTCTATTCTCTAGCTGATAGTCGCAACATCACAGAAGAAGGGGTAACCTTCAAGAACCACCTCAACGGTTCCAAGATGTTCCTCTCACCTGAAAAGGCCATCTCTATCCAGAACAATCTAGGCAGTGACATTATGATGTCCTTTGATGAGTGCCCGCAGTTCTACCAGCCTTATGACTATGTCAAAAAGTCCATTGAGCGGACCAGCCGTTGGGCAGAGCGTGGACTAGAGGCCCATAGTCGTCCGCACGACCAAGGTCTTTTTGGTATTGTTCAAGGAGCTGGCTTTGAAGATTTGCGTCGCCAATCTGCTCAAGATTTGGTCAGCATGGATTTCCCAGGCTACTCAATCGGAGGACTAGCTGTCGGAGAGTCTCACGAAGAGATGAATGCGGTGCTGGACTTCACAACACCAATGCTACCTGAAAATAAGCCTCGTTATCTCATGGGAGTGGGAGCGCCAGATAGCTTGATTGATGGTGTTATCCGTGGTGTGGATATGTTTGACTGTGTTTTGCCGACTCGCATTGCCCGAAATGGCACTTGTATGACTAGTGAAGGACGCCTAGTCGTTAAAAATGCCCAGTTTGAAGAAGATTTCACACCATTGGATCATAACTGTGAGTGCTACACTTGTACCAATTACACACGGGCCTATATCCGCCATCTGCTCAAGGCTGACGAAACCTTTGGACTTCGCTTGACAAGTTACCACAATCTTTACTTCTTAGTAAACCTTATGAAGAAAGTTCGCCAAGCTATTATGGATGATAACTTGTTAGAATTCCGTGAAGATTTTATGGAGCGCTACGGCTATAATCGATCCAATCGGAATTTCTAAAAAACTTTAAGTTTTCTTTAAGTAAGGGAGTTTATGATATACCTATCCTAAAATTTTTCATAATCTCCTAAAAAGCTCCCAAGATTCTTGGTGGCTTTTTTTGGTTCTAAACATTATAATAGAGCAAAAGAGGATTTGAAAGATAAGAAAAAACTTATGAACTATAGTCAAGAAGAAAAAGAATATTTTATGCAGGAGGCTTTAAAAGAAGCCGGAATTGCTTTGGAAAATGATGAAATTCCTATCGGATGTGTCATTGTTAAAGATGGTCAGATTATTGGTCGCGGGCATAATGCACGTGAGGAGTTGCAACGGGCGGTCATGCATGCGGAAATCATGGCTATTGAAGAGGCGAATCAGCATGAAAATAGCTGGCGCTTGCTGGATACAACACTTTTTGTGACCATTGAACCCTGTGTCATGTGTAGCGGAGCAATCGGTTTAGCGCGCATACCCCATGTTGTCTACGGTGCATCAAATCAAAAGTTTGGTGCAGCTGGTAGCCTTTATGATATTCTGACAGATGAGCGCCTAAATCACCGAGTGGAGGTGGAGACAGGTGTTCTCCAAGAAGAGTGCGCTCAAATCATGCAAGATTTTTTCAGAAATCGTCGCCAAAAGTAAAAAAATATGATATACTATTCATGGAGCAACAGTTTTGCGTGAAGCGGGTCAGGGGAGGAATCCAGCAGCCCTAAGCGATGTAAACTGTGTGCTCTTTTTCTATGCCTCTTAACGAATCAACTCCGAAGGAGGAAGATGAGTTTAGAGACATTGACGCAGTTTGAGCGAAGCGAGAACTACGTTCCGATGTTGAATGAGTCAAGCCTGCAAGGCGCAGATGAATCTTAGAGCAATGGATGGGAGTGGAACAGAACTTTTGTTCGTAGTTCCACCCCCGCAAGGCTGATTAGGCTTTCTTCTAAACTTGTAAAGTGAAAGAAGAGCCAATCAGCTACTGCGTTAAATTGCTGGACTAATATTTAGTTAAGATGGAAGTAAGTCAATACTTGTAAACCGTATAAAAATCCTTAACGAATCAACTCCGAAGGAGGGAGATGAGTTTAGGTACATTGATGCAGTTCGAGCCAAGCGAGAACTACGTTCCGAAGTTGAATGAATCAAGCCTGTAAGGCGCAGATGAACTTAGGTGCTCGAGCTAAGCGAGAACTACCTTCTGATTAGACAGCCTTATTTGTGAATTTTTCAGATGAGAAAATATATAAGAAATATTCTGGTCTAGGAGAGGATCCTAGGCTTTTTTCTAGGAAGAGGGATTCTAAGTGGAGCAGGAGAAATTCGGCAATTTACGCAAACGATTGCCTTGAAGTGCCTATTAGCTTTTGCCAACTTGTAAAAAAATAAATTGGAAGCGTTTTAAAGTGAGGTTTTGCTTGCTAAAAAAGTCGTAAAGCGTTATCATATTAAAGAAAAGAAAATGGAGGAATATCATGCCACATATTAAATTTGATTATTCAAAAGTTTTAGACAAATTTGTTGCCCCACATGAAGTGGAATACATGCAAGCACAAGTAACAGCTGCAGACGAATTGATTCGTAAAGGAACTGGTGCTGGTAGCGACTTTTTGGGTTGGTTGGACCTTCCTGAAAACTACGACCGCGAAGAATTCGACCGCATCTTGAAAGCTGCTGAGCAAATCAAATCAGACAGCGATGTTTTGGTTGTGATCGGTATCGGTGGATCTTACCTTGGTGCCAAAGCAGCAATCGACTTCTTGAACCACCACTTTGCAAACTTGCAAACAAAAGAAGAACGCAAGGGTCCACAAATCCTTTACGCAGGAAACTCAATCTCATCTACTTACCTTGCTGACTTGGTAGAGTATGTTGCAGACAAAGATTTCTCTGTAAACGTGATTTCTAAATCAGGTACAACAACTGAACCAGCTATCGCTTTCCGCGTCTTCAAAGAACTCTTGGTTAAGAAATACGGCCAAGAAGAAGCCAACAAACGTATCTATGCAACAACTGACCGCCAAAAAGGTGCCGTTAAGGTTGAGGCAGATGCTAACGGTTGGGAAACATTTGTGGTTCCAGATGACATCGGTGGACGCT
>ERZ773263.1955-NODE-1955-length-11675-cov-20.123838_pt1 | contig 11675 bp, 19 predicted proteins | sample MGYA00511076_ERZ773263 | MGnify/ENA primary metagenome ERZ773263 (study PRJEB29015, sample SAMEA2738155) | human oral metagenome | biome: human oral; feature: human-associated habitat; material: saliva | place: China | collected 2195 ... | reverse complement strand
ACCATCACCGCAGTCCTCGGACTCATATTCACCTACACCCTATAAATAAGCCTCACTGTATCACAGGAGCATGAGGCGGTCAGTTTCGCGCTGGGATTTCGACGAGCGGTTCTTGGCGTGAGCGCCGTTCTTTCTGTCTCCTTCCCAACAATCTTGTCCTTTGGCATGGCTGATGGCGGGGCGGGCTGGCGTCTACGAACTGCATTGTATTTCTATCTTTTCGCGCAGCTACTCATTGCTATTTTCTTCCTGTTTGACATCTTACGTATTGAGGCGTGGCGCAGAGGACTGCGTACGCGCTATCCGGATGTAGTTGTCATCATGGCGGCCGCTGGGTTCGATCTGTTCTTATGGGTAGCGTTGTTAAATTCGAGACTTCTGACGCCCACTTCCGACGAGTGTCACTGGCCGACATTGCTTATCGGCCTTCTCCTGATGGCAGGCTTGGCGCTACTGTTTGTACTCTCCGCCCTAAGTTGCACAATGGGGATTCTTCAATTGCCAACGCGCTGGCTTTGGAATTTCTGCCGGAGACAGTATTTTGCGGTGCGATCAGCCCTGACATTCGATGATCGCCCATATGACCGTCAGGGCGGAGTGTAGGCTCCAGTTTCTAGCGTTGGACTCCTCGGCTTGGGAGCCAGCGGGTAGCTAGCTCTCTATTCGCTCTCCACGGGGCAGGGCGACGGGTCTGCGCCGGGTATGACATCGGGGCCACCGGAGAAAGGGCAGATTGTGACAATTTCGTTATATGGCGGTTGCCGGTTAACTTGTATTATCGTCGCATGAGCGAATCTGTTGAGTTATGTGCAGACTGTCGGGCACTGCAGGAACGATCGAGCGGAGGAAGGCATGTGGAGGGGCACTCGAACTTGAAGGCTGTCGGCAAGCGGCGCGACATCGCCCCATATGGTTGGCGCGCCGATGAGCAGGACTACATGTGCAGTGTCTGCGGCCAAAAGTGGATGCACGAGACGGGTAGCTATGGCTACGGGTGGGTGCTTCAGCCGCACTGATGACTACGACCGTGCCGGAGTGCGGGTGAGTGCCCCAAGATCGGCGCTGAAAATGTCGCTGTCACACGGTTGCCTGTGTTTGTCGGATTCGTGCAATTTGTGCTAAAATGGTGTCAGATATGACAGCAGCGCAACTCCGTAAAGCATACATCGTCCGTAACGCCATCGGCTCACAGAAGCTGGAAGGGCAGACCGTCGGCGTAAAAGCACAGTCTATCCTCCAGGCGTTCGCCGAAGGGCGCTTGTCAGACCGAGATCTAGAAGATTTATCAGTAGGCGGCGTTCGGCCGACGATTAAGGCTAAGACCAGTTCATCCCGCTGTGTATGACCTACGAGTTGCCTCGTGATCCATACACCGCCCCGGTCACTGGCGTGATGCACAACCTTCTGGGCCTCAAAGATCTAGCTGAGTTGGATGAGGCTGAGCGTACCGAGGTGGCAGTGGCGACAGCTGCGTCCTTGCAGAAACTCACGCCCACGGTCTGGGATGCGAGTCTGCTGTGTCTGTTGCATCGTCGCCTCTTTGGTGGAATCTATGCCTGGGCTGGCACCTACCGTACGGTGGAGATCAGCAAGGGGACATCGCGCTTCGCTGCTGCCGCGTACATCGCCGGGCAGACCGACGCTGTCTTGGCGGAGCTCAACGATGAGGTAGCCGCGTGGCGCCAGGGAGATGAGCGGACCCCGCGCCGTATTGCGCACTACTACTCCGAGCTCAACGCTATTCATTTCTTCCGCGAGGGCAACGGCCGCACGATCCGTCTGTTCCTCTCGCTTCTGGCCCTCCAGTACGGCTGGTACCTGGACTGGTCGAAGACCACCGCTGCGGAGAACCTCCAGGCCTGTGCCGAGGCCTTCTACGGCGATGAAGCGCGGCTGACCGCCCTGATGGTGACCGTGGCGGTTCGGGCAAACGAGGGGGCGTAAGCGCCGCGGACTGGTCATCGGCTGGCGGGGTTCGGTCGTCCCAGAAGCCGCCCAGAAGACCCCAGAACCTGGTTTTATAGACTTGTCCTATCGCGCCCGAGAAGCGGGCGCACCTACCTTAAGGAGGCCCCTATGGCCAACGAAGACATGAACGCCATCGAGCCGTGCAGGACGTGCGGCAGCCGGGTGCGATACAGGCTGGTGCGATCGACAGTCATGGCCATCACCGATGAAGAGTATCCCCTGGAGCGGGTGCGAACCTGCACGAACAAGCGCTGCCCGTCGAACGATCGGAACGCAGTACGTTCGGTGACTGACGAGGCCTGAGGCGCAGGGGCTCTTTCGAACGGATAGGTGAGGGGTGGTACATCAGCCTCTCATACACGACGGACGGCTCAGCGACTACCTCGTTGAGCCGCCCGTCCTCACCAACTCCTCCGCCTCTACCCCGATGACCTCGGCGATACGTTCCAGGCTCTGGAGGGTGAGGTTGCGTTCTCCTCGCTCGACACCGCCCATGTAGGTGCGGTGTACACCCAGGACTTCGGCGAAGGCTTCTTGGCTGAGACCGTGAGACTGACGGTAGGCGCGCAGGTTCGCGCCTACCGTCCTCTGCAGATCTCCCACCGCCACAAGGCCATAGCCTCACCAGGTGCTACTTGAAGGTCTACAGACTTATGAGTAGCATCGTCCGCTGAGCCGACGCCGACCCGTAGATGGTCAGGGACTTCCGCACGAACACCGAGGGCCTCACGCTTGCCGTCGGAGCACGGTGCTGGTGGCCCCGAGAAGCACCGGCAGGGAAGGAGGGAGTCCACCATGCCCACCACCGCCACTCCCACTGTCACCCTGCAGGCCCTGGCGCCTGAGCACATCCCGCTTGCCCTCGAGGCCTGCGCCGACTGGCAGGAACTGGCCCAGTACGGCGCCCCGTACTGGCGGCCTCGCAGTAGCGCCGAACTGCAGCGTAAGATCGCCGATACTGGCGGACCTAGGCCTGCCACCGCCTACACCTTCGTCATCGCCGACGGGGATCGGCTGGTAGGAGAAGCCTCTGTTCACAGCATCGAGTGGCGCAGCCGGGTCGGGCAGATCGGTATCTGCATCTGGCGCCCTGAGGACCGGGGCCACGGCTACGGCCGGGCCGGCACGAGCGCCATCATCGAGTGGGCGCAGGGCTACCTGGGCCTAATCCGCCTGGAGGCTTGGATCCTGGCCGGCAACCTCGCCTCACACCGGCTCTTTACTCGGCTCGGCTTCACCGAGGAGGGCATCCTGCGGAGCCGCTACCTGAGCGGCGGGCACCACCACGACGTCCACGTGCTGGCACGGGTGATGGGTGGCGGATAGAGGAGGACGAGCCTGAGATGCGAGTGCGCAGCGGGCGTCTAGGCCGCGATTGACCGTGCCAGGTCAGGGAACTTCGCTTCGACGATCCGAAGTCGTCGGTCCAGCTCCTTGTAATGGTCGGACTGAGTGTTGAAGAAGGCATTGTCGGCGGTCTCCCGCGAGCCAGTCTCGTGGAAGATGTCGCGGCGTAGCACTGCGAAGCCAGCGGCCAGCGCATCCTGGTTGGCTGCCAGGCTGGTCTGACCAGCCTTGAACTCAGTGAACTTCTCGTCCCACTTCAGATCGAGATCCTTGATGGCATCATCCAGATTCTTTATGTCCTTGGTGACGGCGTCAAAGTTCTCCTGGGTCACCTCCGCGATGGTCGTGAGCCGCTGATCCATGGCGTCGAAGTGCTTGTCCAGCGAGTCGAGGCGGGCATCCACGGCCCCAAGTCGGGCGTCCAAAGCATCGAATCGCTCATCTATGACTCCAAAGCGAGCGCTCATCGTCTGGGCAAGCGACTCGACCGCCTTAGTTAATGCTTGTATCTGTTGAGATAATTCTTCGCTCGCCATATATATCCATTTGACCACAGCGAGGTAGTTGAGGCAACGCTCCAGTTGGTCGACCGGCAACAAAAGAGGGATGTCGTCTCCGCAGAACCACGGTGACGCCATCCCGTGCTTACATAATGTGAAATTTGCATAACATTGTCGAGCGGCGCTGCCGCATTCCTTCACCATAGCCGCCATCAAATCAATTTGCTACAATAGAAAGTGAATGGCAGGCAACACCACACCATCACCCCTCCATCGTCTCCGCCGCGTCAAAACGGCCCTGCTAGCAGTATCTCTCACCTTGGCCAGCATCCTCCTGATGATGCTGTCAGGCTGGCTCGACCACCTCAACCTCGGTGCCTGGAACTGGCTGCACAGCTTCCCGCTCAGTGGGCTCGGCGGGATTCTGTTCGGCGCTGGTCTCCTCTCCACCTTGTTTGAGTACACGTTCCGCCGGGATCAAGAACAGGCCACTATCGCTCAGTTCCGGCGGATCATCCAGGAGCAAGCGCCGACCATGCGTGACGCGGTCATCGACGGCTTCGCCATCCACCCGGATGATCTCAAGCGCGTTGCTACACCCGACCTGCTTGATGACATCGCCGCCAACGTCATGGCCCTGCGCCTGGGCGACGACCAGTTCGCCCGTGAGCTCTACGGCGACATCCGCGACCAAGCCATCCGCGCCGCTGAGCGCTGGTACGACGTCGAGGTCCGAGCCAGGCTCTCTGGTGCACCAGAGAGGAGTACTAGGCGTACTCCTCTCTTTGACCTAACCGTGGAGTGGGAGTACACCACTATCCCAGCCCACAGCATCCGCCGCTTCGCCTGCGTGTCGGACCGGGACGAGTACCGCCAGCTTCTGCTCGATGTGCCGGCGACCTCCGCTTGGCTGATGAAACCGCGCCCTGGCATGGACGCCACCAGCCGTGATGCCTACGAACTGCTCGAGCTGACCGTCGGTGGCCGCACGCAGCCCATCCAGCGCACTGTCAGTGCCACCGGACAGACCTACACCGTCGAGCTCGATCGCCAGGCCTGCAGTGGTCAGCCCGTCCGCATTCGCCAAGTCTTCCGGACGGTGACACCGACGTGGGGACACCGCGTGTTCTTCGAGCTGGCACAGCCGGCTCGCACCATGTCGCTCACCTTGGACTACACCGACAGCTCCATCGCTGACATCCGTGTCAGCGATACCGTGGCGACCTCTCGCGCCGCCCAGATCGTTCGCAGCCCGGCTGCCGCGACCGGCCGCGTCATCTCGTTGACCGCACCTGGGTGGCTCCTGCCCAAGAGTGGCTTCGCCTTCACCTGGACACTTGCAGACGAACTGCCCCGCGACGATACGCACCGCGAGGCAGCCTGAAGACGCCGTGCGCCTTCAGTGGGGAAGATCGTCACTCACCGCCACCCATGGCTCCCACCTCCTCGGGCTCGCATCCGTACAGGTCACGGACGATGCTACTCATAAGTCTGTAGACCTTCAAGTAGCACCTGGTGAGGCTATGGCCTTGTGGCGGTGGGAGATCTGCAGAGGACGGTAGGCGCGAACCTGCGCGCCTACCGTCAGTCTCACGGTCTCAGCCAAGAAGCCTTCGCCGAAGTCCTGGGTGTACACCGCACCTACATGGGCGGTGTCGAGCGAGGAGAACGCAACCTCACCCTCCAGAGCTTGGAGCGCATCGCCCAGACGATCGGGGTGGAGGCCGAGGAGCTGGTGAGGGGGCAGAGGTAAGGTCACCAAGCCCTGGTAAGCGAAACCAGCCATCACCAGCACCAGTGGCCAAACCGCAACCTACGGCGCCGCTCCGTCCGCATCTGGCTCCTCGCTGGTCACCCTAGACTCGCGTCATGCCACGTGTTCCCTCCATTCGTTCGACTGTCGGAAGCCTTGGCTATCGTCTCAGTCTCGACGTGGTCGCAGCAAAGATCGCTGCGCTCGGAGTACCTGGTTTGGTACTCGTCGTCGCCATGACTGCTACTGGTTACACCGGTGCCGCTGCACTAACGACCGCACTTGCAGCACTTGGTCCCGGTGGCATGCTGGGAGGAGTCGCGACGCTTGGCGTCGGAGTACTGGTCTCGGACGCAGTCACAAAGTACGGGGCGCAGACCATATTCCTAGAGGTTACCAAAGAACTGAATCGGCGCGGCGAGACAACAAAAACGATTCTCGCCAAGGTTGAGCGAATGCCGTTGTCGTTGGAGCTCAAGACAAAAATCAGGGGTTCACTTGAGGAGTTGGAGCAGGTCAGACCGGAGAAGACTAATTGAAACCACGACAGTCTGCCCGACAACTTCATCCATCACAACACCAAAACTCTGCACCACATGAAATATGGAAGCCAGATTTTCGGCCTATATACATGTAATTTATGTGAGGTATAATAGTTTTATGACACCTGACGCCATACCGTCAAATCGTTCGGAGAAGCTTATTCGTAACTCGACAGCCGAGTTCCTGATCTTCACTGCTCAAGAGGGCGTCGATTCGATTCAGGCGCGCTACGAAGAGGAGACGCTCTGGCTGACCAAGCAGCTAATGGCAGAACTGTTCGGTACGAGCCGAGCCAACATCTCCATCCATCTCCGCAACATCTATGAATCTGAAGAGTTGACAGAAGCGGCAACCTGTAAAGAATTTTTACAGGTTCGAACCGAAGGGTCACGCGAAGTCAGCAGACGCGTCCCTCACTACAATCTCGACGCCATCATCTCTGTCGGCTACCGTGTCAACTCAGTCCGAGCCACTCAGTTTCGCCAGTGGGCAACACGGGTACTGCGCGACTTCGCCATCCGCGGCTATGTCATCGACCGAGAGCGCATGGCCAACGGCACCTTCCTGGGAGAGGACTACTTCGAGCGACTCCTGGAGGAGATCCGCGAGATACGACTGTCTGAACGACGCTTCTACCAGAAGGTCACGGACATCTACGCCACCAGCGTGGACTACAACCGCGATGCTCCCACCACCAAGCGTTTCTTCGCCACCGTCCAGAACAAGCTGCACTACGCAGTCCACGGGCATACCGCTGCCGAGCTGATCCGTGAGCGCGCAGACGCAGACCGCCCTCACATGGGACTGACCACCTGGGGCGGTAGCCTTGATGGCAAGATCCTGCGAGGCGACGTGACGATAGGCAAGAACTACTTGACCCGCGAAGAACTTGAGGATCTTGGCCGGCTCGTCAACGCTTTCCTTGACCTCGCCGAATCACGAGCCCGACGTCACATCCCCATGACCATGGAAGACTGGGCCAAGCGCTTGGACGCCTTCCTCGATCTCGACGACCGCCAGGTCCTAGAAGGCGCAGGTCGTATCTCGAAAACCCAGGCAGACGACTACGCCTTGAGTGAGTTCGAGCGATTCCGGCTCATCCAGGATCGACACTACGTCAGCGACTTTGACCGACTCCAAAAGGACACGGAGGCAGCCGGTGGAGTGGCCCATCCGACCGTATCTGATGCGCCAGAAGAGGACTAAGGCAAGACATGTCTGAAAGTAACCACGCAGACGATGAGATCAGGCGTGTCGAATCACGTTTGCGCCAGGAACAGTTGATTCAGTCGAGTCTGTCGAACGGCGATAGCGCGTGGACTATCGTCTATGAGGACTGGCATCATGCTGAGGACCACGGTGGTCGGTACATCATGCTCTCTCAGCCGAGCATCCGCGAGCGAGTCCTGGCAGATGCTTGTTGGGACCTCATGAAGGGGGACGGGACCCCTGGCTTCTCTAAGTCTTACGAGGATGGCGAGCAGGTTACCGAATACTGTAGGACCGGCTGTGGTCCCGATATCGAGCCGCTCGTCATTGTGCAAGAATTCCACGGAGCGGTGCCTGATGCGCTCCTGATATCCGAAGAATTTCGCTTGCTCATGAATCTCTGGCTCGATCCCAAGACAGGCGACTATTATCGCATCGAGGATGATGGGTCTCGAGATCTCGCCATTCGTATCTCACTCAGTAAGATCGAGATCCGCACACCAATTCTCAAGCGCTACTTGGCAGCGAGACAACTTGATGCGGTAGTGTTCGTCGATTCTGTCGTGTCCGAGCCGATAGGCGACAATCACGACTATTCGCATCTCGATCTGGAACGAACCGTACAGGACAACTTCATTCTTAGCCGCAATATCGGCACTTTACATCGAGAGGAAATATTCTCTCAAGTTCTGGCGAAGCGGATCATCAAGGCTCCACCACAGCAGACGTGCGGTCTCTGGCCATGGGATAAAGTCTCAGCGAGTGAGAACCCCGAGTTCATTATCGGTGAAGATGACTACGGACGGCCAATCAGTACACATGCAATCCGAAAGAACTGGGGAACTACTTCGGCGCCAATCCGGGGGCACCACATTATCTCACTCCTGTCTTCTTCAAGCCAGAGGTGCTCCAAAGGTACTACGATGACACCTCGCTTTACTCGGTCAAGGCCGGTCGCCTTTCATGTGCGCACAAATGGAGTGTCGAGATCGACAACGACACGCCAGGACGCGTCATGGTTTTTCTCGGCGACATTGGACGAGATATCCCAAGCGCACAGTGGCCGCACTGGCTGGCGCACAACGTCCCGCTGACAGGTCGCATGAGCAAATCACATTTCAGACGATCAATTTTAGGGCAATGGGTTGGTAGCGAGAGCCCAGAGCACCTCTTCAAGATTGCCTACCGAGATCTCCAAAACGCATGGAACGAAAACAATGGCTGGATCCTCTATCGCTCGGATGACCAGCAAGCTTCCTCAGCCCTTCAGCGTCTAAGGATTCCACTGAACGAAACTGAGACGGAATTTTGCGATCAACTGTTGAATCTTGCACTCGTGCTCGTCGACCCGCTCAATGAGAATAAATTGACCGCAGAGCTTCCAAAGATCGACAACGAGAAGGGTATCGCAAAACTCAAGCGGTATCTGGAGAATCACTCCTACTCGCACGTCGATCGAGATATCACCCTGCTACAGAAGATCCAGAGAATGAGGTCCCTGATCGCCGCGCACGCTTCAGGCTCAAGCGGACAAAATCTCAGGAAGAAGGAGCTGGCCGAGGTTTCATCCAGTCAGTTCATTGCTGACATAATGACCAAGGCTACACAGATGATGCGCGACCTGGCCCAGTTAGCCCAGTCGGATGGCTCACGAAGAGCGATGACGTAGGTTGGAAATCATCGATGCTCCCTTTGGTTAACTGGTTGTGATGTTCAGTCACCAATATCCGAATACCACCGAAAGAGAACGACCATGCTTCAAAACTGGTTGTCGGTAATCAGCACCTTCTGCGCCACAATTGCCGCTATTACTGCCGTCCTCGCATTGCGGACCTCTAACAAACAGTTGAAGGCCAATGCGCTCCAGTATCAAGCCAACCATGAGCAAGACCGCTCAGATCGACACCGACACCAAGCCGAGCAGCTCACCGCATGGGTCGACGAAACACAAGAGCTCCAGATCCTCAGCAACACCTCAGGCAAGCCGATTTACGACGCGGTTCTGACATTCGTCATCAAGGACGGGGACGGGCGACACGCTCCCGTCGAGCAGGATCAGAATTACCGTCACACCTTCAGGAGCGTCCCACCCGGAGACTGGCAGTTTCCGTTCCCCCAAGGCTGGCGTGGTATGCATGCGTACCCCGGCGTTGAGCTCGCCTTCCGCGATGCCGCTGGCCACAACTGGCTTCGCACCTCACGTGGTGAACTCAAGGAGTTGGAAAAGAGCCCAATCGAGCACTACGACATTGGATATCCGTACGTTTCAAACCGTCTGACGCAGGCTTGATCTGAGCAACCAATACGCATGAACTACGCATCAATACTACACGATGTCAAGGAGGGCGCTTCGCATGCTAATCTACCGAACCAATGAATGGAAAGGCTACGAGAGGCAGAACTACTATTGGAATGAGTATTGCCGCGAAGGCGACCAGGTCGTCAAGTACAAGTGTCATCGACAGAAGTTTTTCGATGGCGACGAGAACACATGGGATCGGGAAGAGAGCCTGGTCGAATCGTGGGCTTTAGACGACCCCTATATTCCAGACTGGCTGCGTCAGTATCTGTGAACTCGGCGTGCAGTCTTGAATCCTCTTACCTCTTGTGTGTAGCGGTGGCATCTACAATGGCAGCCTCACGTCAACGAGTTTCTGAGTCTCTCAGGCTATGCACATTTTCGCTCCTAGGGTCTCAAGATCCGCCATGCAGTCGACGCCGACGATGTAGAATAGGAGTACCCACATCGACACACGTGCCGCGCGCTTCCAGAGATTATGTGGTGTGCGCTTTGCTTGCCGCCGCGTCAGCAGGGCAAAAATGAGCAACGACACGACGCTGACGAGTTCACCGCCGAAGGCGAAGAGACTTACGCCTTGCTTGGCATTGAAGGGGATGACGCAGCGCTCGTCTAACGAGCGACCGAAGTCGCCACCCACATGTCGCGTAAGAACAGGAGTGAAGACCCAGTCACCAATAATCTCGTGACTGTATGGCTGCTTCGTGTATCCCGGCTCTGGGCATATAACCATAAACAATATTCTCCAGCATGAATTATGCGGTCATGCTGGAGGATATTGTGAGCTACCGGCTGGCTTTTGTCAACTAGTAGGCGATGTGAATGAGGTAGACGCGCGCTCCCTTCTCGGCGTTCTCGATCCAGTCCCGACCGGACTCAGAGTAAGACCAGTATCGGTCGTACTGGGCGGGGGTGTGCTGAGAGACGAGCGGGTAGCTCTCAGGAGTGGAACCGGTGACGATGGCGAGGTGGTCGATCACGCCGTCAGCGCCGCTATTCCAGTCGTAGGCGATGATATCGCCAGGCTGGGCGCCTCCAGCAGTGTTGTCACTCCACTTCAGCTCGGTGATCGTCGCCATGCCAGTGTCGTTGACGAGGTAGTTTTTCAGGTAGTCTGCCCGGTGGCCGCTCTGGGCTGTAGGAGATATGGCTTCTTGATGGAGAGCGAGGTAACGTTAGAAGTCCAATCGGAGGACTTAGGCAAACCTTCTGCCCACAGCGCCTGAGAGACGAACCAGGTGCAGTCGCTTTCGAAACGTGGCGCGGTACGCACATTGTCATGCGCCCACTGGACGGCTGCCGAACGGTTGTAGTTCTGCGACGGGGTGGCGGGCTTGGGCGCGGGTGCTGGTACCTCCTCTGTCTCGGTACACGCGCCGGTAACCGCCTCGTCACTCCCCGTCAACACCATGACGTCGGCAATGTAGGTGTCGGTCCCAGCCACCTTGTACCGGAGGTTGGAGGCTCCGTACGGGCCAGCGGCGATGCTGCCGTGGGTGGAGCAGCCCAGCGTCACCGTCGAGCCAGCAGGGATGGTCTTGACCACCGCCTTGTCGGTACTGGGCCCACTCCGCACATTCGCGTAGTCCCAGCTCGGTACGGAGAACACCGTCGCGGTCGCCTCCGTCGGCGCCGCCTGCGCGGCCGGAGCGATGGCAGTGAGTCCCAGGGTGGTGAGGAGTACGGCCGAGATGGTGGCCAGCCACCGCTTGGAGCGGGACGGCGGGAGGAGAGGTAAGGACAGGGTGGTGAGGGAGCTCATGATGAACTCTCCTTCCTGAGGGGCCTGACCTGGATGGGCCAGGCGATTCCGATAGGAGCCGATGTAGACAGTGGGCACTGAGACGCTGGGTCTCGCGCTAGTGGATCGACTGGCACTGCCGAAGCGCTGCGGGGTTGCGGGATCTAGTCCCGTCCTGGGGAGGCTCTCGGCCTCCGAGCTGCGCTCACCTCCGTTGTGAGCCATTGCCTAGCACCTCTCAGGCAGCCCATACAACTCCATGAGGCTTATTTATAGGGTGTAGGTGAATATGAGTCCGAGGACTGCGGTGATGGT
>ERZ773263.1953-NODE-1953-length-11699-cov-7.923480_pt1 | contig 11699 bp, 12 predicted proteins | sample MGYA00511076_ERZ773263 | MGnify/ENA primary metagenome ERZ773263 (study PRJEB29015, sample SAMEA2738155) | human oral metagenome | biome: human oral; feature: human-associated habitat; material: saliva | place: China | collected 2195 ... | reverse complement strand
GACGGATTGAGAAGGCTCTGGCCGGAGAAGTGGTAGAGGGGCCTTTTCAGTCTGCTCAGAAAAATGTAGCAGAACATGGACTGACGGAGCAGGTTGAGGTTCGCTTGGCCAATGGTCTAGCGGCTTTGGAAGCGGAAGATCAGATTGACACCATCGTTATCGCTGGTATGGGTGGGCGCTTGATTTCAGAGATTTTGGAAAATGGCAGAGCTAAGCTTGGAGCTATTTCCAGCTTGATTTTGCAGCCCAATAACCGAGAGGATGAACTCCGCAGCTGGCTGGTATCTAACGGCTTTCGCTTGCTGGCTGAGGATATCTTAGAAGAAGCTGGAAAGTTTTATGAAATCCTAGTGGCAGAAGCAGGTCAGCAAACTTTGACAGAGCAAGAAAAGCGTTTCGGGCCTTTTCTGCTAGAGCAGAAATCGCCAGTTTTTCGGGAAAAATGGCAGAAAGAACTGAAGAAATTCGAAGGAGCTTTAGCCCATATCCCAGAAAAAAATGAGCTAGAACGCTCTGCTATGTCCCAAAAAATCAACAGTATCAAGGAGGTACTCCATGTTAGCAAGTGAGATCATCGTCCGTTATGAAGCCTATTGCGCGCAAGAACTGTCCATGGAGGGTGACATTTCAGGCCTGCAAATCGGAACTTTGGATAAGGAAGTGAACAAGGTTCTAGTGGCATTGGATATTCGTGAACAAACGGTGGCGGAGGCTATCAAAGCAGGTGCTGGACTGATTATTGTTAAGCATGCGCCTATTTTTCGCCCGCTCAAGAACCTAGTGGCAGATAAGGCGCGAAATCAAATCATTCTAGACCTCATCAAGCATGATATTGCTGTTTATGTCAGCCATACCAATATTGATGTTGTGGAGGATGGACTAAATGATTGGTTCTGCCAATTATTGGATATTGAGGAGACAAGTTTTCTCAGTCAGACAAGCCCAGAACATGGTATTGGTCGTGTGGGGAAGATTGTGCCTCAGACTTTTGGGGACTTTGCGGCTAAGGTCAAGGCAAGTTTTGGACTAGATAGTGTGCGTCTGGTCACTTATGAAGAAGCGGATCTCGAACGCGTGATTGAGCGTGTGGCTATTTGTGGTGGTAGCGGTCAGTCCTTTTATCCAGAGGCCATTGCTAAGGGAGCGCAAGTCTACATTACAGGTGATATTTACTATCACACAGCTCAGGAAATGCTGACAGAAGGGCTTTTGGCGCTGGATCCTGGACACCATATCGAGGTTCTTTTTACGGAAAAAATAAAAGAAAAGCTTGATACTTGGAAGGCAGAAGAGGGATGGGAGATTGAGATCCTGGCTAGTCAGGCTTGGACCAATCCTTTCCGGCATATTTGAGAGGGAGCGACATGAAAAAAGTAGCAGTGATTGGAGATGGGATTGTTGGCTCAACAGCCGCTTACTATCTATCCAAATCCCCAGATGTGGAAGTGACTGTCTTTGATGACGGCAAGGGGCAGGCAACCAAGGCAGCAGCTGGCATCATCAGTCCTTGGTTTTCCAAGCGTCGCAACAAGGCTTGGTATAGGATGGCGCGCCTGGGCGCTTATTTTTATCAGGATCTGATTACGGAACTGAAAGCGGCTGGAATCCAGACAGACTTTTACCAACAGACAGGTGTTTATTTGTTGAAAAAGGATGAGAGCAAGCTGCAGGAACTTTATGATTTAGCTGCTAATCGTCGAGAAGAGTCGCCGCTGATTGGGGAGTTGAGTCTTCTCAGCCGTCAGGAAGCCTGGGAGAAATTTCCAGACTTGCAAGGCTTTGAGCGACTTCTCTATGCTTCCGGTGGAGCCCGGGTGGAGGGAGCACTCTTGACGGAGACGCTTCTGAAAGCCAGTAAGGCAGAGTTGGTTGAGAAAAAGGTAAGAATGACAGTAGAAGGAGAACAACTTCTGGTGGACGGTCGCAGTTTTGACTGTGTTGTCTTGGCTGTGGGGGCTTGGCTGGGAGAAATCTTGCAGCCACTGGGCTATGAAACAGATGTTCGGCCGCAAAAAGGTCAGCTACGTGATTTTAAGCTGGCTGAAAAGACGGATGACTACCCTGTTGTGATGCCTGAGGGTGAGCTGGATATCATTCCTTTTCTAGCAGGCAAGGTCAGCGTCGGTGCTAGCCATGAAAATGATCAGGGCTTTGATTTGAGAGTAGATAAGACGGTGCTGGATCAGTTGCAGCAAGAAGCGGAAACTTATTTGCCGAGGTTGGCTACTGCAGAGATTCTAGGCGAGCGCGTGGGAACGCGGGCTTATACCAGCGACTTTTCTCCTTTCTTTGGCGCTGTGCCAGACTTGCCGCATGCCTACGCAGCCAGCGGTCTAGGCTCTTCTGGTCTGACAACTGGTCCACTCATCGGACGCCAATTGGCTCAGATGGCTTTGGGAGAAGCGGGGCTATTAGATCCAGCAGAATATCCTATTGAACGGTACGTGGAGAAGAAGATACTTAAGGAAAACAAATGATTATAATATTTCTCGTTTTACTTTTACTAGTAATATCAATCTTAATCTCAATCTCACTTATTCTATTTACTAGACACAAAAGTCGTTCTCAAGATCCTCTTGTTGTCCAGAATAATGGAGGAAATCAGGAACTAGCAAAGAATCCAAAAAAGAAAATAGGTTTCGGTATTTTGGGCTGTTTCCTATCCAGTGTGGTGATCATTATTTCCATATCACTCTTCTCTATGTTTCTGAGTTTTGCAGATATGTGGGGAGTTTTTGTACGAGTGCCGAAATATGAAATGGTACAGGCTGTTCAGCGCTCTTATAAGCAGAGTGGTTTTGAAGGAACGGTCAGAGTTTTAGATGCCAATAAAAACTATACCTCTTTCGCTGGTTATTTAATCAGCGCTGAGTATTCTGAGGAAATTGAGGGGCAAACGGTTAAGATTGGTGACCGAATTGAATATTACACCTCTCGGGATAAGAAAAATGGAAAAACGGATATTGAGCTACAGCTTGAAAAGGGAGACGCAATTTATCAAGCTTTCCCTAGTATCGCTTATAGGGGACTTGAGCTGAGTCCAGGTTATAGTGAAACTTTACAGACTGTAAAAGATAGTTTTGCAAGAGCGGATAAGAAGAAACTATACCTAGAATCCCTTGATTTTATGATAGATAAGGATGCACCAAATATTGATAAATACGAGGCTCTTATAAAAAAGAATCAGGAAGAAGGCCAGCCTTTGCAGGGCTTGTACCCAATCCCTATTTCTGACATGTTGGAAAAAGAGGCTCTTGCCATTGAAATGAAGGTAACTTTGAACGCGGAGCAGGACGATGGCTCTATCATTAATATTGGTCAAGACCAGAAGAATGATGACAAAATCAAACAGATTTTACAAGAACAGCTAGATTTAACTAAGCTACCGAATGCACGCTATCTTATGGCTATTAGTGTTGGAAATGATAGTAAGCATTCTGGATTCGGTAAATATGAAGTTATTGTTCAAAATCATCAGATCGTTCAATTTTCTATCCAAAATGAAGACTATTAAGTTAGAATAATTTTTTTGGGAGCTTGCTTTAAATAACAGCTTGTGGTTGTGCAAGTGTCATGATTATGCTTTTCTTAAAGTTACTAGTTCTATGTGGAGAGAGAAAGATGAAAAATTTTTTACCAAATGATGTATTTATTAAAGGAGAATTTGATAGCATACGATATTATTTGTACCGAAAAATCATTAGTGATAAGGTCCAAATATGGGTGAATGTCTGGGGTTATCATGGACTGATAGCGGAATCAAATGAAGAGTTTATGGATTTATCATTTCGTGAAATTGAAAGCCGTATTTATTCGATTTGGAGTTTAAATGCGAGATAAAATTATATATGACATAGAAGAAAATATCTTATCTGACTGAATGGAATAGTGAAATATTGGATGAGATATTATGGTTTGTCGATTGCCGAGTAACTTCATTGTATCGGGGAAACCAAGCCGATTTTGTATGATTGATTTTAGAGGATAGGGAGAAGTTATGGACTGGTTACGATCGCAGCCTGTGGTTATGCAGGCATTCTTGGCCGGGTTTTTTACATGGGGGTGTACCATTGTGGGCTCGGCTATTGTATTTTTCTTTAAATCAGGTCAGTCGCAAGCTGCTGGATATTATGATGGGCTTTGCGGCGGGAGCTATGATCTTCGTGGTGGTAGAGGAGTTGATACCGGATTCGCAGACCAATGGCAATACTGATGTGGCGACTTTAGGTCTCATGGTGCGTTTCGTTCTCATGATGGTCTTGGATGTGGCTTTGGGGTAATGCCAAATTTGAATCAAAGAGCAGAAGAAAGCAGAATTTCCGCTCTTTTTCTTTTATTTAAGGGGAGTGAAAAGGATGACATCCGCTTTCAAAAATGGTAAAATAAAGGGAATACATTAAGAGAGGAAACTCATATGAAAGGTATTATTCTTGCAGGTGGTTCTGGTACTCGTTTGTACCCATTGACCCGCGCTGCGTCAAAACAGCTCATGCCGGTTTATGACAAACCCATGATTTATTATCCACTGTCAACTCTTATGCTGGCTGGTATCAAGGACATCTTGATTATCTCTACTCCGACGGACCTGCCTCGTTTTGAGGATCTGCTGGGAGATGGATCTGAGTTTGGTATCAAGCTTTCTTATGCAGAGCAGCCAAGTCCGGACGGATTGGCACAAGCCTTTATCATCGGGGCTGATTTTATTGGAGATGATAATGTAGCGCTGATTCTTGGGGATAATATTTACCATGGACCAGGTCTGAGTAAAATGCTCCAAAATGCTGCTGCTAAAGAAAAAGGAGCAACTGTCTTTGGCTACCATGTCAAGGACCCAGAACGTTTTGGTGTTGTAGAATTTGATGAGAATATGAATGCTATCTCCATCGAAGAAAAACCGGAACAGCCACGCTCTAACTATGCAGTGACAGGACTGTATTTCTACGATAATGATGTCGTAGAAATTGCCAAGAACATCAAGCCAAGCCCTCGCGGAGAACTGGAAATCACAGATGTCAACAAGGCTTACTTGGAACGTGGTGATTTGTCTGTTGAGCTCATGGGACGTGGTTTTGCTTGGTTGGATACAGGTACCCACGAAAGTCTCTTAGAAGCCGCTCAATATATCGAAACGGTTCAGCGTATGCAGAACGTTCAGGTGGCAAATCTGGAAGAAATTGCCTATCGTATGGGCTATATCACTAAAGAGCAAGTGCATGAATTGGCGCAACCATTGAAAAAGAATGAATATGGCCACTATCTCTTGCGCTTGATTGGAGAAGAATAAGAAGATGACGGAAAAATTTTTTGATAAGGAATTAGCAGCGCGTGAGGTTCCTGGAATCCCTGGAATGCTGGAGTTTGATATCCCTGTTCGCGGGGACAACCGAGGCTGGTTTAAGGAGAATTTACAAAAGGAAAAAATGCTTCCGCTAGGCTTTCCTGAAAGCTTCTTTGCAGAAGGAAAACTGCAAAATAATGTCAGCTTTTCTCGTAAAAATGTCCTGCGTGGTCTTCATGCTGAGCCATGGGACAAGTACATCTCTGTTGCAGATGACGGTAAAGTTCTAGGTTCTTGGGTTGACCTGCGTGAGGGAGAAACCTTTGGTAATACTTACCAGACAGTGATTGATGCCAGTAAGGGTATTTTTGTGCCACGTGGTGTAGCCAACGGCTTCCAAGTCCTTTCTGACACGGTTTCTTATAGCTATCTGGTCAATGACTACTGGGCTTTGGAACTCAAACCCAAGTATGCCTTTGTCAACTATGCAGACCCAGCTCTGGGCATCCAGTGGGAAAACTTAGAAGCAGCAGAAGTCTCAGAAGCAGACAAGAACCATCCATTACTTAAGGATGTCAAACCTCTAAGAAAAGAAGATTTGTAACAAAGAATTCTTTTCTGACGCATTAATTGATACTAAAATATATGATTTAGCTCAGCTCCTATCCGAGCGAAGCGAGTGGAAGAAATGATTGCCACTGTGGTGTAAGTCATGTAACAAATTGTTTAGTTTGTTACATGACAGTGGATTTTTGAGACATTAGGTTCAAAAATAAGCAATGAAACCGGAGGTTTGCTTTCGTCCCCACCAACTAAGGTAATTATAAAAAAGTTAAGGAATAAAAATGACTGAATACAAAAAAATTATCGTGACAGGTGGAGCTGGTTTTATCGGTTCTAACTTTGTCCACTATGTTTACAATAACTTTCCAGACGTCCATGTGACAGTGCTGGACAAGCTGACCTACGCAGGTAATCGTGCCAATATTGAAGAGATTTTAGGCGACCGTGTTGAGTTGGTTGTTGGAGATATTGCTGACGCAGCCTTGGTAGATAAGCTGGCAGCTGAAGCTGATGCTATTGTTCACTATGCGGCAGAAAGCCATAATGACAACTCGCTCAATGACCCGAGCCCATTTATCCACACCAATTTTATCGGAACTTACACACTCTTGGAAGCAGCACGTAAATATGGCCTTCGTTTCCACCATGTGTCAACTGATGAAGTTTATGGGGATCTGCCTTTGCGTGAAGATTTGCCAGGTCATGGCGAAGGACCAGGTGAGAAATTTACGGCTGAAACCAAGTACAATCCAAGCTCGCCTTACTCATCAACCAAGGCAGCTTCAGACTTGATTGTCAAAGCTTGGGTGCGCTCATTTGGTGTCAAAGCGACTATTTCTAACTGTTCAAACAACTATGGTCCTTACCAGCACATCGAAAAATTTATCCCTCGCCAAATTACCAATATCTTGAGCGGTATCAAGCCAAAACTCTATGGTGAAGGAAAAAACGTCCGTGACTGGATTCATACCAATGACCATTCATCAGGTGTTTGGACAATTCTAACCAAGGGACAAATCGGCGAAACTTACTTGATTGGTGCTGATGGTGAGAAGAATAACAAGGAAGTACTGGAGCTCATCCTTAAGGAAATGGGGCAGCCAGCTGATGCCTATGACCATGTGACAGATCGTGCTGGTCATGACCTCCGCTATGCTATTGATGCTAGCAAGCTCCGTAATGAGCTAGGATGGAAGCCAGAGTTCACCAACTTTGAAGCAGGTCTCAAAGAGACAATCAAGTGGTACACAGACAACCAAGACTGGTGGAAATCTGAAAAAGAAGCAGTAGAAGCTAATTATGCTAAAACACAAGAGGTCATTAAATAATTTTAAACAATTTAATGATTCTTAAAGGAGCAGTTATATCATGAAACATAAAATTTTAGTAACAGGTGGGGCTGGTTATATTGGTACTCACACAGTGGTCGAACTTATTAAAGCTGGCCATGAGATAGTTGTTGTTGATAATTTTAGTAACAGCAGCAAAAAGAGTCTAGAAGCTGTAGAAAAAATCGTTGGACAGACCATTACTTTTTATGAAGTGGACATTTGTGATAAAGAAGCTTTATTAAAAGTTTTTAAGGACTTTAAACCTACTGGAGTGATTCATTTTGCTGGTTTAAAAGCAGTAGGAGAATCTAGCCAAATTCCTCTAACCTATTACGAAAATAATGTTGCAGGTACCTTAACTCTTTTGAGAGTGATGGAAGAAGTAAATTGTAAAAATATTATCTTTAGTTCATCTGCAACAGTTTATGGGGATCCTCATACAGTTCCAATCTTAGAAAATTTCCCTGTCTCAGTGACTAATCCATATGGACGTACGAAATTAATGCTTGAAGAGATTATGACGGACATATACAAATCAGATTCTACTTGGAATATTGTATTACTTCGTTATTTCAACCCAATTGGTGCTCATGAAAGTGGTGATTTGGGAGAAAACCCAAATGGAATTCCTAATAATTTACTTCCATATGTCACTCAAGTTGCTGTTGGAAGACTGGAACAAGTACAGGTGTTTGGCAATGATTATCCAACTGTAGATGGTACTGGTGTTCGAGATTATATTCACGTGGTTGATCTAGCTAAAGGTCATGTTGCTGCTTTGAAAAAATTTGATGGCAAGCAAGGTTTGAATATATATAACTTAGGGACTGGTAAAGGCTATTCGGTTTTAGAAATCATTCATAGTATGGAAAAAGCAGTTGGTAAACCAATTCCTTATAAGATTGTTGAACGCAGACCTGGTGATGTTGCGACTTCGTATGCTAATCCTGCTAAAGCTAAAGCAGAACTTGGTTGGGTAGCTCAATTTGATATCTCAAGGATGTGCCAAGATGCTTGGCGCTGGCAGAGCAAACATCCAAATGGATTTGACGATTAGATATTATTGGAATTTAGAAATTTTAGATAAGCCTAGCACAAATATGTGATAGGCTTTTTATAATAGTTAAACATTTCAGATCTTACTCAGTATAATGAATATGATCTCTTTCACGAACATTATATTGAACTTATCTTGACTATAGCATAAGGATATGTTTTCTTTATTATTCTATGAATTCTCTCCTACTTGCACGGAAATAGTAGAAATAAGAGCTTGGTTATAGTATAATGGGTCTATATGTCTTTTAAGGAGAATAAAAATAAGTGAGATCTTCGGATTTATTAATTATTATACCTGCCTACAATGAGGAAGGTTCAATTGAAAATGTTGTAAATAATATAATTACCAACTATCCTCAGTATGATTATGTAATTATCAATGATGGTTCTAAAGATAAGACATCATCTATTTGCCATCAGAAAAAATTTAATATTGTTGATTTGCCGGTTAACTTGGGTCTTGCTGGTGCTTTTCAAACAGGGCTAAGATATGCTTATGAAAACGGATATAAAAAAGCAGTTCAGTTTGACGCTGACGGTCAGCACTTAGCAGAATACATTCGTGTTTTGGAAGAAAAAGCGGATGAGGGATTTGAATTGGTAATTGGGTCACGTTTTGTGACTGAAAAGAGAGATTCCTCACTTCGTATGTTAGGTAATACCTTGATTAGTGCAGCAATAAAATTAACGACTGGAAAAACGATAAATGATCCAACTTCAGGGATGAGATTATTTACAGAAGGTTTAATAAAAGAGTTTGCGCTAAATGTTAACTACGGTCCAGAGCCTGATACAGTATCATATCTGTTGAACAATGGTGTAAAAGTTGCAGAAGTTCAAGTTCTTATGCAGGAACGACAAGCAGGAGAAAGCTATTTAACTTTGTCTCGTTCTATAAAATATATGGTTCACATGTTTGTTTCAATTTTAATTATTCAAAACTTTAGGAAAAGAGGATAAAAATGACAATTTGGTTTCAATTTGTATTGATCGTAGTGTCTATTTCAACATGCCTATTTATTCTGCAAAATATTAGAAAATCTCAAGTACAGATTAATGACGCAATTTTTTGGGTATTTTTCTCTATAATATTATTGATTTTTAGTCTATTCCCAAGTTTAGCGGAAACAATTGCCACTGCTTTAGGAATTGCGTCCGCTGTTAATTTTATCTTTCTTTTTATGATTTTTCTTTTGTTAGTAAATCAATTTCAATTAACTGTTCGTTTATCAAAATTAGATACGAAGTTCAAAAATTTAGTGCAAATTCTTGCATTGAAAGGCATAAAGAACGATGATAGAAAATAGGCCTACCAAGAAAAAAATTTACTTTTGGAACTTACTAGGTAATCTTGCAGCAGCAGCAGTTTCTGTAGTTTATTTATTAATTGTGACTCGCTTACAGCCTGCTGAAGTTGCAGATCATTATAGTCTAGCTACCTCAGTTGGAAATTTATGGGTAATTATTGGTCTATTTCAAGTCAGAAATTATCAGTCTACCGATATAAATCAGACACACAGCTTTACAGCCTATTTCTCGACTCGTCTATTGACAATCTCTTTCATGTTATTGACAATAGTCCCTTATCTCCTAATGATTGATTACGATCTATCTGTTTTATCGTTGGCTATTGTAATTTTGTTAATTCTTTATCGAGTGTCTGATGCATTATCCGATGTTTTCCAAGGGTTATTTCAGCAGGTTGATCGGCTTGATATAGCTGGCAAATCAATGTTTTACCGATATGGACTAAGTGTTATAATATTGTTTGCTTCCTTACTTATAACGAAGTCTATCATTTTAGCCTTATCCCTTGTAGCGCTTTTTAATTTCTTTTTTGTTCTTGTTTATGACTATTCTCATTCTTTAAAAATCACAACAATTAATTGGTCTTCCATATTTTCTAAAGATAATTTCCTTGAGTGTAGGAAAATTTTAGAATTATGTTTGCCACTATTTTTTTATGGTTTCCTTTTAACTCAGATTTTTAATGAACCTAGATTAGTAATTGCTTCTGAGATGAAACAAGGTATTTTAGCTGAAGGCTTGCAACGTGATTACAATATTTTATTTATGCCAGTCTTTTTTATGAATTTGTGTTTTATGGTTATCAGGCCATTGATTACTGACTTAGCCAAGCTTTGGTCAATCAAGGAATTTAAAAGATTTGATCAAATTTTACTAAAAGTTCTTTTGGTATTATTGGGTGGAGGTTTACTTATCACGGCTCTAGCCTATTTATGTGGTATTCCTGTGCTAGAAATGGTGTTTGGAGTTGATTTATCAAATTATACCCTAACTTTAACCTTGCTTGTGTTTTCAGGAATCCTATATGCTATTGCTACATTTTTTGAGAATATATTAACAATATTTAGAAAACATTTTTATCTAGCTATTGTATATATTGCTATGTTTGCAATTTCAAAGCTTATTACTAGCGGACAAGTTCAGAGTCAAGGTTTATTAGGTGCAGCAATTAGTTTTTTTATTGTCATGCTTACTTATGTGACCGGAAATGGGTTAATGTATCTGTTTGCTAGATATAGAAAGAGAATGAAAAATGAATAGAGATATTATTTTTGTCACTCATCATCTTGGAGGCCTTGGTGGTGTACAAAGAGTTGTAGATCAACTGGCTGAAAGTTTTGCAACTGACGGAAATAGAGTAACTGTATTTGGTTGTGGTGTACAAGCAGGCGAAAGTTATCAGAAAACATCAAAAAACTATGAAGAAGTATTGTTATATTCTCAAGATATCTTCTTTCAAAAACCTTGGATTTTTTTTCAAGAAAAATTTTTTAATAAAAAATTAGAAAAAAATTTGATTCAAGTCTTAGATAGGGCTAAAGACCCTATTGTTATTCTTGCTAATCCAATTGTTTATTTATTGATGGAGAAAGTGATAAAATCCTACTCAAATAAGGCTATATTCATTGGACAAATGCATAGTTCTGCTGATTTTGTTTTTGATTCAAAAGGGCTTTACTATGTATACCCTTATATAATTAAAAGTAAATATCCCAAACTTGATAAGATACTTTTTCTATCAACTGCCTATTCTAAACAGATTAGCGAAGCATATCAGATTCCTACTTACAAAATGGGGGCAATTGCAAATCCTTTACCTCGCTATATTAATGTCTCTAACAGTGAAACTAGTTTTAATAAATCGATTATTTCATTTGTTGGGCGCCTGGATCCAGTTAAGCAAATTGATCATTCTATTTTAGCTTTTTCTAAAATCCAAGAATATTTCCCTGATATCACTTTAGAAATCTACGGTGAGGGGATTGAGAAACAAAAGTTAGAAGCTTTAATCCAATCACTTTCTTTAGAAGAGTTTGTTAAACTGAAAGGGAGAACGAGTAAAGTTCTAGAGGTTTATCAAAAATCATTCTTTACTCTATTAACATCAAAATCTGAAGCTTTTCCAATGTCTGTTGTTGAATCTATCGTAGCTGGAACTC